>Ga0181612_175620_pt1 | contig 21370 bp, 16 predicted proteins | sample HoacroProtozoa21_FD_119630 | JGI IMG/M metagenome (GOLD analysis project Ga0181612, IMG submission 119630) | Hoatzin crop microbial communities from Cojedes, Venezuel. Combined Assembly of Gp0051906, Gp0051904, Gp0051908
CATGTGCACCCTCCCCAGTCTTGCTGTGGGTGTGTTTAGGGGACTTTGGCCAAGAGACTTGGCCTCTCTGCTCACTCAGATAAAGATAATGACCCTTGCTGTAAAACTTTTCCTCTGGAAGAAAGGGGCTTTGGGATAGTATTGCTTTTTTTTTTTTTTTCCCCCTGGTCAGTTTGTCACATCTGTGGAGCATATGGCAAAATTTCAACCTTAAAGGTTTCCTAATAATATGAATTTAATTTAACTTTCACAGAAGTGTCTCCAGCCTGTGGCAGCTAGCTTTGGGAGGAGTTTGGAGCAAGCTGCAGAACTTGATCTCTCTGCTACTGCTGCTTGACATATTAGCAATGTAACAGACTAGATTTTACTTTCTAAATTCTGGATTGTCGGATCTATTATTAGATCCAAAAGTTAGATATTGCTTAGCACTGGGGGGAGTTTTGTTTGTTTTTAGTTTGGGGTTTTGGGGTTTTGTTTATTTGTTTGTTTGTGGCTACAAATGGTGAACTTCAGGTGGTACCTGCCTTGCAGACATGTCAGAGCTGCTCTTTTTGCCACCCTAGAATTTGCCACAAGTTACAGTGTAGAAATCTCCCCTCAAGGCATGTTAGTGAGTATTTTGATGTTAATGTAATGGAGCCAGCATTGTACTATTAAGGTAGTATGCAGTTAAAGGGACATATTAACTTGAAATGTATTCATTATAAAAAAAAAAAATTGGAGCAAAATTCAAGCTAGCATGAGATATCTCATGTTAGAGCACTTGATTTAACACTCAATTTGTTTTATTTTACAAAGATGTTCCTCTCCCGTTGCTGTGGAACAAATCCAAAGAGCAGAAAAAGCCAATCACAGAGCAACGGTAACCAGACACAAATGTACAAAGTAAACGAGCTGGAAAAGGGAAATACTGGTCTCTCTGCTAATTGTTCAGTTATAGGGATATCAGTTGTCACTTGTGAAAGTCACCAACAAGCTCAGAGAAATGATCACTTTTTACATTGAATTGCCATCCAGAAATTCTGTTAATGTACTGAATTGGGGGGTGGGAGTGGGGGGTGGTGTTCCCCACCAGACATAGGTGCAACTTTAATAGTTGGATTCTGCAACTCACTGCGGAAGCAGAGCGTCCGTATATTGCAAATGCTTGAGCTGGTGTGCTTATGCGGTAAAAGAGATGCCATGCATTTAGAGAAAGGCCTTATGTGTGTGTGAGTTTTCAGAAATGGTGTAGTCTTAACTGTTTCCCTGTCTTGTGGTTTTATTTTTCAATTTTTAATATTGTGTAAATTAAATCCTGGTGAGTTTAGAAGTCCTGATTTATATGGTGGGTTTTTTCTCCGCTGCAGAAAAATTGAATTAGAGCCTGTAACTTTGGATGCATGGGGTTTCACAGGTAGCTCTGTCCTACCAGATACTTCTGTTCAGACAAACTTTTGTGCAGGGTTAGCTTTACACAGCAAAGCATATAGTGAAGTGCTTTGCTGACTGGGACGTAATTCATCAACTGCAGTCAAGAAAAAGTGTTTCCTGATAATGCTGGGCCGTTCTTTTGGCTCTCAGTGTTAAGGAAGGACGGTCTTCCCCTGATGGGAGAAATGCAATACCTTAAAGCTTCGCACCATGTCTGCTGCAGTGCATCCTGGAGGCTGCTGCAAACGGACTGACAACCTCACTTTAGTGACTGTTTGTGGGCAGGGAAAGAGAGAGCTGTAAAGACACGTAGCAGCAGGTGGAAAGATTACATGGAAGACAAAGCTTGTAGATTCTGATAGCCTTTGCAGTAGCGTACCTTGGTTTTTACAGGTCAGCTTTTTTAAGTAGGGAGGGAAAACATTTATTTATTGAAGCATAAAGGTTATCCTGGGGAAGCAAGACGGAACGAGGAGTGCAGCGGAAACAAGGAAATCCTTGGCTTTGTACCTGTGTTCAGATGTGAAGTGGAACGCCCCTTACTTCTGCCTGTGCTTTTGAGTTGGTCACTGCTGGCTGCTGCAACTGTGAAATGAATCTGCGCCTTCCACCGCAGAGAGTTCTGACGCTTTCTGGGAACTGGCTGGGTCTCTGGGAAAAGGCAAAAAGTACTCTTCTGGCTGGTGTTGTAGGGAATCCAAATCTCCTTTGCAGCACTTTTTCCCTATAAAAGGGCCAGGAAATTGATTTTTGCCTATTCATTTTAGGTCAACTGAGAGAACAGCTCAGCTACCTCAAAGGAGATAACTTTTTCAGATTTACTTGCTCTGATTGCTCAGAAGATGGCAAGGAGCAATTTGAACGGCTGAGATTAACATGGCAACAAGTAAGTGCTAGTGGAGCAACCACAGGACTTTCTAAGATTGTTGTTTGTTGTGTATGTGCTACCTAGAAAAGGAGGATCAGGTATAGGTAACAAAGAAACATATGCATGAACTTAAGAAATTAATAAGCTAAGGATTGCCTGCATATTAGAACTTGGGCATTTGGCGGGTAAATTGGAAGATAATCATACAAACCACATTCTTTTTTTTTTTCTTTCTGTTTTTCCTTATGTTTCTTGTGAATTTGTGGCTTCAGGCAGGTTTGGAAAAGCAAAATGAATGCAATTTGGCTGCTAGGCATGAACAGTTTTTTGTGTATATGAGCAAATGTAAAACTAGTGAGGTGGCAACATACAAACAGAGAGCTTGCCAGCTCCCTGAATGCAGTGCTCCAACCTGGCCACTTACTCACTAGCAGTAGTCCTTGCTATTGCAGTCGCTTGCACACCTGAGCAACCAAAATAATTTGCATCATACGGCAACCACCATATGGACAGACTGATGCACATCATCTTGCTCTAAGCAGGGCGCCGGAGGGGCAGGCAGGCAGTGCTGGCTGCCTCTGCATAAAATGAATTTGATCAAGCAGTAGCTGCTGCTCAGCATGAAAGTGTTCTCCGCATGCTGAGCGTCGGGCAGTAGGTGTGAGACATCTGTTTGCATCCTTTGGGACAGCAGCGGTGTGCTGTCTCATAACAGATCATTTAAAACATCAGTTGTAACTCCTGCAGTGCTTCCTCGTGGTGCCCAGCACAGGGCTGTGCAGGGGAAAAGGCTGGCGTAGCACTCGGTGCTAGCAGACTAGCAGAGTTTCAGCAAGTTACAAATCTGGAGAGCAAAGGCTGCTAGCATTGCACCCAGGTCTCTTCAGAGAGGCAAAGGGAAAGACAAAATCAAAGCGGGTGAGGGAGAAGGTTGACTGGTGGAGATACTATCTCCCTAGGCTTCCAGCAGCCAGAGCTGCTGCTGCTTCTGGGTAGGCTGGGTTGAGGGAAGTGGTCAAACTTGCCTGAAGTAGGAAAAATGGGGACAGCGATTTCTGGATTTTTTTTTCAGAGTGTGTGGCTTCAACAAATCCTTACCTTTAGCCAGCTGAAAAGAGGATTGTTTCTGAAGTCCTGAGACGCTGTCCCACCTGACATAAAAACCACAAAATCCTAGATAAATAGTTATCAAACTAAGAGGGGTTGTGAGGCAGAAACAGGGTACAGAGGGCATAAAGGCTGTCTGTATTTCCTCATTTTGGCATCTTCAGCAATGCATTCCAGAAGGTTACAGCCCACTGCGAGGAGACCCACCTCCCTATTAGAAATACATTTCAAACTTCTGTGGCAGTGAAGAATAAGTCTGTACTGGAAGCGATATCCAGCCCAAAGCTGTGTGATTGTTGAAGGATGGTTCCAGCCCAGCTGTACAACTTTAGTTGTATTCAAATGAATTGGGTAAATGTGAGTAACTGTTGGTCACCTAATATTTACTTCCAAAGAGGTGTGATATTTTTCAAACCTGCCCTTTAGTTTAGGCATGTAGTAGGTCAGACTGAATTTGGCTGTGAAGCGTGTGAATGAGCTGTGAAAGGATTGTCTTTAATGAAGATCACCTGGAGACAAACTTAACTCTTGCATACCCAGAACAATTAGTAGATAATTAGTTAGATATTAATTAGATAGATATGTAATTTTACAGAGAGTTTACAGTCTGCTCAGTTTGAAATGTAACAGTAAGTGTCTAGAAAGACCATTGTCACTATGTTTCTGATGGATTAGATAGTGGGATTACTTGTGGTCATTTTTTTGTAAAAACTATTTCCGTACCTCCACAATACAATCAGATCCTTGTCGTGATATAATTCATTTATACAACCACTGTAAAAGCTTGTATCTCAGCATAAACCTGCATAACTAATCAGCTTGTTATTCCCCTGGGACAGAAAAATCTCTAGGAGAATGTACATCTAACAATAGAAAGACGAGAACAGGCAGCATGACAGCAGGAAGAAGATGGATTGCAGAAGTTGCTTATGAGACGTTGCAAAAATCAGATATTTATGAGGGACCAAAGATACTTGTGTGTGTGGCGGCTGTGGGGGGCAGTTCAGCAGCTGAAACAGAAAAGATTAACTTGTATCCAATGTTTTCTGTTCCAGGTTGTCATGCTGGCAATGTACAATTTGTCTCTGGAAGGAACAGGCCGTCAGGGGTACTTCAGATGGAAAGAAGATATTTGTGCTTTTATTGAGAAACACTGGACTTTCTTATTAGGGAACAGGTAAAGACATGATGCTTCCCTGAAGGTCTGATTGGTGAGCCAAAGGAATTAAAACCTGTTATACAGATGGACAAGAATCCTGGTTAATTTGGTGATGTCTCTGTTGAGCCTCACTAGAGAGAAAATTGGAGGATTTAATATCGAGAACCTGAATGTAGGCATGATTGATGAGGGGTTCTCTTGAAAAAGATTAAGCATGTGTTAGCGGGGAAGAACAAGCCCAAGAATGTCACACAGAAGCAATGTAAATGCATATATTTTGGGTTACTTCTTATCCTGCCGTAGGTAGTGTATGAACCTGCAAAGCCTCTGAGTATTTCTAAATGGACATAACAGACAGGCTAATCCTGCTGTCACTGGACTTTAAAGAAAAAAAAGAAAAAGCAGTTCAGCAAAGTACCATGTTACTTGGCTACAAAGTGTGTATGGACCCAGTTCTCCAAAAAGGAAAATTGTGCTTTGTCTGTTAGCTTGTTTTGCATCTTAATAAAATAGCTTTTACATAGAAGGCATTACAAACCACTGAAATGTTTTTCAGTATGTGTAAAGAAAGAAGCTGTCAGGGTAAGAACCCTTCTCGTAAAGGGCAGCCTTTGCGGCGTGAGGAGTTGTGTGCCATATAGGCAAACAGCGCATTTTTTCTGAGCGTGCTGAAGCTGTCAAACCCAAGTCTCACTGTTAATGCATGTGCTGCAGAGGCAGGGAAGGAACTGAGCAAGCCTCTGAAGTTGTAATTTGATTGACTTCACAGCTTCTTTTCTTCCCCAGGGATTTCTCTGGTGTAAGATCTGGCCTTTCTCCCTAACCAGATTTGCTCTTTGGCTTTGCTTTTGTTGCTTGTCTGTGCCTCCTTGCTCTGTTCTCAGAAGCGTTAGTGTTGGTCCCCTCTGGAAACCACGGGGACCGTGACATGAAGGCAGCTGATGGCCCAGTGTCCCTTGCTCAGGCAACCATCGCCTCCCAGGCTTTGCTGCTGCCTTTTGAGACCTGCCCTGGGAACAGGGCACTCCTTGTTCTGACTAAATTCAGATGAAGTGATTATTGGCCTCAAACGTAGTCTCCCCACTTGCCTGGACAAGCCACTGATGGAGCAGGGACAGCTGAACCGTATGTGTAGCGGTTCAAGGCGTGCCATGCTTTAGTGCCTTGGCATTTTGAAGCATGGCTGATCCAGACTTACTGTAACGCTCCAGACTCTGATCTGGGGCACTGGAGTTTAATCCCCCACATTTGCAGGTCAGTACCCCAAGATGTGTAATTGGCAACACTCAGACAGCAGCGAATACCTGCTTGGCCAAGCCTGGCCCAGGTACTGAATTTTTTACCAGTGGAGGTGTGCAAAGGCAAGGAGGAACCTCCAGATCCTGTGCAAGTAAGGGTTTAGACTCTACACCGTGAAGCTGATTCTCCAGTAGCCAAGGGAGTACCTCAGTTATTCGCCACAGGGGCAATTTTTTAATATTTCTTCTCACTTCTTCCCTAAATGATGTTTCAGTTAGCCCTGTGACCAGGTCTTAGAGGAACAAAAAGTGCCCAAATGCCCAGCAGAGTACGCTGCCCTGCAGAGTGAAAGGCATAAGTGCAGCTCCCTGCCTCGAAGTGGCCAAAAAGGTACTTCAGAAATAATTATGTGAGTGCGGCTGACGGGTGTGTTAACAAGTAGGAATCCTCTTCCCCATGCTGCAGGAGAGGTTTTATGGCAGAAAACCCCAAGCAGAGATAGGGCTCCAGTACAGATCACATGCGTATGTCTGTGGGACACGCATACGTACTCTGGTACCTTGCCGCTTCCTGCAGCTCCGTTGTCCTCGGTGATTTATTTCCCCGACCTCTAAGTCCGCTTCCCTGCAGCACCTGACAGGGCTGCAGCTATGGGGGGCAGAGTGGTCAGATCCCAACACCCTGCGTGAATTCAGGCTTAGGGATCCTGTCCTACAGCTCTGGGAGCATGCTTTGCTAAATGAAATCTCAAAGTAGCCAAAGCAGGCATTTGAAATAAGTTTGTCTTTCCTTCTGTGTGGAGTGACACCTTTATCACTACCTTTCCCTTGCCTCTCCCATCCTATACACCCACAGTCCTGTTTGCCATCTTCAGTAGTGGAATATGGCTCTGCAACGTCAGGTCAACACAGCTATCACTAGGATCCTGTTCCTGTTCTCATATCATCAAATTGTTAACGAGGTAGCAGCGGCGGCATTTGAAAGCTGGGGGTTCCAGTGCCGGGTAGACCTCTCCTCTGCAGGCTTGGCACGTGGCGGCTCGTTGGCAAAAGAAAATTGCATTTTGCTACGCTGCATTTGCATGGCATTTATGGAGCATATGTACTCGGCGCTTTGTGCTGCAGAGCCCACCAGTACATGGTAGCTTGCCTTTCAGAGTGGTTCTGTTTGAGAAGAAACTAATTAATCTTTAGCCTTTTTGAGGACGGGGGCGTAGGGAATATGTCATCCCCCTGCATCAGTGCCAGTGGGAGAAGCGCTCTGCCCTCTCCATCTTGGCGGCGGGAGGAGGCTGCAGGATGAAAGCACGGCTGGTGAGTGGGGACCTGACATTTGTTTTCCCCTCTCCCACTGTAGGAAAAAGACCTCGACATGGTGGAGCACAGTCGCTGGCTGTCTCTCTGTGGGGAGCCCCTTGTTTTTCCGCTCAGGGGCACAGGAATTCGGAGAACCGGGGTGGTGGAAACTGGTTCATAATAAACCCCCGACAATGAAACCTGAAGGAGAGAAGTTGTCTGCATCTGCACTAAAGGCAAAAGGTAACTCTTTCCCCAGTGGTGTGTAGGTTCTTAGCTGGGGCCAGCGCTGACAAAGCTGGAATACATGAGAAAAGTTTGCTTGAAACAACATGTTTGTATGTGTGGACAGTTACAGGACAGGCTTTTTTTTTTCCCTTAGTTTAGCTCTGCTGTAATGCTTGCTTTAAGAGCATTTATGTTGCATATGCTGTAGTATGAGAAGCCTATTATACTTTACTGCCTTTTTGCATTGTGCTAACTGATGAAAAGGCTTTTGAGGTTTGTTCAGGGCTTTTGTAGCTGAAATCTACAATTTGTCTGCTCCTCTTTACCTGGGGAGGGTTTTTTATGCTTTGTCCAAACTAGATCCAAGTTCCCTTCTGTGCAGAGGAGCAAAACTGGGGCTTAAATGAGGCTTTAGTGGTGCATTGGCTACGTGTCCCAGAGTGTGAATTTCTTGTATATTATGAAAATACATCTTCTAAGATTTGTAGTCAGTGTGTTTCTTCTGACTGTATAGTACGTATCCAGTGACTGCAGAGCTCAGTGTCTGTTCAAATAAGCAGACTGCTTACTTTAGCAGCTTCAAAGCCACCTCTGGATCCCATCATTACTGTGGAAGGCCTCAGGAAGCGGGTGAGCCGCAATCCAGTCGAATCGGCCATGGAGCTGAAGGAGAAGAGATCTCGCACTCAGGAAGCCAAGGATATTCGGAGAGCCCAGAAGGAGGCAGCTGGCTTCTTGGACCGGAGTAGTTCCTCCACTCCCGTTAAATTCACCAGTCGAGGCCGTCGTCCTGATATTGTCCTTGAGAAAGGAGAAGTCATCGACTTCTCCTCCTTGAGCTCTTCAGATCGCACTCCTCTGACAAGCCCTTCTCCTTCCCCATCTCTGGACTTCTCCGCTCCTGGCACGCCAGCCTCACATTCAGCTACGCCCAGCCTTCTCTCAGAAGCAGATCTCATCCCAGATGTCATGCCACCACAGGCTCTGTTTCATGGTAAGAGACACCGTGTATTTTCATTAATAATAAGCCATACATAGTTGTCAAGGAAGATTTAAAAAAAAAAAAAAAACAAAACACAAAAACTTCCAGTTTCAAGATAAGATGGAAAGTAACTGGTAAAATTTTGTTTGTCTTAGTTGCGTGTAAAGCTTGATTAGTTTTCCATAGTCATATTGCCAACTTCTAAGGGCAGAAGGAACCACCATTGTTGTCTTTTGAGGGATCCTGAGTAAACAGTGGGTAGATTTCGCCTAGCAACTGCTGCACCAGTTAGCATAAGCATTTCACTGCGATACAGATTACGCTGTTAGATAGCAACTCTAATTTTGGCTCAACTGTTTCTTAAATGGGAGAAATTTAATTCTCATGGTAATGTTCCAGTAATTCTCTGAGTTCAAACATCCCAATTAACAAATGTTACATTTCAGTCAGGTTGCAAAGCAGTGATGCAGGCTGAATGATTTTAGTTCCTTAAGGAGTCAGACCTCAGTCTAACTGGGGAAGTTGAGCGTAAAGCACTTCTTGTTGGAAGGAAGGATAATCAAGTTCTGTAGAGGGACAAATCCTGTGCTTCTGTGACTCCTAACTGTTCCCTCAGATTAAAGAGAACTTCTCCAGTGTATGCTAGCTGAAGATATAGCTCACCAGCTAGACCATTTGATTCCCAGTCTTCAGGAATTTTCAACCATTTAACACTTGTCAAAGAGCAGGAGCTTGCAGCTCAGGTGTGCCATGTTTTTGGATGCCAAACTGCAAGATGCCTTAAGAGCAGGACTGATCCTGTGTCCTGAAATTGGAATCCTTGCGGCATCTCCTGGGCAAAATCACGAGGTCCAGAAGTGTATAGAAAATTGAATGTGTTGGGTAAACCCACGTTATTTCTCCTTAGCAGAAAAGTCCTGTGATGACCCTTTTTGAAATGGGGCTTTGATGTTTACATTTTTTTTGCTGGATTGTTTTAATCTGTTGAACAGATGATGAGGAGATGGAAGGAGATGGAGTCATAGACCCAGGAATAGAGTACGTGCCCCCTCCCAGTGGGACAGCTGGTCCTGGCACTGTGATAGCAAGTAGAAAAAAAGTGAAGACGGCTGAGCAGATCAAGCAAGAGGTGGAGAGTGAAGAAGAAAAAACAGAAAGGATGGAAGGTGACAGTGAAGATCCTGAAGAGTCAAACATGTCGCTGCAGGTGAGGGGGCGAGACAAGAGAAAGCCCCAGCTGGAGAAGGATGCTAAACCCAGAGCTCCCAAGCACACCTCTGTTAGCATCTATGAGGAGAAGCTGCTGCTGAAGAGACTGGAAGCCTGTCCCAATGCCATGAGCATGACCCCAGAGGCCCGTAGACTGAGGCGCAAGCTCTTAGTCAGGCAGGCCAAGAGGGAAAGAGGACTGCCGCTCTTTGATTTGGACCAAGTTGTGAATGCTGCACTGCTCTTGGTTGATGGGATTTACGGAGCCAAAGAAGGAGGTGTTTCCAGGTCCCCAGTAGGGCAAGCAACATACAGAACTACTAGCCAGGACTTCAGGATCTTGGACAGATACCAGGTGAGTGTTTCCAAATCTAAGTGAGCTTTTGGCACTGGTCATTTTAGAGCTTTTTCTGCAGACAGTGGTGTCATCTTGAGGTTCTCCGACTCCCATAGTGAAAAGGATTATGTGAACAAGACTCATTTTGACATGGGGCTGTGTCCCCACTAGTGCTCTCACAAGCCCCTTTCTTCCTGGGACATGCTCGTACAGTGTAGCTGTCTGTCAGTGTCAGCACCACAAAGGTCTACGTATTTATACTCCAGCCCTGCCCAAACACTGGTGCTGGAGGCCTGGAAGTGCCTGAATAGGCGGTTGCTCTTTCATGCTATGGAGGAGGGAGATTGCTTGCAGCACTTTTCTGTGTGGTATGTGCAGCTCATAGGTCTGGGCACTAAATCTGAGAGTGCACAGCAGCGTCCTTTGAGGTGAGACTGTCACGCTGTGGGTCCAGTCCATCCTGTCAGATGGAAAGGCCCTTATTCTCCCTCTGTGGATGTGACTCCCCTGTGTTAAGTCATTGACTAATCTTCATGAAATGTTCTGCATTTTTTGTACACATAGACAATGCTGCCTGCCATGAAGGGATATCGACAGCAGACAACGAAGTTTCTGTATCGACTGGTAGGCTCAGAAGACCTGCTGACAGACCACAGTATTGTCAGTCCTTACACATCCCGTGTCCTGAAACCTTACATCAGGTACAGGTGGTCAGAGGTTGAATTTGCTCTTGGCTTGTGAACTGACAGCCCACGGAGAGGACACCTTTCTTGGGCAGTGCTCCTCACTCATCCTTGAAGTACAACCCAGTATACTATGGTAACTCTGGAAGGATGGTGTTTTATTTAGCTGAGTAGTTAAACTGGCTCTGCATTGGGAAGGGAAATCTCCAAGAAAGGGCAGGGCAGAGAGGGAGTCACTGTAGTCATTCAGTGCAAGTTGCTCCTGCTCTTGGATCAGAACCGTGAGTTCCTTGCTTCTGCTATAAGGAGAGGTTGGCTTGGTGTGCTCCGGATCCGGGAAGTGTCCTGGCCTCTGGCACAAGGATGTTTTTGCTGAGCTGGGTGCTGTTTTCCCACATGAATGGAAGACTCTGTTCTTTTGTACCGAGTTGAGCATGTCAGAAAATATTTCATGGGCAGTACCCATTCAGCTGCAGTGGAAGTTATTGTTGCTCACTCGCCTTTTGTGTTTGCTTTTTGTGTTACTGGCAGGCGCGATTATGAGACAAAGCCCCCAAAACTCAGGCTGCTGGCAGAAATCCGGGCGTATCCACACAGGAATGATCTCAACTGGAAGGCTGAGCCAGAAGCACCCGTTGATTACTGCTATGTTCGCCCTAATCACATCCCCACTATAAACTCCATGTGCCACGAATTCTTCTGGCCTGGTAAGATTCCTTCAGCACTTGGTTTTCTAAGAAGGCAGTGGTTTTGTTCAGAGAAAAGTATTCTTGGGCCAAATTTTTCTTCAGTTGATGTCTGGCTTGGTTCTTAGAAAACCATCATCTGATGCCACAGGAATGGAGCTGAGATGGAGACATGGGTTTGGTGTCTTTGTCTTTTGAGATCATTTAAAACTGGGCAATTAGACACTAATTAGTACAGCACTTAAACAGGTTGTTTTGGGTCACACCATTGATGCCAATAGGAGTAGTCAGTTACTAAAATTAAGCATCCAGTGAAACATTGTGCAGAATCAGGGGCTGAAGTAAACAGTTTTATACCAGAGATCTACTGCTCATTAGCTTTGTGAGAAAGTTTCTTCCTAGCAGCCATAAGCTGGATATGTTGGAGTTAAATTTGGGAACTGTGCTTAGAACTGCAAGCTTCACTCTGATGTCCTTTATTCCTTCAAGCCTCAGTATTTTCAAGGTATGGGAAAGCTCGGGTATCGAATTTTATGTGTCATTTCTTGAACTGTAGGTTCTTTGGGGACAGCAACTGCCCTTTCTGGGGGCAGTTATGAGGCTGTCGTTCTTCTGAAATAATAATAGTGATGTTCATCTACTGCATGGATCAGCTTCTGATCAGCAAACAACGCGGCAGAGTAGTTTAGAAAAGCCCAGTGCAAACAGTACACACCTTTATTCCGAGTAACTGTTTGCTTTACGTTTTGATTTGCAGGTAGTGATGCAACAGGGTTTGTAGTTGCACAGTGCTCATACACTGCAGGCAGGATCGGAGCTCTTTCTGCCACTCATTGTCCAAATTGTACAATTCGGGGCGGGGGGAGAAAGGGTGTACCTTCCCTTTCACAAGCTGTTGTGGAGCTCCTGAGAGACACTTGCAATCCCAACAGAGGCTGGACCCCTTTGTCACAGTCTCTCCTCTTCCGATAAGGCATGTGAAGTTCTGGCCAAGTTGGTGGTTGCACCTTCATTAAGTTCTTCAGGACTCACCCTGTTCGATTTAATGTAAGGAGCATGGGTGTGTTCCACCCGACTGCGAACAGTTCATCATTAAATCAGAAAGCTGACACTCCCATCGGTTTCCAAACAGGAAACAAACCTTTTCCATGGTGTAAATTTTCCGAGGCTGGGATTGTATGATTTTTTTGCACCTTGGTTCTGTTTTAACAGGAGAGGTAAGGGAGGACGTGATACTTAGGAAATAAAGCACACTGTCTTTGTGGACACGAAGGGTTTAGCTTCACAGTGGGCCGGTAGGACTGAGGAGGATATGCAGCTGGGAGGGCGTCATTAAGCTAGCACTGATGTTCAGAGAAATAGCTGTAATTTCGCCTAAGTTTAGGCATCCGAAGCATGTGTGCTTGGGGGAGGCTATCGTCAGTAAATGACATCTTTGGAGCACGCAGTTGCCTGCTGATAGTGATGCTCTCATTGGCTGAATACTGAAGTTTTAGGCACTTCACCAGGTGGAGTGAGCCCAGGCCTTAGCTCTTCCACCTCTCCAAATCCTTTCCCTGTCAGAGCTCCTCTTGTTTCTCATGAGGCAGAAACAAGTTCACAGGTAGTTACCGTAGATGAGCTGGTGTGAAGCAAGATTCCCTCTTCTTGTCTCTCACGGGTATCTTGTGCCGTCATGCCCTAACGGGAAACATCTCCCCAGCAGACGAGTGGTAAACCGTACTGAGCTAAGCATCTTCCTACAGGAATAACTGCGCGCTGAGGGGACGGCACCACTTCATCGACGCCGCTGTGCTCAGGGCCATGTAGCATTCCTGTACAGACATGCCGTAAGGCACTTCACAGTCAACTGCAGCCTTGAGATAATTAACGCAGCTCCCTATTGCCAATCGATTCCTCCCACATCTTACTCCACCCAGCTTACTCTCGAGCAATAAAGTAATTCAGCCGCTTATTTGTGCCTGCTGCCTTATGAAGTCTTGCATCTCATCAAGAGTGATCAACGTTACTGGAAAACAAACGTACTCTGCTATTTTGTTATCCCACGTTCCAAATATATCTGCGACTGCCAATTTGAGGCTGAAACTAACGTTTATGGCACAGCTCCGCTATGTCTTGCACCTCATTTAGGGCCTGTCCACACAGATTGCCGAGCAGTCCTCTGTGCCTTGAACTGCGCTGCTTGGCCCTAACATGCTGTGTGGATGTTCTTATGCTCCGGCAGCAACCTGATTAGGCAAGGTAAAAAACTCCACTCAGAAGTCACCGGCCTCAGGCGTTTCTGTGCGGCCTCTGACTCACAGAAGCACCGCTGCCTGAGAGGCTGCTTCATGCCCCAGTTAAGGAATTTGCATGCTAAAAGCAAATGTGTTGATAGCATTGAAAGCTGTGGTCATGCTCACGGTGCAGCTCCACAAACAGCTGAGTATGCACCAGAGGAAGCAGCAGGAGCTCGAGGACAGGTGGAGAAAAGAGATGGGAACCTTAGGCAGGTAATTCCACCAAAGCTGAAGGCCAGTTTCACCTCTGCTGTATCTGGAGAGAGTCTGCAGGAAGAACAGGATGGTTCACCCAGCGCTTTGGGCTGATAAACTGCCCCCCTTTCCCCTTTTGCTTCTCTGCAGGCAGGTCCTTGGCATTTGCTGACTGGAATGGGAATGGTCTACGCCAGCCTGGTGCTGGCCCAGCCCAGGTGGAATGAAGAAGCAAACCCTTACCCATTAATGTTTCTGCAGCCCTTAGGAGCCCCGGGCAAGGGGCACAGATTTACTAAGACCCAATCCAGGAAACATTTGCACATGCAAGTGTCTTTATCCACATGCATATTTAGAACCGGGTCCTTAGCAGAGTCTGCTCACATGGCTCAGAATAGAAACCAAGGAAAGATTAGTTGTGTGCTGAGATCGTGTGATTATTTTTAGTATTTATTTTTTTAAAAAACTCCTGCTTTAGAGAACATGCTTTTAGAGTTTTGGTTTCATCATTGAGTCATTTGGGAGGAAATCAGCGTTGTTAATTTCTCCATGCAAGAATCCTCACTCGTAAGCATGTCTCATTTTCTCAGCATGTTTGGTTAAAGAATCTCTTGATCTCAGAGCTTTGAAAAAAAGGTAAAAGGAAGGGATAAAATGAGTGTTTCTAAAAGCCCTTAAAACGCTGAAATTCCATGCAAGTGTGACGCAGTATAGTCTGCTTTTCTTTTGGTTCACAGTGCTTTCAACTGCCTTTTCTCTTTTTGTCCGTAGGAATTGATTTGTCAGAATGCCTGCAGTATCCAGACTTCAGCGTTGTCGTCCTTTACAAGAAAGTTATTATTGCCTTTGGCTTTATGGTGCCAGACGTGAAATACAATGAAGCTTACATCTCTTTTCTGTTAGTTCACCCTGAGTGGAGAAGAGCTGGGATTGCAACCTTCATGATTTACCATCTTATCCAGGTAATGAAAAAAATCCCATGTCTCTGCTAAAGTAGTAGCTCTCCCTTCTTGTGTACACACATGCAAATACTAGAAAGTAAGAAGTGTTGTGTTCCTCCTTTCTGTCGCTTTCGCCTCACTCTTTCTTTGCTTACACATCTGCACAGATTGTCAGCAGCCCATGAGCATTTATGGGGGGAAATCAAAAGCAGAAGCTAAAATGTATTTAGAAGAATAACCATGCTGGTTAGGTCCTCAGAATTAGTGAGATGCTGTAGACCCAGACTGTCTCGGGATTAACGTTGTGTTCTGCAGTGGCCAATAGTTCATGTAAGAGTAATACTGTAAATGTGGGGTTCAAAGGAGAAAATGAGATAATAGGGGGAAGGTTCGGTTAGAATCTATTGCAGCTTTCTTGGCTGCACCTGGAGGTTTATTCCGTGACCAGGGCCGTTGTATTAAATCACTTACTGATCTTAATCATTCTCTTTCACTTCTGATACTCTGGTTCAAATCCAGCTGAGCTGAAGATAAAGAATAAGTGTTGGCAACCTCAGTCAAATTTGTTCAGACTGGCTTGTACTGGGCTTTGTTCCACAGGGACACTTGGGAAAATTAATTTGAGCTAACTAAACAGGTGGTATTAAAGCAGTTAAACTTCATTAAATCTCTGAATGAATACTGTTATTCAGGTGGCCTTAATTCCATTCACTTTCTTGAATTAAATTGCAGGAAAGCCAGCTTAATTTTGGAGTGAGGATGCAGACAGATGGCATTTTCAGAGCCCAGCTGTGCCTCTTCGGGGCCCACAGTTTTACCACTCCCTGAACTCTCTTGGCGGAGCTGCCGGTGCGAAACATTCCTTAACTTGTTTTAGTCAAGATGAGCCGCGCTAGCAAAAACTCGCCATTGAAACTGTTTTTCCTCATACTCATTTGTTGGAAGAGAGGTAGGGAGTGCTGGCAGAGCCTGGGGAACAGTGATCTGTACCCTGGAAAAGCAGCTTCCACTGAGGGTAGCTCTTCTGGGCCACCTGAGGATAACTCTTCTACGTACACAGCTCTCTGCAGCGTCCACCTCTCCCTGCTCTACATGTTGACACAGGCCACTAACCAACCTACTTTAAATTCACCCCTTACATTTCCCCAGCGTCTCTCTGTAAAGCGTTTAAGTAAATTGCCCTCAACTGTAGCCCGTTGATGTGAGATGTCAACACCTCATGAGAACAGGCACGAGCGACGAGCCAGGGTTTGCAGGGATCCAGCAGCTGGACTCATGTCTCTCCAGCAGAATTGGGATGCGTTGGCAAGTCAGCTGTAGAAAATTATCACAGCTTTTTGTAGGATGTATCACAGCCAATTAACCTAATTCTGCTTGAAGGCAGACTGGCATAAAATTATCACATTGAAGAGACCCAGGCCTATTTGAGGCTGATTAGGCTCACTAGCAGTGAAAGATCACCATTACAATCACATTGGATTTATTTTTCCATTGCTGACTGTTTGTCAGTGGTAGAAGGCATTTAGTTGTGTAGGAGAGGAAACGGTGGTTGTGGCCTTCTGTTCCTCAGTCGCCAGATCGTAGGTGTTGCTTCGCAGCCTGCTGGCTGCCTGCTCTCTGTAGCTAGAGCCACCCTCATACGCTGTATGGATTGAAGGTAATTCTCTGGCTCTTGGATCAGCATGCTGAGTTTGGGGATGAATTCTTGGGAACAGCATAACATAACAGAAAATGCGTTGATACAAATGGTGCCTTGATGGTGGGTTTGTTGTCAGAAGTTACCCTCTAATGCAGCTGGCCCAGAGGACCACGCTGCATGTTCTTAATGATCTCCTTCCAACTTCCTTTCCCGCAAATGGCTCCCGATTATATTTTTTTCCCTTTTCCCCCCCTTAAATTCCTGTAAGAGCTTTCCCTTTGAATGATCTAGCCTGAAAATTTTCTAAAGGGTGTTATGTTCCCACCTAGAGTTACAATACATTCAATTTACATAGAACGTTATTAAAACACTAGATTAAAGCAAGAAGAAGTTATTGTATTGTATCAGCGTCTTTGTCAGAGAGCTGCAGGTTAGAATAATCTGGGAACTTTAAGGTAACTTCAGCCATGCTGTTTGCTGTCTGAACTGAATTCCCTGCCTTCTCTGCTATGCCCTGAAGGATGGGAGAGGAGCTGGGTGGGATAGACAGGAATTCCAGCGTGACAGCCCAGAGGTGCGCTGGGGCTGCTCGCGCGGTCCCAGAGAGCTCGGCTCTGTTTGCTGACGGGGAGGAGCGCGGTGCCTGATCCTCTGGCATGTTTTGTCTTTTCTTCAGGCCATTGTTATTAAGTATTTGAGATCAGTGCTGTACACTGAGATTATTTTTAAGTAACAATTACTTAGCAATTGACAATGGAAAGCTGACAAATTATAATCCAAAACCTGCTTTCGTTGTCAGAGTCCACGTTTCCCAGAAACAAAGGCTCTGAGAAAGAGCAGCGTTCTCTTCGCCTTTCAGCTGTTGCTATGTGTGGTAACGTCTGTGTCGAGGCCTGTGCTTTTCTCATGTTTCCTCAGTAACTTGAATACCTGAACTGATGAATCTCTTCACCTCCGCATTCCCCCAGAGGCTGTCTCATTCTCTTGCTGTGATTTTTTTCCCCCCTCCCCGCCCCCCTCCCTTGGCAGACCTGCATGGGCAAAGACGTAACCCTTCACGTCTCTGCAAGCAACCCTGCTATGCTGCTCTACCAAAAATTTGGATTTAAGACTGAAGAATATATTCTGGATTTCTATGACAAATACTATCCCTTAGACAGCAAGGAGTGCAAGCACGCGTTCTTTCTTAGGCTGCGGCGCTGATCCGCCGGAGCTGTCTGAGGGCGTGCGAAAAGCCCGATCTGTCAAGCAGAGAATTACCACGGCTTTCAGTGGAGGATGTTGGCTGCCGTGTGAGAGCTGGAACCCACTGAGGCCTTTATCCCTAGGACTTCAGACGTCAGCAGTGCTATGTTGTGTGCTGAAAGTGCAATCCAAGAGGACTGATTCCTGCGCTCTAAGGGGAGAGGCCTGGAAATGCCAACTGGGACATGCTGAAACCACCAGAAGACTGAAGTTATTTATGAGGAGTTTTCCTGCCGCTGTTACTTTGGAGAGCCTCGTTGACAAACAAACGAATAAAAAAACAGCTCCCCCCCAAGATACTTGTCATTTCAGAGGGGCCCCATGGATTTCAGTTTTTGAAACCTATCCAAAAGAAGTTGCAAGTCGCAGGTTTTTCTTTTTGTTTATGGGAAATGAATGTCTAAACTTAAATAATTCATGGTGTTTCTGTAATTTGATTGCTTTGTTAGGAACCATGTCTTGAATCCATGAAGGGAAATAAGATATTGGTGCATCTGGCTGGATGCTAACTTCAGGAAAGTTCTGCACGTGCCAGAACAGCAATACTGGAACCACGTTTTAGGAATAATGAAGAGTGTGTGAACTCGTGTGAACCCGAATGCAAGGCTCAGAGGGGACGTCTTTCCTTTGCTCCTTCCCCACTGCCTTCCTTTCCCTTTGTTGACCCTGTGCTCAATGTGAAGTTCTCATAGTGTGCAGTGTTTTGTGTTTAGGAATAAGATGTCACGCGGGTTTGTAGCTAGGCGAGGTAAGACACAGCAGCTGCCAAATCAGCTCTTTGAAATCTTACAACCTGTCTGTCAGTTGTGGATGCTGCAGATCACCCCTTTGGGCACAGCTCTAACCACAGAGCCAGCCTCGGAGGCTCCAGAATCCACCTCCTCCTACTACAGACTTAGTTTCTTCTGGCTAGAAGAACCCCAGAACAGAAGTCAGTGGTGATGTTTGAAGAGCAGGCTTTGGTTTGTAGAAGCAATCTGTTTGTAGCTTGGAGGGAGGAGAGGGCAGAGGTGGGCCAGTTCCAGTTCTTGGAAGCACCTAGGCTGTGATTTCATGGCTTTAAGTATAAGAGGAGAGCAAAGAATAAATAGAAATAACCAAGAATTAAAAATATACAAACCCAAAACAGTTTCTCTGGCAGTGGGGTCTAGTTCTTTTACACAGTTTATCAGCTTCTCTCTCTCCCTGACTTTTATTGCAGATGAACAGTAAACTGGCAGTTTGCTGCCTGACCGAAGGTCAGTCCGTGCATTTTAAATACGAATCACATCCACTGTGCTGTTCCTTTCCCATCAAACCCCACAGAGAGCTACACAACAAATGTGACTTCTTTGTTCTTAATCCACTGTGTATACCTGTTGGGTACCTGGCTATAGTAGTAGTTGCCTTAATGGAGTCTTCATTCCGGTAACTGCAGAGAGATGGACACAGAGTATGTTTTTGTGTAGCCAATGTACATGGTCACCAAAACAAAAACAGTTTTAGTCGGAGGGGAAAAAGAACCCATCCAAGCGTTGTGTGCCCTAACATCTGTGCACATTTCTGCCTGCTTTGACTACGTGAAAATTTTCGATGTTACTGATGTTATGAATTAGCTGTACTGGGAAAGAAAAAAATACCTGTCTTTATGAATGGAATTAAAGCCCTTCCCTTGGAAAAGCCTGTCTGTAGTCAAACTGTTTGTTAAGCTGTCTCTCCATCATATTTCATTGAAATCTAGCAGACTCAAGTATGGCTGATAGAGGATGCAAAGCTTGTGTGTGGGCCCTGGAGCAAGGCAGGAAACTCTATTTCTGTGCTGGGCATCCACACATAAGCCGCACAGATGCAGGCCCCAGCAGGCTGTTTCCTGGCCAGCCAGAAGTGGGAGAGAAAAGATAGTCTGAAGAAGACGACCATGAAGATTTTGAGGAGCTTCTGTGCTTATGCCTCTGTGGCTTTGTCCCTCAGAGGGAGGATGCCAAGAGAAGAAGGTGTTAGAACAGCCTGGGGATTCCTCCTGTGCTGCAGACCGCTTGTTTTATCCAGGTGGTTCATTTACCCCTGGATGCTCAAAGGCAAAGGGCCTTTGAGCCGTTGCACCTCAGCCATTTTGGATCTGTCTGTCACCTGGAAAAGTAGCAATACCAACATTTGCCTTCTTCAGGGAGGCTGGTAAGAATGACCTCGTTCAGGATTACAGGGGGTGGAGATCAATATTGCTGTTCTGCAGGCTGCAGAAACATGAAATCGCTTTGCCACCTCACAGGTCCACCAGCATTCACGTGGGCATGGCTTGCTTCTTGCTTATTTGCCCGTATTTCTTGGGAAATCAGCCAGTTAACTGCTCTACCTATTATATCCCACACTGCCGGGACTGTAGGCTTAAGTTTTGATCCCTTGATGTTATCTCATGCGGAGGGCACTACACACCCTGTTCCTTAGTGCTGCCTGTGAAAATCTGGCATGGCCTTGAACTGCTTAGCATGAGATCCTTCCCTGTTGATCCTACTGGCTTTGGTGAGAACAGGGTGCAGGCATGGCTGGCTCAAGGATCACTTTGCTGATGGTCTGGGCGGAGGTAAGTGGCCATGACCCAGGAAGACCTTCCTGACTGCAAAGTTATTCCAGCAAACCAGATCTGAAGGACGCTGGTGAAACCTGTGATATCTGTGCATTATTTCCTCTTGGCAACTCCAGCCATCTGTGAGACACGGTATCTTTTACTCTGTACGGGTGAGCACAGAGCACTATTTTGGTGAGCAGGAATTCACCCCCTGCTTTCAGCAAGAGTCTTCTGAGGACAGCCTCCTAACAGCCACTATGTGAAATCAGGTGTGCAATCTGATAGGGGCTGGCAGCCCTGGGGAAACACGCCAGGGTTGCCAGGGAGCTCCACCTGCCCTCACTAGGTCAGCACCAGAATTAGGCAGCCTTTGAAGTAGCTATAAAATAGCTGCGGCTCCATCTCTCTTTGTGGCTGCACAGGGACCACTTCCAGCGGAGGCACAGCTCTCAGGACAGCATTTCCTCCCCAACATGCTGAATAATCAGAAGCCTGAATGGCTCATAGCAGCTTAAGGCCACTGCTTGAATGGTCACGCACAGCTGGCTCTGCAACGGGTGAGGCTCCTCCGAGGCTTGCAGCGAAACAAGCTCTGTGCTCTCAGCCCTCTGCTTGCCTCTTTGTGCCTTGGAGACCAGCGTGATGAGTTACGTTAGCTGTGATTAGAAAGCCAGCATCCACCCTGCCTAATGACACGGTTACTCCACGCTTCCCTGAGCTGCGCAGTGACTGCAGTGGTGATTGTGGTTGCCAAACGCAGCCCGGTTGAACAGAACAAAGATTTCCTGGAGAATAAAGGTGGAACCTCGCCCTTTCCTAACAGAACAGCAAAGCCTGAACCTTTCCACGTGCTTGTCTGAGCTTTGATACTTCACGTAGTGGCCAGTAATTTTGTAGAAGTAATACTTTGCCGTTTACTTTGAAAGAGAAGTCTCTTTCCCGAGAGTCCTGGTGTTGCACGCGTAGGTGCTGAACGCTTCCTTTCAGGTTTTGGATCCAGCCTGGGGGAAGAAGGAGAAGTCTGCCTGGTCCGCTCGTTGCCGCCCACAGTGTGAGGACGCGTTTCTCTGCGGGCCCACCGGCCCGTGACGATGAGCTCTCAGCGAGCGGTTGAGCTGGGCCGGCCGCATCCCTTCTCTCCGACTGCTTTGCTCCAGGAAGTGACCTGGCCCGCGGGGCTGCTTCCCCTCAGCCCTCGAGCTTTCTTTCTGGAGGAGACCCTGCGCGAACACCGCCTGCCCCGTCAGACAGCGCCGGAGGCCGGGCCCCTGCCGCTACCGGCGCGGGGCCGCCGGGGCCCCCCCCCCGCAGACGTAGCGC
>Ga0181612_103161_pt1 | contig 21368 bp, 13 predicted proteins | sample HoacroProtozoa21_FD_119630 | JGI IMG/M metagenome (GOLD analysis project Ga0181612, IMG submission 119630) | Hoatzin crop microbial communities from Cojedes, Venezuel. Combined Assembly of Gp0051906, Gp0051904, Gp0051908
CTTCACCGACCACTCATCCAGCCCACACTTCCTCAGCTTCCCTAGGAGGATATCATGGGAGACTGTGTCGAAAGCCTTGCTGAAGTCAAGGTAGACAACATCCACGGCTCTCCCTTCGTCTACCCAGCCAGTCATGTCATCGTAAGATGACATAGAGAAATAGTACTGGGGTTTTTTCCAAATGCAGAAACAACTGACAGTAGGAAGCAAAAGTGGCTTCCATTCTCACGCTGCTTTCCTGCTCCCTGGGTTTTCCCCTCAGTGCAGAAGAGAGGATCAATATGCTTCGTCCTCCAGCTCTCCCCTTGTGGGAGCTGCTGTGTTCACCTACTGCTTGCCTGCTCTTCACAGGCCTCAGTGGTGTCTCTCCAGTCAGCTTCAAAGAGCAGGAGCCCAGTCCCTGGCTGTTGGAGGGGCTGCCCCCATTTATGAAGCCAGTAGCCTTGGTGCTGCTTGCTTGGATGGCCCCTGTTATTGCATTGCCAAAAGGCACCTGCAGTGGCAAATGCATCTGACAGCTGTGAAACTCAGGACAAGCAAAAAGGAGTTTTTTTTCTTAAAGTGTTTTTTCCCTGTCCAAAGGAACAAATCATCCACTCCCACAACTCCACTTCCTCATTAGTTAGCACACCTTGAACTGCTTCAGCCACTCCTGCCAAGCACCAAACCTATAATGCATGTTAGTACATAATTTACATAACTGATGCCTCTCTCAGTTTTGACGGAGATGGATAAATCATATTTCTTACTTGATGATAAGTATGCTTGTTAATATGATTTCTGGCTGGCCCAACGAAGACAAGTCAAAGAAAGGACAATAGAGCATCTAAAGAACAGAAATGATAGCCAGGTTCATGCCCCAGAAAGGGCCAGCTCTTTGCTCTCAAAAGCCCCAACATTTGCTACAGGGTAACTACAAGGTAATTCTCTCCACAGGACACACTGGAAGTTGTGCACGAAAGCGCAAGGCACAACATGCCTACAAAGCCAACCTTCACTCCCATGTCCTCGCTGTGACATGTTGTCGCAGCAGAGATGCAAGATGTGCAGGAGGATGACTTCATGCTGTGAGTAGAAATAGATTATCTTCTAACAGCTACCTCTACTGCTGACTGATGACTTTCCGCATACTGATCTGCCTGACTGCAGAAGGACCCACGCTGGGCACGGTCACAACTTCCGCAAACTGCAATGAAAGAAAATGCAGACTCATACTGCACAGACGCTGAGACTCCTCAGTGCACCTGAGAGAGTCAGGACCATCCTCCCATAAAACCAGCAAAATCAAATGGTCAAAATTCCTCTGTTCTATACATTTCTATTGAATTCAGAAGTTACAAGTATAAAACTTTGAATTAAATGTCTAAACCTTGGAGAGTTGATGCTTTACATGGAGATGAAGAACTAATAAAGCTGGAAGGAAATAATACATTTTTAAAGCTGACTGAGACTCCGAACATCAGGTTATGGCTGTTCAAAATTTGCTCACTGCTACATCATTTTGACAGTACAGCAGTGTCTCAGCAGGCTGTAATGCAACTCCTTGGTATTTCTAAGTGCACTGGGCCTCCAGGATCACTCTCTGGGAAGAGACATCAGAGTTGTCATTACAAAGTTGTTTACATTTAATTAAAACAGTCAACTTATCGGAGTTTCCATAAGGTTAATAAACTCAGGAAATTTCTACAGGGATTACAATTACAGCATATATGTTCTAGTAAATTTCCTGTGTTTCTACAAGATTTATATAAAATATTTAAGCACATCAAATATTGAAGATGTACACTTCACGATCTAAAAGTTTATTTTAGAATGAGTTTTTTGAGTTTGAGAACTGTATCTGTAAACACACGCGAAAGACAACTTGGCATAGGTACACTTCAGCTAGAGGAGCTTGTAAAGATCTGATGACCTTTCATTCATCCTGACTAGTTTATAGAAAGACTCTGCAGTCTTTACAGGTTTAATCTCTTCAACAGTTTCGGGTTTTTGACTCGTATGTACTTGTTTGTGATCCTGCACAATTTTTAGGAGATCTGTCAGCCAACTTTCCAGTAACAATAGCAGTAATATTTCTATACTCATGGGCCACCTCCTCTACTGTAGTCACTGTGGGATCCCACAACTCTGTGCCCACCTTGATCCATAAGGATGCTCTTCTGCAGTGCTGCCCAGACTGACAGAACTAAGCACACCCTTCAGGTGCATCCCTCCTCTGTACTCAAGGTGAGACATGGAGATATCCTGGTCCTCCGTCTAAGAGTTGTTATCAGAAGCACACACAGGCAAATAGGCTGGAGCAGGGCTGGGAGTCGCCAGACACCAAGTGGATCAGGTCCCTGGGGCATGACAGCAAGTACTCTGGCTTCTTAGACCCGAGACAGCCTGTGCTCTTTTCCACTGAGCAGCACTTGCTGATGTTATCAGCAAGGCAAGGCCCACAGCCAGCTCATGCATTATGTTGCTGATGTTACAGAAACAAATTTTATAGGAGAAGGCAGCTGGAAGAGGCCTCAAGAGAAATCTAGCTCACCTCTCTGTTCATACACAAGATCACCAATGCTTGCGTCATTTTGACAGATGCTCACCCAACTTGTTTGCAAAGCCTTGCAATACAAGAAGGGTCCCTAATCTCCCCAGCAAGTCTTGACTATTCTTACCATTATAAAGCTTTTTTTTCCTAATGACTAACCTCTCTTTTCAATTTGAACCTATCCCTTTTTGTCTTCTGCAAAGTAAACAGGTTTTTTTCTCCCTTTTGTGTATTTGAAGATTACTTTGTATTCCCTCAGTCTTTTCTTCCACAGACAAACCTTTCATTCGTTCGTTCTTCTCTTCCATATCATGGTTTCTGGATCTGTGATGATTCTGCCTGGTCTCCTTTGGTTCCTGCTGCATTTTATCTGCAATTAAGGTTTTTCCAGTCAAAGTGGCACCCAGTTCACAGTGGTTTCATCAGAAATACGCTTCTCTAGTTTGCTTTTAAGAAAGTACTGTGAAACAGTATCAAAAACCTAAGTCAACAGACACGGTGAATACCATTTTGCTCCTGTTCAAAAGGTCTATTGTTCTGTTACAGAAGGAAGCTAAACATATTTGATATGATTTGTTGTTAATGAGTCTGTGGTCTTTGTTTGCTCCCACGTGTATACACATCATCTCCTTAATTTTTTGTTACAGCACTTTCTGAAAAAATGAAGTTAAGCTGCACTGTCTTTATTACCCTTTTCCTTCTTTAAAAGCTTTATGTTTCCTTTATTATACACTAGGTTTCCTATTTCCAGCAGTCTAGTACTTCTCCCACCATCTGCAAATTCTCAGGAGTATCCATAAGCAGCCCTATTTAAGTATTCTCCGATTTTTTGTTACTGGAAGGTGAGGTATTGCCCTTGTGTCACTGGGATTACTTATGGTGACACTGACCAAATTGGCACTTTTAGTGATGAAGTGGCTTACTGCCAGAAAGCAGTAAGCACTGTAATCTTTGCAACTTCATCTGCTAATAACCTGCCTCTGTTGTGTAACAGGACAGCCATTCCTGGCCATCTTCTTACTGCCCCGGTCATCTGAGGTTCATTAGGTCACATTTAGTGTTCATCACAAGCAGTCTTTTGTTTTTTAGTCTTCACATATCACGGTTTTATTCTTTTCTCATGTTCAAAAGTACTCCCTGTATTTGCACTACACGTGCTGTCTGGGCCTGCTACCTCAGATCTAGAAATTGCCCAAAATTCCATCATGCTTCCTTACAAGTCAAAAATCTTAGCTGAAGGAAGTCAACTGAATTTGTCATAGTTTTCTTCTGAGCTTCTTCATAATTGTGGCACTTGAGCTGAAAAATACGGGATTAGATTTTATGTGTTACTTTCTTTGCCAGGATTCACATGTTAAAACTAGAATCTTCCTAAAGAGAAATTGTATTTCTGCTCCTGCCCGGCAATGGCAAATTATCAGATAGACGGAGCATTCAACAAGACGCGCGTATCAGCTGCGTATGACCGCTTCATGTGTGTCAGTACTGGCTTTTTGGGATATATAGAAGTCCAACAAAACAAGAAATAGCATGTCCCTTTAGCTTTGCATGTGGGACACGGGACTCCTCATACCAGAGAGGACAGCCAGTAGCATAAAAGTCACAGCCCTGTAGAGTCTGCCCATTTCTGCGGCAAACCTGGCAGGGCCATGATCCGGAGGTGTGGACCCTACTACTGCGTAGTCCGCACAGCAGGTTCGGGGAAGAGATTGTGGGGCATAGAGACCTCGCAGCTGGAATTCCATTTTCGCTGCATTCTGGGGCACCAGAAAAGCTCTGTGGCTTTCCTTAAAGATATCTTCTGCATGGATATCAAAAGTCCATGAAATTTCATTTTTACCTTTCCTTATTTCAATGAATTAAGTAGATGCTAAGGGCATTTTTTCCCTCCTCGGTTTTATTTTCAGGCCACACTGAAGGATAAACCTATCATGTTTCTGACCCACTAGAAAAGCTGCTTTAGTGTTGCAGGAAATGTAATCTGTATGGCCGACATGAAAGTGTTATAAGATGTGAGCTGCAGAGATTTTGGAAGGTTGCGTCTGAGCCACAACATCCATTCCTCATTGCTAGGCTTTGCAAGCTAATATCCTCTTAGCCTAATTTAAAATCATTAATTAAAACTGAGTTGAAACTGATGTGTAATGTAATAAGGACAACAGGTCTCACACCAGAAAGAGGAGGAACATTTAAGAGATGTCTATGTATTTAAATTTGCTCTGCTTTTCTCGATTCAGAATTTACTGTACAACATGACCCCAGTTCCATAGAGTCCTCACATTCGTGCAGCTTACACACATAGTTTCATTGAAAATTAGTAATTACTATGAAGAAACTAGGAACCAGGCAGGCAGCTAGCAGGGCTTTTTTGAGCAAATTATAAACACAATCTCCATATTCCTTGGTCCTCCAGTGCACCGGGTATATCACATCAACACAGTAAGGAAAATCTGTTGAAATCAGTTGGAAATCCTGACTAGCACAATATGAGCTGTTGCTGCAGTGTAAGAAGTTCTTCATCTCAGCAAGTGATACGCTACAACAGGTTTTGTGAAGCGCATTCATTTTCTCTCCTCTGCGTGCTCGGGTGGAGGCAGGGAGTAGGATGGGGAGTGGAGAGTAGAAAAGATGGTAGAATGGGAGGAGTAAAGACTTTAACATTTTTTTTTATTAAATCTTTGCTAGTTTTCAGCGGGTGTAAAAAATAGTTTAATTCCCTAATTAAATTATAATTCCAATCTTAAACAATAAAAAGAAATCCTGTAATAATCTATGTGCAGTGCCTGACAGCTGGGCCGTCTGATCCTTGCAGTCTGCTTACAAATTGGTATTAGTGGCACTAATAAAGCTGATTAATGTTGTGACTAGAGACCCACTAACCTGACACTGCCAGCTGGGCGCACAAAGGCTGTCAATCTACATGGCAGCTGTTAAACTACGAGCGCTGTAGCCTTTAATTTACATTTCAGCAACCTCCACACTGTAATGCATTTTAATGGGCATGAATAAAAACCGCTGGTGACGTGCAGGAATTTCACAGGATATTGGTGTGTACACATTATATTAGTAAAATACCGCTTATCAAAAGACCAGAGGTAAAGCCAATTCTTTCTGCAGTTACATTTCTTGAAACCTGCAACAACTCTGTCATAACCAATGCAATTATTGCAGATTGCCACTGGTATGGCTGAGGGCACATTTTCAGCCAGTCTACCCACCCTTAATAGTTATGATAGCTTATTAATTTCCATTGATGCAAATAACTATGAAGATACTATCTGCATCTTAATAGCATTTTCCCACGACTGCTTTGCTTAGAAGCACTTAGAAGCACTTTGGAGGGTCCCAGAACGGGTCCTGTCCATCATTCAGAGGCCTTTAGCAAGTCACCCTTCTGACACTTTTTGGAGAGCCCACGCCTGGACCAGGAGCCCAAGCAACCCGTTCCCTTAAGCATGGTATTTTCTGATGAGAGGATTGCTGCATTGCCAGTGCTCTAACTGTACTGTGTGTAAACTATATGTAAACAGAGGTTTATAGGCTTTTAAGACTATCAATCCAGGACCTGCTATAAATATTCAGTCTAACTGATCCACTTACTACTTAAATGCAAAGAATTTACACTAATGGTACATCAGAGTCACATTAAAACAACAGAATGAAGATGTACAAAACAAATGTTCCTGGGGTAGTCCATAGGAAATAGGGTTTGCTTTCTTTGACCCTAATAAAAGCACATCTTATCATGGTGAATATTTTTTTATTTTGTAAACAGTATTACATATGCAGAAATTCTGGTGAGCATTTCCTTGGGGCAGATTTCTTGATAGATCTTTTTTGTCCATTTTTTGAAATTCTTTATTCATTTACTGTTTTGTTCACAAAATACACAAGAACATTACTGGAAAGACTTTTCATTTTTCTATTGTCCCATCCTGGCAACTTTCAAAATCTAGGATTTTTTTTTTTTTTGGGGGGGGGTGATAGATAGGAAATAAGTGACAGAGGGAAAAAAGGTAAGAAAAGCAAAGTAATCCAGCCCCAGAGTATTTATATTACCTATTCTAAAAACATATTGTAAGTACAAGGACATCACATATACTCAAACAAATATTAAATACTTAAATAAACAGTGACTGCAGAGTAAATATGTCTGTCTGAGTTACTAAGTCTTTGCTATCAAGAATAGATTTCCTTCCCTCTCAGATCCCGGAGAGCAGGTGAAAAATCAGAGTTAAACAACTTGTAAAAAAGCCTTATGCTAGAATTCAGTTGGGGAGCTAAGATTTAAACCTAGATCTATTAACTCTTGTTCCTATTTCTTAATCACTTGACAAATCTTCCATTCTCAAACAATGAAGCAAAGAATTTTCTTTCATTTTTTTGCACAGACTTTTGAGGACAGTGACAAAACAGCGGATGAGTAGGCGTTAGGGTAATGCTAACCCATAGCAGGGTTAGCATTTGTCCGTGCAGCCCAGGTCATGGGGGGCTTGGTTTGCTGTGCATGGCTGTTACTTCTGATTCGCACAGTATCAAGTTTAAAGGCAAGTAAAGAGGCCATGAAAGCAACAGTGTTTGGACACTGCTTTGGGTCCAAATGTGGAGCACCCTCTTGTCACATTACCAGTGAGCTCTTGTGCCTTCTGCCTTTTCTTTTTTTTGAAAACACTCTGGAGAGGGGATATGATAACTTCCTAACCCTGAAATCTTGCTATTCTTTTGGATTTAAATATAGTTACGTACAATATTAATAAAAGCTACCAGAAACTGTACTCTATAGTCAACAGAATAAGTCAAATTGTACCTGACTAGCAGGCAGAGGTTTATTAATTCACAATGGGTCTTGCAACTTGTTTGGGTTTCTGTCAACTGGGGAATCTACTGCACCTCATGCTCTCGGGCACGCACAGTCCTTCATACAATACTCACTCCTAACACAACTTTTCCCTCAGTGATTTCAGGCCAAAACTTATAAATACTGAGCTTCCCACAGCTGCGTCCCAGTAGGGCTAACAGACACCCCTCCCACACTCCCCATCCCCAAAGCAAAAGCATCCTTTCCTCTTGAGATTCGCATTTAAACCATGGCAGAACTTTGTGCTCTGGACTGGTGTCACATAGCAGGGTGATACTTTTTGCAGTACTGGTTCATTGTCGCCGCTCAGTGTCGTGAGATGGTTTCTACCCCTGGAATGATCAAATCTTTCTATCAGTCCAGCTCTGACTCCCGGGGCATTATGGTATGGAAAAGCAGAGCTAATGTACAAATCCAGAACTCCCCTTTTCCCAGAACTTTTGCAAACTAAAACAGGAGGAGTAAGATGAAAAATAAAGTACATTGCAACTGTTGCAGTGTCCTTAAGTCCCACTATTTTTTTCACATCAACTGGGAAGGGGGAAGGGAGGACACATACAATAAATTCTGTTAACACTGCTAAAAGGCGAGTCCAAAAGAAGAAGAAAATCTGAGACTAACATCTTAAACAGGATCTATTCAAAGTGAAGGGAACCATGAAATCACCTGCTTATTTTTCTAACTTCCATCAGATAACAGGATTCAAAGGATTGTATAAATGCCAAGATAGATTAGATACAATAGATAGACTCAATTGTTTGTTCAGATCTTGCTACAAATATGCCAGTCAAATGCATATGTAGTCCTATATGGACTACATGCAGAGCGATGTAAATGCTTAACATGAATAGATTGGGGCTGATGACATACTTAGCCTGCAATCTTTACAAGACATTTCCTTTCCCTTCTCCCATTTTCATAATATGACATTAGTAAGCAACAATCTCTCTCTGGATTTTTTTTAGTATAGCATTAACAAAAGTAAAGTTGTGCATTTCAGTATAAAACTAAATGTAGTAACTTTAGATCATCTCTAACAATTAATAGAAGCACTAACTACTAAAATGAATAATTTGCAATTTGGTCTAGAAAGCTTCTTTAACAAGTGCCTTCTGCAGGTGAAAAAGATTTGTAACTGGGCACTGACTCTTGCATTAGAAGTTTAGGCAGTGAACTTCACCTTATCAAATCAAATTGTGTTCTGCTACTAACGGAAGCATCTTGTCTTCACATGCCCACTCAAAGATTTCACTGAGAGAAGAGCTTACGTACAATATTTCTCCTTTCCCAGCTTAAATTTCATGAGTTCCTACTGATAGGGGTCAAGTGAAATAACATTTCATAAGCAGAAGTTTATGACTAGGTTTTCTTGCCAGAACAGAATGGCATCTGTTCCTATGCATGTTTAATTTAAATATTTTTCATGAATGTGGGATGATGGTATAAATATTTGAAGTCATCAATATAGTAGACTGCACTATAGCATGGAAATGCTGCTGCACAGCTGCTGTTAAATTATAGATTTCTTATGCAATGAATACATTTAACGTGTCTTTGGAAGAATTAAAAAATTATGTCTTCTGTCTAAAATACTTTGTCAGATCCTTAAGAGATGTTCTTCATGTGACCTACAGCTTCCAGACAACTGAAAGAATAACTCTGAGACCCCGTCACAAATGACACTTACATACAGCGAACTGATAAAGCCAGGGCAAAAGCACAGTGCACATGGGGGACAGTTTCTTCGCTTTGTCATCTTTAATTTCCCCTTCTTCCACTCATGAACCTGTTCTCACTAAAAATAGCTCCCAGTGCTCCTATCCTGGTCAATGATCCAACTCTCCAATTTACTTTCTGGAGAACGCTCATCTCCCCACAGTTGACTTGGAAAAAAAGTAAAACCAAACACCACAACAACAAAAACAATTTTTGCCTTTGTCCCCATCCCAGAAACATGATGATTTGCCAGTTTACATCATCTGTAAAAAATCTGATGACCAGGTTTCAGAGGCAGATAAGACTCTCCCATGTGCACAAGTCACTTAAAACAGCCTGGAGAAGATTTTGTTGAAAGCAACCAAATCCAGGCTGTGGGGGAAAGGAGACACTAGAGGGTTTCATGGCATTGTTTTGCTGCTATCCAGAACCTAGGATGATTTATAGTAAATATGACATTGGCAAGATTCATGGCTTAACAGAGAGAAAATTAAATATTTTGCTATGGTCCAACTAATCAGATATCCCTTCCTAAAAAAAAAAACAAACCACAAACAAAACACTAAACCAAAATAAAACTTATTTTTCAAGCATTTCTTGCAGAACAACTCTTTTCATTGCAGGGTGTGTTTACATGCTGTTATTGTGATGTGAAAATGTACTCTTTGAGATAAATGGTATCTTTGGAGTCTTGGCCTTACAAAGTCTGCTTTTGGGCTTTTTAATTGTTAAAGCTAATTACAGGTTATACAATTTTACTGTGCTATTCATTTTGGTGTTTATTTGTTAACAGAAACCACATAAATGCCATAGCAATGGGGAAGGCAATATTTGTAGTGAAATATTGTATGTGTGGTGGCATAAAGCTTTATTGGCATGAGCTAGGGGTGGATGCATTACTCATGAACGGTGAAGCCAGCAGTAAATTAAGAAGGTGGGCCCAAGTGAGTATTAGTCACCTAAATACAACCATATGCCATCAGATTCTGCGTTACATTTTCACAGGAATGTTATTTCTAATATTTGCAAAGAATTTCTAAGTGGACTCCAACTTCAAAGCCTCACAAACAAAGACCTAAGAACCAACACGTTTGCAACCCACTTCGCCCCTTCCAAACTTTAAATCATTAAGAGTTCACATATAAAAATCAAGATGTTCATCACAAGTGTGGCTATTTTACCAACCATTTCTGGGGGATAGGAACAGCCTGTATCCAACGCCATGAAGTCACCCTGCTTGTTTCGCTTTGCAAACCTTAGATCACAAACCACTTCCCACCTGCTGAGGGGAGGCTTGTGTAGCAGGAGCATCTGTAAAGCAGCGTATGAAAACTGCCGGTCCTGATACAGTGCACCATGCCTGACACTAAATGATAATTCTTTGATAAAGTTGCAGAATTCTGGGAGTAACTGTGAATCTTATCCATCTTTCAAAAGATAAGCTTGTAAGATTCTGGTACGGCCCATATACAGCATAATATAGGAGCTGTCGGTTGCTGCCATTCGCTCAGAGCAGCTTTTGAGCGGCAGCAGCAATACAGAGAGGGCTCTATGTTGCCGTAGCTGTGTTATTTTAACAGTAATTAAATTTGCTGCTTACATCAGGTCACATTTTGGTTGCTTGCGCGCAACTTGCAGAGTAAGTGAACACGTAACTAACACCACTGCAAGGACTGTACACCAGGGTCGAGGAGCTGGTCAGCTGCAATGCAGTCAGAGGCATCGAGGACTGCACTGGGCACTTTGCTGTTCCTTTGGCTGCCTCCTGCCATATCTTGTACTGCCATTGCTTAATCCATAGGTAGAACTCTGCGGGAATTTTTGTGTCCTGCAGCTGTTTCTATAGTTCTTTATGTGAAGAAGGTATTCCCATACAGTTCCTGAGCATGCAGGCACATCTCTGAGCTGTCTCGTGCCCAGAGGGCAGGAAGCTTGAAGTCAGTGCAAGGAAGTTTGAAAAAACTGGGGAAAGGAGGTGGTTAATGAACAAGCACAGCCTAGGAGAGCTGAAGAAGCAATGTAAAGCAGGAGCTGAGCAAGGTTTGGTTTATTTTACAGTTTACATGTGCAGATCTTAAAAATTGAAAAGCTATTAATTATACCAGTGGTTTGCTAATAAATGCACAAAGAGTAGGAACTGTTTACAGACCAAAATAAAACAACACATCACTTTCCAATAGGGTTATTTTTTCAACTAAAATAAAGGGGTTTTGCAAGCCAGCTTTTCCATTCCCTCTGCTTCATGGCTATTTCTATACATACGATAACAATCCCAAACTAAACCATTCTCAAACAGTGGCAAAAAAAAAAAGGAAAAGAAAGAAAGGATGGAGTCCTCAGAAAACTGGCAAAGACCTATTTTGTAAGGAGGGAATCAAGGAAAACATTGGCATAAGGCACAGTTGGAGGGTGTCAAATCCGATGTGGCAGCCCTTTCTTGTGCTGCTATGTGGAATTTGCTTCAAAAGATCAGCAAAATGAAACTCTTCATACCTGAACTAATACAAATCCATGTAAATTTGAGCTCTGATCTTATGGAGCCAGTCACATTGCCAGAGGCTTAAAAGGAGTTGTCTTTGTTTGTTTTTGAAGTCTATGTGAAACCGGATCTCACATACTAATATCTTGATCCAAACAATATAATTGAACCTTTTTCTGTTCTCTTCACCCTTTTAACAGAACTTTCCTCAAGTTGGATTTCATTTTTATCTGCTTCCAAAGAAAGCTTAAGGGGTAGGAACACTTTTCCTTTTGTTGAAGTGTTTGCCTCTCTCCACAAAGGTTCAGGAGTATGAAGGGGTGTGGGGTGGGGATAAATAAATAAATAAATAAATAAGGTTTGTAAACGTTGCTTGCTGTATTGCAGAACAACAAATCAAGGACTGTAAATAGTGGTAGCATCTGTATCACTGCTAACCAAAGCAACAGAACTGTTCAAACACGCAAGATCACAGGTAACATGAATAACAAGCTGAGGGCTCAACTTCTTTCACATCATGTATTGGAAATGAAATGAACCTATTCATCTTTTGGAGGACAGAGAAATCTGTTCTGTACTACTGACTTTTAATTGTTTTGCTACATACAATCTACGGCAGTAACGGCTCGGGAAAGAGGACTCAAGGTTGACTTGTTAACCCTTTCCTACCTGATCATCCATTGAAATATACTTGGGGAATATTCCACTGTTCAAGTTGGCCAAATGCATTGATTTTCCTTAGATTTAGTTAAGCTATTTAACTGATTTCGGAATTAGGGTTCTTCATAAATTTCACGCAACTTGTTCACATGAAAATACAACAGGAATAGATTTGCAGATTCGTCATTGCACCGGAAGTCTCCAGTCAGCCAACAGATTTTGGAAGTTTAACAAAATGAAATTCAAATTCCAAAGTTTTAGACAGTAATTCACCAAGACTTAAAACCATCTGCATATTTCATAATTATATTTTTTTTTATGACTGAATAAACCAAAACAAATTTTTTTAAAGGATTTTCTATGAAATTCTTTTCAATTTCAACTGAATTTATGAATCAGCTCCTATTCATAATAAGGCTGCATAAAACCTTTTCTTTCTATTATTGTGCTAACAGGAACAAACACAGAATAGGACAACCCAACAAAAAAAACCTGTTCTGTTCAATACAACAGTCAAGGCTGTCAGAGATCCTGGAATTATTTTTACCTCCCTTCAGTAAAGCACGTGTTTTCTACAAACCTGACCAGCAGCAAAATCCACCTCTAACTGCCTTGTAAAATAAACAGCTATGACTACAATGGAACTTTTGTTGTTTTTAAGCAAATAAAAGTTTAAAAGCACTAAAATCTTTGTAAGGATTTCTATAAAAACAATTATCCTTAGATCACTCCTACTGCAAGGTTTGACTTGAGCAGACATTTGCATGCACCACACAGTTACCTTCCTTATAAACCAGTGCTCGCCCCACACACCACAACTTGGTAAGTGCGCAGCTCCATTATTGGTAAAGTTTCCAGTGTGTTCAAGAATGCAGTATCTGAAGGTTTGTGTGGCCCTAAAATGCCACTTTCGGCAAACATGGTCCTTGCGAAGAGGAAGGAGGCTGAAAACCAACAAACAGCACAGAAGCCAGACAAGAATACAACTTGTCCCCTTAGTAAATCAGCTTCCCATGCCGTGATTGTAGATGGGACATTAGACACAGCACTGCCTGAAGTTCAGGCTGCCTCTTCTCAAGCACTGCTGAGCAGTGCTCAGGCACACACTCAGTCCACTTTTTGGTATCAGGCCTCAGGCCAAAACCTAGAGAACTCTGTTGGAGACTTTCCATGTTCTGTGAGTGATATTGGAAAAGACCCAGTTGAATGTAACTAATGATGTTTTAAATATATGGTGCTACAGGAAGCAAAATGATTAAGTATTTGTTCTAGTATAGGGTGCTTTTTTTCTTTTTTTCCTTTTTCTCTTGGTAAATCAATTTAAAACCAGCAAGAAAAGTGATCTGTTGCCATGTTTTATGGGTTTGCCCTAAGATATGCCAGAATCATCACCTCAAACAGTTCAGGTAGCACACATGGCAATTACTCTTACCTTTGTCTTTTCACAAACAGGGGCTTGGCATGTTTATTTCAAACCTATAGTTCTTGAAAGATACTTTTATAATGTTCAAAATTCCTAGGAGAATGTTTGAGTTTTTCAGGAAATCTACTTTAATAACTACTCTGTAAACAAGTGAGAAAGTGACAGTAATACACAAGAAATATTCTTTAAAATGTAACAGAATTTGGGGTCTTTTTGGGAGCTGGGTACTTTCCATTAGAAAAGATTGTGCAACACTGAATCATAGAAAATTTGCTGATAAGGTTGTTTAAAGGATGACCTCACCCCTGTGCTCAAGCATAGAATAAACTCCAGTGTGGGGGATTTTTTGGGGTGATAGTCTTTCTGATTTGCAGATCCCTGTGTAATGAACATAAACCTATTGATTATAAACTTGCCTTTCTCCATGGTTTTCAAGACCCTTATGAGCTAGTCCACAGATTGCTGTGGACTGCTGTGGGCTGCCACTGAGTTTATGCCATTCTCATTCTAATCTGGCAAATCTGCATTTTGGCAAATGTTTCAACACGTGTTGAAAGAGTTAGGACTAAAAAATCTAGATTTAAATACAACAACAACAAAGAATTAGATTGAAAAGGAAACCAAAATATTGTTCTATTTCTGTTTTCTTATTAAGCTATATTTTGGCAATCCTTGAGGAAATTAAAGCTTTGGAAGCTTTCCATGTGGCAACAAGTTTTCCAAGAATGACGAATTGCAGGGAATACACAGATATCATTTCATGATTAACACATAATGATCTTGTGGACAGGAATAAGAAACAGAAGGAAAATCTGTATATTAAGATCATGGAGGATGGAACTTGGAGTCACCAGACCACTTTCCCCAGAGTGATTGCCTAGTCGCTAGGACCAATATGTTTCTTAACACCTTAGCTAGTACCTTAACAAGGCTTCTTATTTAGTGTCTTCTTGTCTCTGGTCGTTGGATAGGCTCAAGTTAACAAGCAGAAACTATTTCCATCCCACATAAAGAGCTTGGGAAGTAGCCAATTGCTCCTATATGCACAGGCTGTGATATGAAATTAATGCTCAGAAGACATGATACACCTCTCTGCCCCCTGTAACGTCACGGGGGAGAAGTAGAAGGTATGGTCACTGCAAGTTGTGCATTTTAGAGTTGAGTCTGCATCTGATGTGATTTCGAAGGCACGTCGTGGTATATGATCGGATAGGCTGTTACAAGAACCATAAGCAGGTTCTTACTCTTGTCATAAATTCTCCTTGTGTCGCAAGTGCCCATTATGCTTACTCTACAAACGCCAGTCACAGAGACGCAGACTTCATTAAAACCAAGTAACCATAAGCATAAAATTCACAAATCCCTCTGCAGCACAGCAACCATTACAATGTACTGTTCCTAGAGAGCTGCCCGTTTTTCATTCAGCATCAAACCTTGAGAAAAAGCCAAGGAATAAAAATAGCTTTATTAAGCACACTCTAAAAATACTTGTATTTAAAAGATAAAAGGCTTGTAACTGTTCATGAGGAGAAGAAGAGACAGAGGTCATAACTGCTCCAAATTTATGGCCACATTAATCGAGTTCCTTGCTACCATGAGAGAGTGCTAATGTGAGCTCTAGAAATCCATATGTAATGCATCTAAGAATGCTTGCACAGAAGCTAACAGCATCCCATTGGTAGGAAACTTCATTTTTAGATACATATAAAAGAACAATTTGAGTCTAGCAACTTGAGAATGGGGGAGGTAGGAGAGAAAACCCAAACAGAAATATGTGCATTTCCTATTGAAATGTTTTGGCTTGGGATTTTTCCAATAAAACTTACAGGCTTTCCAGGAAAGTAGCAGCTCTCTGAATTTTTTTTCTTTTGGGGAGGAAAAAAAAAAAAAAAAAAAAAAAAATCTACCAAAGCTTTTGAAAAGATTTTCTTTTCTTCCCTGACCCCTAATCAGCATGATGTTTGCAATTTGTTGGCCAATGCTGATGTATAAGAAGCTGGAGAAGATTAACGAACTCAGGTAATTCGGTTACCCACATCAGATTTCTTAAATGGACAGTGAAATAGATCTTGTGAAATACCACAGTGGAGAAAAATGCTATAGTTACTAGAAAAGGAAAGGGAGGCTCTCTATCACACCTTAAGCAATCTAATATTTCACACTTGACTCCTGAGTAAGGGCCAAGAGCTTAACTTCAGCACAGGAGCTTGCTCAAGACCCCTTTACCCCACCAGGCTGGTTTTGCTCCACCAGACTTTCCTCATAAATGGAACTAAGACAGAGTAAAAGTCTCAATAGTAATAATAAAAGTATTCCACAAACAGAATCTCTTTATCTGTTTTACAGCAACACAAGTGTCGGTGAACAATCAAGTTTACCCACAGAAGTAGAAGGATAACTATAAAGAAACAGCCAAGATCTACTGCTCTACTGACGATTTTTGTGCTATTCTGGTGGCATAAAAATGCATCAAGTGCAGATTAGATCGCAGCTAAATCATCTTCCACTCTAGTGAAAACTTCTGACTTCCAAGACCTTACCTGCCTAAACCTTTTCCCTCAGACAACTGTTCAAGAAATAATTTTACATGCCATACATCAATACCTTGCTATTCCAGCAGTTACTCACTGCCTGGACAACTGGGAATTGCACAGAGCAGCCCCAAGACCCCAGCCCTCTTCTGCTTCACAGCTGGGGATTAAGAGAGCAGGCAGTCCGAGAGCCAGCTAGGCTCAGAGCAACGGTTCCAGCCAAATCCCCCATCACTCAAGATAAACAATTGTCACAGACTTTTAACCGTGTTGGCCCAAATCACAGTGTTGGGACACTGGCAGCTAGCAGCCATGAGATCAGAACTGCAACATCGGAAGTAGCAGATGTGGTTTCAGGTTTTCAGCTCTACCCCAAACGTTCTAAGATTTAGGTAAATCAGTTAATCTTTATACCTCAGAGGCCTAGGTAAAGATTATACTTCCTTTCTCTCACTCAGATTTATTTAGACAACATGCTGACTGTCGTGAAAATTAGCTGCACAGCATCTTCTTTGGAGCTTCTAGGCTTCTGTGGCACCATGCAACTAGGACTAAGTCAAAAGTTTTTGCCAAAAGAAACTTTGTGAAACTGGGAACATGTCCTGAGAATGTCTTTAACCAGACTTTGGGGAGGGAGAGGAGAGAGCTCCGTGCTCTCTGGTCACTGCAAGACAAAGGTGAGCCAAGTTCAAGTCCTTGCCCTGATCTGTCCAGGCAGGCACTTGAACACCTGCACAATGCCTGGACACTTGTCCTACAACTTGGGAAAGAAACTGCTCTAATCTCTCTCACAGGCCGTCAGTGTCTTAATCTAATGCAGTTGTCTTTTCCTATTTTGAAAGCCAGCAACACTGGAGGTTCAAATTTTGCCACAGGACTGTGTTCCAGGAGCACTATGAATAAGGTAAGTAACCATTAGCCTTTCCCATGCAATTTCGTGGATAGATGTGCCATGACAGAGTGTCTCTGGGCATGAATTTTTAACATCACTTGCAAAACATAAAAATTAAATGGAAGCAAAGCACATAACAATATTTGTACAGCCACAGTATTGAAATTTTCACTAAAGGTGCCCTGTAAACTTAATATGACATACATTGCATGTACACAGAAGACACCGAAAACTTCACTTGGGACCACCTCCAACAGGCAGTGCTTTGTCTCAAGCAATAAATTCTTCCTTAACACATTCCCATCTGGTTTTCAAAGTAATTTAGTTCAATCTAAAGACCACCAGAAAGGTTTTCAAAGGCCTATTTGGCAGACACTTAATTCCCATGTATTATTAATAGGAGTTAGGTGTTTGCCATTTTTGCCTTTGAAAACTTCCCATCATCTCACTTCTAATAAGAGAAAAATTCTTGCTAATCCTTTACAAAAATACTAAAGCAGCATTGACTGTACTCATTTCTCACATAAGCTTGCACGTATATGGCTCAGGCCTCCAAGTGCAGAACACAGATTTCTACATGATGGTGCACAGGGTACAGCAGCAGGGATGGCACAGCATTGAACTGTTACAAAAGCAAATGCTCCTGAAAGGGTGGGAAGAGGGAGGTATCTGTTTCAGCAAACAGCTACTGACGCGAATGTCAGGAACGCGGACATGATAGACTTGTGGAGCAATGCGATTCTGATTTTTCCCAGGTATCATTTGCACTGCAGCACTTACATTTCCCAAGTGCCTTGCTTATCTTAAGTAAATCACTCAGATGGATATTTCTTTTGGGTTAATTATATGAAAGAGCAAAACAACTTTGATCCAGTTCCTACAGTAAACACAAGCCCATATTTGACACAGACCTGCCAACAAGCATGGCTCCATGCATGTGACACCGTGTTTGCAGAAAACTTTCCAAAAAAGCGAGATGTATCAGGGATTAAGGTCCGTCCCTGTGTCAACCCTCCCGCCCACACTGCACACGATGCTTGCTGTGAAGGCACCCCACAGGTGGGCTTGCTCACAAGGCAATATATCTACAGCCGTTATGCAAATGGTGAGTGAAACATCCTTCTCTTACTCTGATTTTCATGAAATTTAAACCAAACTCCATAAAAACAAATGAAGATATGTCTGCTTTCCTGTAAAATCATGCTGGTTTGGAGGCCTTTAAATATGATGCTGGCAAAAAGTTACAGTGCAGCCTTCTCAAATCCCAAACTGCAGGCAGCAAATCTGTAGGACTGATGGTTAAACTATAAACGAGGTATATTTTTAAAGGGGAAGTGCAGCTGTCCCTCTCTGCCGCAAGGTATTTTTCAATCTATGTGACAAATCCAATATAAAGGTTTATTGTACGGAAGGCAAAAGATCTTAATCAGGAATTAGCCTCTTCTAATGAGGAGAAATAAGCACACCAAGGCTACAAGAATTATTTCTAAGAGATAAGAATGTAATTGCCTAATGTGACTAATAATCTGATAAGAGCCTGTTTTATCTGATTTAACCCACGGAACTGCTGCTAATGTACAGAATTTTAAGTAATCCCCAAGGAATTCCGCTTATCACAAATGGGATTGCAGAATGACAAAAAGATTCATTGTTGCAGTATTTGCTCTGGACACTTCTGTTCAATGGAAGCAGAGTTTCGACAGCTTGAAGTAATTGCAACATTTGCTCAAAGATGAGATCATTTCAACAACACTTGAATTTTTGACGACAGAGTGCATATTCTTATTATGAGCAGACAGTAAATTATGCAATCCTATTTCATTTATAGCCTGGATATCATCTGAATGCTGTTACTGGGAAACAAACACATGCCTCTGTCCCTGTGAAAATGTTTTCTAGTGTGAAAAGGTTTTCTAGTGTATTTTTGCATATTGACAGAAATTAATGTAATTTGAAATCTATAGTGACACTAACACTGTCATTATCCAAAATCATGCTCAGTTCTAATCCTACCATATAATGACTCTAATCCTAATGGGCATAATCATATCTGATATAAAACTAGATACACGACAATCATAGAATTTAGTGATATTATTATACCAAAGAATAGCAGCTGTTGATTTGCCAATATTAACAAGTAGCAATCTTGTGATAACTCATTGCTCCTGCAACTAATCAGAAGGGGACTGAAAATTTGGCATTTGGGTCCAGTAATTACATCTTTATGATGCTACAGTTGGTAATTTGCATGATTTTGACTACTGCGTTTACCATGAATTTTCTCTGCATTCAGTACAAAGACTCATGGCTGGCTTCATGGGTCAATGTTATTATTGTCTGTGTATATCTAACTGTATGTTCAACTTAGCAGAATATTGAGAAGCGAAAAAATGTAAGATTAGATAGATAGGACAGCAACAAGAAGTAAACCTGAAAAAAAACCTAAGATTGAAGGCTCTTAGCTCTTGGCTGTGTGCCCACCCAACTCTGTAAAAAAACGGTCCCTTTCAGGAAAAACGAAACCAAACAACTCTCCTACCCCAAATCCATGCACACTCCTCCTGCCTGTGCTTTCACGATCATAATGCAAGCAAAAGTTGTGAAAAAGGACAAGGGGAGACTGTGAAGTCTGTGGGATAAAAATAATTTCTTTCTGTTTCATAAATTAAAAATATATATATATTTCACATACGTGTCTTTTACAAGGCGTCTGGACTGTTTCATTTTTGTTTTTCCTAAAACAGGAGTTTGAGGAATGGTTTTTGAAAGTTACGCTCAGGTGTGAGTACAAACCCTTTCACAAAAGAAGGCAGGGTAAAGCTGACACATCTCACCTCTCTCCTGGAGCAGGTGCCTGCAGGATGGGTCTAGAGGCTGCATTATGGTCCCCATCACTTCCAGGCAAATTTGCCCCCCTACGTAGCACTAAGACAGAAATAAGGCAAATGGATTTACTCTGTGGGTCCATGACAGCTTCATCCTTAGTCCGTATTTCTCTGCGTTCTCTGAGCTTAGTGTCGTTTTCTTCGCTCAGCAGTGGATATGAGCTGCCACAGAGCTTATCAGAGTGGTGTAAGAGCAGGAGGCAATATCAGGAGCAAGACACCAAATGAACATGCCAGAACTCCAGTGAAAGCATTTTCACACACAGTGCAAACCTATGAGCATGGCTGAGTCTCTCCCTCACAAAGAATGTAAATATCAAACAGATGAAAGAGTAACTTTCCATGGCTTGGTATTATTATTGTTTGTATTTCTGGTGCCCTGAAAGTTCTCAGCAAGCATAATTTCGACCACAGTAAATATTGTAACACAAAGCAATAAGCAAGCCTTTCCCTGATAAGTTTTCATTTTAATTTAGCTCTATATACACAAAGTGGGTGTTCAAACTAGAGAGACAATATTGAGGAACAAGGATAGGAGAGATCAGAGCAATGTCTCTTTCAGGAATGGGTTATTTGCTGCTTGGTCAAGAACCACAGACCCCCAGTCTTGGCAAATCCTCAAATATTACTGTAGTACACAAGATAATTGTGTATGTGCACAATTAACTGTTCTCCAATCATTTAATTTTAATCACAATAGTAAAATAAGAAACACATCAACAATTTCTGCTACCGTTTTACATACCACCGTAGCAAGAGTAGATGGAATTAACTACACAAACCATCAGACCTGGCACACCACCACAACCTCACCCAGAGCTGAAGTATCCATGACCACAGATCACCTTCTCAACATCTGGCACTAGGCTGTCAGAGCTGTTGTATTAATAAACAAGGAAACTTCTTCATAGCATATGGGACATTCGAGGATTTTTTTTTTAAAACCAACTACACCTCCAAGAATTTTTTCATAGCCAAGGTGAAGCAACTTCTGAACACCTCTTCCCCTCCCCACCTTCATTACTACCCCAATTGCTTCAAAAAAAAACCCAAAAGACATTAGCAAACAGAATCAGCAACCAACAAAGCTTTTAAACAAAGTTTCTAGAATCTTTATGATTCAGTCATCAAAGAGCAGGCAAAGATAAGGCTACCATCATGCTAACCTGCAAGACTATAGAAGTAACAGACACTACCTACTACAAAGAACTTAAGAAAGACCCTACACCCTGCTCTTCATCTTGGAGCTCAAATATATACTGCTAGATCCATTGCCTGACAGTTCCTAGAAAAACTCATACCCTAAATTTCTCATTCTCATCCCACAAACTCCTCATGCATTCATGATGCATAAACAAGGGAAGTCTGGAAACCTATAGGCATCCATA
>Ga0181612_150889_pt1 | contig 21366 bp, 12 predicted proteins | sample HoacroProtozoa21_FD_119630 | JGI IMG/M metagenome (GOLD analysis project Ga0181612, IMG submission 119630) | Hoatzin crop microbial communities from Cojedes, Venezuel. Combined Assembly of Gp0051906, Gp0051904, Gp0051908
TATTGTGATTGTATTTAACCTGAAATGACAGGGAGTTTGGCGTGCACGTTTGGAGGAGAGATCCCCCGTGTGCCTGGCGCCGCAAAAAAGAATACCTGCTTAATGGCCTTCTGACTATTGAGTCTTCAGCTCCGGCTTTTCATGGCATCAGTACGCACACATACCTTTGTAACAAAACAGAGCATCCTCCACAGCCCTAGCATATGCTTAGATAATCTGGAATTTTTAAAACATGTACCTATTCTACATGGAGAATATGAAAAACCTTCCAAAGCATATTTTTCTTAAAATGAAGAACCACTTCATCCTAACAAAAAAGAAACTTGAAAGACTTGAAATTATGAGAAAATTCATAACAAAACATGAAAGCCATTTACCTGTAGTTCCAATACGATTAGAATTTTCTCACTGCACCTCTTCAGAGCGTGCTGTATCTATCACTTCAGTTAGGCAGGGCATTAGGGTTGAAAACCTAAGACGGTCTGAGAAACAGATTATCATTTTGGTATTATCCTTAATTTTCCCAGCATTCATTGTCAGAACGAGAAATGCAAGTAATGGCTTTTTTTTATTCTCATTACAAACTCTGTGAAGGAGCATCATGAACACCACCACTCTGACACTTGCAATGTTGTGTAATTTGATTTGTTGGCAATTCCCATTCTCTCCTGTTTACAACCTGCAGGAAAGAGGTGAAATATCTAGCCAGTCAAAACAGAGAATATTTATAAGACTCAACTTTATGGATTCATTTTAACTTTCCAGTAAAGTGGAGAGCTTTACCTTATTATACATCTTGAAAACCCAATGTGCACATAACCGAGCAACAGCAATTTTTCCGAGAGCAGCCATATTATGAGCTTAAGTAGCTTCAGCAGAGAAGTTAGCCAGATGTTTAGCAAGTCTCCCAAAAGTTTAAATTCTTCTGCTTAATGAAGTAGATACGCAAATGCCAGTGCCCCTTTCTTGGTACAGAGCTAAGATGAATTTTTAAGTTGCCGTTTCTAGCTGTTATCTCAAGGACGTGAGGAGAAAGCAAGGTGATGCTCCCAGGCTGTGGACTGCCTAGCTGATACGGGGCGGGTGACCAGCCGTGAGGCGTCCGGCAGAGGGACTGGTCCGTCTCCTCATTCCCAAACTGTCACCCATGCTTCCCCTTGTCAGTGTGGTTCCATCTCCAGGATGACCCTGCTGTCCTCCAGATAAGGACTAACCGCTACTCCTTTCATGGCAAATGATGCTCCCCACGTAAATCATACCCAACACACACTTGGTTAAGATAGCTGGAATTTGTCTCTTCTATCAGTTATCTCAGCGTGAGTTGTGCCCAACGCGACCCTTGGCGCTGCCAGAAAATGAGGGAGACCTTTGTTAAAGGTTCCCTTAATTAGAATTGCTAATGAGGTCTTCTGAAATTAACATTTTAGTGTTCTTAATTCATTTTTTGAATGGATTAAACAGAAAAGCCTCTAATTTTATAACAAATACATCTCCCTGTGTTTACCGGCTAAACTTTGGGCAGATAAACAGCCACGTATCAAACCCCTGGCTCAGGCAGCGCATGGTCACCGTGTGTGACATGGTTATTATTTCAGTACTGCTGCTCAAGCACCATGCTGCATGGACAGCAGTAAAGACAGAGCCCTCTGGTTTCTCCACCGAGCAGAAAGCAGCAACATGAGGTTTCTGCAACATCTCAATAAGATGCAAGCACCAGCATTAATCATGAAATCTGATTGATGTATTTCATATACACGAAAAATTAAGGCAAGATGAATGGTGAACATTGAATAAATTGCTTTTTGCACACAGACTTCCATGTCACACCTCTGGCTGATGACAGAAGTCTATTAACAAAATTAAGTAACAACCTTGTAAATTTATGAAATAGTAATGTATCAAGGAATAAAACAGCTTTCAGACAAAACAAAAATGCCTCGCTTACGGTGAATGCGAGAATGGTGAATGCATATTGGTTTTACTGTAAAATGATACAATCTGATTCAATGGTTTAAACAGAAAAGCTCTTAACTTTTCTAGTAATCACATTAAAAAAAACATGTAAATAAGAGCTCTTCATTGTCTTTTCTTCTATGTACACAAAGAATGAAATAGCATTCTCTTAAAAACCACTCATTTAATCCAGTTTTAAGAATTAAAAGAGAAATGCTTCATTGATCAATTCTACTACTCTCAAAGCATTTTTGTAAACTCAAATAATTTCCAAAATTGCCCTTAAGATAGATCTCAAGCTTTCCGAGCTATTTGCTTAGCATGTGTATCACATACTGTGACCCAAGGAAGTTAAGTACATCTCAAAACCAGTTAAAGACTTCAGAAGAGGGTGGGGCCTCTTCATCTGTTTCCCACATCAATAAAAATAAGCATACTTCACAGCAAATTTCCAGCATTTGTGTGGTTCGCTTTTGCAGTACTCCTCAGCTTGACACAAAAGATAGGAAAACTGCTTAGATACTCAGCTTCCACACCACCTTTTGTGCTATTTGATGGACAGGAGCTCCAGTCCCAATACTTCTTTTCAGTGCCAAACTCTTTATTTTAGAGAGTCACTCTGCCCTAATCACCGGCATCTGTTGCGCCTCTACCCCCAGAATACATCATTTTCTTAGAACCTTCTCTCATCCTTTAACTGCTCCTGCTTGTCCATGGCAGTGTGTGCACTTCCAGAGCACTGATGACTCTGAACTGCCTCCCTATGCAGGCTCTCCTAGCATAAAAGAAGAGAACTTCTGAGCAGGGTAGGTGATGTGGCCCACATTAAAGTGAAGTACCACGCTATCTGAAGCATACTAAAAGCGTTTACATAAGGAATTCATGCTGGTTTACTACCTTCTATCCAGGCTTGCCTTTTGAGCCCTTGAAATGTCAGCCAGCTCCAGGGAAGTTTGCATTAAGTTACTGACTCGTTATTTGGGGTTTTGGAGGCTACTCCTAGGGAAGCAACACGTGGAAATGAAAATTTTGCCTCATAGACTTTTGGTAAATCTCACAGAGAAATCTGCACTGAAACAGCAAGATGAAAAACTTGAAACCGCAGGTGAAAGCACAGCTGTGATTTGCAGAATTTGAAACGCAAGAATGTGAAGGTATGACAAACATCTCCCTGGTTATTTCACAGGTAAATGTGTATGTGGAGCGAGATTAAACTGTTTAAAAAGACATCAAAACAATAGGTCTGCTTCATTTTCCACATACTAACTCAGTGATACATACACACTGTAAGGGAACAAGAAACCTTACAAACTGTGTCAGAAACGCAGACAAAGCCCCTGCAGTCCCATACACATCCCAGTCCCAGTTTTCTGTTTGCTAGACCCATGCGACTGAAACAGCCCCTCTCTCCTGCTCTCTACATCCTAAACCAAAGCCTTTCCTGAAGGAGCAGCAGGCACTCTCTGATAGCTGACCACAGCCAGGAAAGCTCGGGACAGGAGCAGGTGAAGGTGCGGAGGAGGAGGAGCAGGGAGCACAAGCATAAGGCACAAACCAGCTGCAGGGGGAAATATCACTGTCCCTCTCCAGGTAGAACGTCCAAAACCCTGAGCGAAAGGAAAAGAACCAGCTCCGTAGACAGCACGAAGAGGATTCATGCGAAGACAGAAAAAAATGCCAGGCAGGAAAAATCCCACCTCTGATAGAATATAACATATAATTTTTCTGCTCAACAGAAGCATCCACTGAAACTATAGAATAGTTCCTTACTATGACCAGCAAGTTTCCTTTGGAAAGACTTCCCCCGATTGTGAATATATTCTTATAAACCTGACCTATACCAGCAGAGTTGATTAAAATGAATAGTTAAAATATAGAACTCTTGCAAAAAAAGGCCAATATTAAATATGCCCTGGCTTTTAAAATATAAATCCTAGTAACAGGCTTACCTCACGTCAATATTAATGTAACGCAAAAGAGAAAAAATACACAATATGGAAATCATGGTTACTTGGACTCCTAATACAGTCATTCCTCACATATGTATTAAAGCAAGTTTTCAAGTGGAAAGCATTCCACCCTTCATGGATATGTTCAAGGATGCTGTTGCAAGAATATTCTAGATGTTTATTGGTTTGGGGGTTTTCCCCCACACACAAGTTTTGATACAGTTTCCTTTTTGGAAGACTATAGCAAGATGGTTTCCTAATGTACAGCGAGGATGAAGGTGCACATTTCAGCAGCCTCCAGGAGCAATATTCCAACACTCTCTACTCATACATCTTTCTCTCAACGTATCGATACATAGTAATAAAGTGTTAAACAGATTAATTTCTTTTATACATTTCTGGGTTTCATTCTCATTTGAGTAGAAGCTGCTCCTGGTGCAATAATTATAAGCTTATCAATCAGGGAATGACAGACAGCAGATATTCATTCTTTCGAAGGAGAACTGCCAAGCTGTTGCCGTGGTTTATTATATAAAACCCTTAGTTTTGATACTGCGATTAAAATGTCGATTTTCTTAAAGAGCCATTCTCCATCAGATAGATCTGATTAAATTTGCATAGCTTAAGTATGGGAATTAAAATGACTTGAAATTGAGATAAACTATGTTTGAAAGCATACACACATTGCTTGCACAAGTGCCTAAACAACAAACTCCTCAGAGCCACGACTATCAGACTATCAGTGTGGCATTTATGCAACATCTGATACAGGTTCCAGCAGTCCAAGCAACGATACCATTCTGCCAAAACAGTCTTCAGAAAGCAGATACCCCAAGAGAAGGACAGAATGGATGTAACAATGAAATCAGTGCAAACTACAAGCCATAATTCTCTCATATACGCTACATAACACAAGCAGCACTTCATATGGACAGCAATGGTGCTACACAAGTATCACGGAAGCAAAAGGCTTGAAGTCAAGACAAGAACCTGAATGAAAATCGCTGGTTTGTGAAAGAAACGCATTAGAGACACAAATGGCACGTAATTCCAGCACCACCTGGAGAGGGGCAGAGACTAATCTGGAAGACAGACATAGCAGCCACATGCTGCAGGGTAAGCAGAGTAAAGAGCGCTTGCTCCTTGGAGTCACGGTCTAGACATCAGCAGACCAAGGTCTCGGTTGAGTCATAAGCCCAGCAGGGGGAGATGGCCCCAGCCTAGGCAGAGGACAGGAGGCTGAAGACAACCTTCTCTTTTAAAAAAAGAGACACATCTTTTTCATTGCCAAAATTAAAACAACAGTGTCATGAAACAAGAAGGACAGCTCAAATAATAGTGCGAGTAGCCCTTCATGCCCGTTTTGGCAGCTGGCTGTACCCAGCCCTCCTCTGAGGGTGCAGTACCCAAATTTATGTTGTAGAAGATCACTGCAGGATAAAGAAATGAACTGCACTGGACACATCCAGATGCGTCTGGCCAAACTCTGCTATGTATAGAGTTCTGACTGCAAAGGGAGTCAGGTTAGAAGGAACAAACCCTCCCTTTTCCGTTTTACACTCTCCAGTTTCGAAAACGTTCCAGAATTTAGAACAACTCTGTATGACACCACAACACAGCAAACGGTTAAGAAACAAAAGTGCCTTACTGACTGGGTTTTTTTGATGACCAATGGGATAAAGATAGGCAAACAAACACCTACTGAAAGGCCAATATAAATTTGCTCCTTTCAATAGTTTAAATACTACTTAAAACCACTTATTTTTCTTTGTCACTTAAAATATATATGTATACATATATATATATATATACACATACACACACACACTAGTTCCAGGTCAAAATGAAGCACCATTACACACTTACTGGCAGGGAAAACAGTGCTTTCCCCCTGAAGCTCGAGAACTGATATCCTAGATCCATTACAAATCAGCAGAAATGTGTGATGTGTTAAAGAAGTAATTGAAAATAAATATTATACTTATTCAAAATTACAGACCACTTCACACTATTAATTACTTCAGCAAGTTGTGTATTTTTACACTTGTAATCACTCATAGAGATATGATTACTGCTAAGCAGACTCAAAATAAATATACATGCCAATAGCTGTTTAAAAAAAACAACAAAACAAACTGAAAAGAATGTTTTCCCCAAACATTTTGAAGACATTGATTTGTGCTCATGCTTGCTGAGAATTCCTGTCCCTGCTAGCCCTGTAATGATGATCTAGAGCAGCCATTCACAAATCATAAATGACCAATCCATAATCCCCCTTTATGGCTACCAGCTCATAAAGGTTTCACTGCATTATGGAGTCAATATTTCCTATATGATAGAATAGAGCAGTTCCAGTCAGAAGGGACTTCCCTGGAGGTCATCTCTTCCAAGACCCAGCTCAGAACAGGTTTAATTAGATCAAGTTACTGAGGCACTTGATCAAGAGGTAGCGTGGAGGAAAAAGAAAGGAAAACAAACAGTTCCCCGTAACTTCTGGGATTAGTAAGGAGTAAGAGTAATTTACCATGCAGAGAAATGGATTAAAAGATATAAAAGAACATTGGGGAAAGGTTTTATTTTAAAAAATACAAGAAAAATCATATATAACTGCAAGAATTAAATGACTAGCAATATTCTTTAAATAATGGCACATATAACAGGATGATTTGATTACTGCGTAATTAAAACGGGTCATTATCAAACAAAATTGCCCTGTAACTTATCAAAGACAGCCACCCTTTGCTCAGAACTGCATATGGCAAAAATAAACACTTCAGGGATGGATTCTCACTGAACCTTGTAAGAGTGTCTTCCTTTAAGTATGAACAGAATAACATCTTCAGGTCTATTTAAGACCACACAAAAGCAGGCTTTTATGAACTTGAGTGGGCAACTTTTTATACATTTACATCACCTCCAGCACACAAAATCTTTAACTCAAGATTACAGGTAATATGGCTAAAAGCAACTTTGCAACCCATGCAATCGGGGCCTAATTGACACCAAAAGTGTTCTTGGAGTTGAAAATACAACTTTCCCAAAAGTTAGTAGGATTTATGTGCTAAGTGATTTGGTTATCTCTGGAAAACTTTTGTAGCATGGCTTCTAAAAAGGATATATTTTAATCCAGTGAGAAAAAATTACAGGATGAATTTCTGTCTCTCTAGACCAGAGGCCAGAGTAGAACATCATGAAGATTTCAAGTGATTTTAAACCTATAAATCTATAAATGGGGGCTTAATAATCCCATTTATTTTTTTTTCCCCACCAAAGTTGCCCTTCTTAAGGGGAACTCAGCAGATTCTCCAGCTACTCATGGGGTTTTTTTTATGGCACTTGATAACGAAGTGTTAACATTTATGTGTTAACCTCATTTAAAGTTTATAAATCTCAAACTGCTTAGCTATTCTGTTGCTATTTCTCTGTTTGAAAGGGGGGGGGGGGAAATCATTTACTTGACTGTGGTTACCACGAAAACAACCAACTCCAGAAACAAGAAAAAAAAAAAAGAGGAAAAAATAGAAAAGAAAAAGAAAAAGAAAGAAAGCCTAGATTTTCAAATAAAAACAAGAACCCAAGAGCCCTGAAAAAAGTTCCAAGTACCAGATAAATTAGAATCAAATAATGAAAATTGGCAACACGGAGCAGAATATTTCAGTCTTCTCAGAGCTTCTGCTGAACAGAAATCAGGAGATGCAGACACAGGCAAACCTAAAGCTGGATTTCACTAAATCTACTGGAGTGCTACTATAGATCAATTTCTTTTCTCAGTTTCTAATCTCCTAAAATAACACATCTTTGCTTTAATGTTCTAAAGACCTCAATACCACATTCCTAGTGCAGGCCACGGAGCTACAGAGAATATTCTTTTTTAATCCTGAGCAGACTCCTGGTCTCCTGGCAAAGCAGTGCTACGTCAACCCCTCTGGTTTCTCATGCCAGTCACAGAATGGTGCCCTACATACGCTACAAGGTCTCCATAAAAAGTGGGAGAACCTGATGCTGTTACTTCCATTTTAGCTCGATTATTCTGCAGTTTTTTTTTACCTCTAGCTCAGTGAGTGCTTGAATGAGTAATCAAGTAAAAAGATTTTCAGGATATGCAAAACCTTTACCCTTTCAAATGTGCGACACATTAGCACTGTCTTAGCTGTAATATTCAGCTAATATTTCCATGGATGTCTGGCTCTTTAGTGAGCTCAGAAAGCTTTCAGCTTTTACCTTAAAATTTAAAAATACTTCCACTGTTTTGTTTGTTTTTCCTAACTATAAAAAGTAACACCCTATATGGGAGGTCAAAAAGAATGTGACACCTCTTTTACTGTTTCAGAAGATAACCTTATTACTCACTAAGCGAGTACAGCATCAACCTTGGATATGGTTGATGCCAACTTTTTTTATCCTGTCCAGTGACCTGACTTTCTGTTCATTATCTTCACTATAGACATTTTTCTGAGTAAAACCAATTCTTCAACAGGGAAAACTAGAATGAATTTTCCTTTGTTATTGAACTTAATCATAGATGCTAATTTTTGTATGTGTTATGACAGAATTTTCAGTGAATTTAATGTTCAAAGAATTAAGTGTTATGAGAAAAAAAATTACTGTTTACGTAAAGCCTGCACAGAGCAGTCCTTCTTTATACATCAAATGGCATTCTATGAAAAATGAACTTTGTATCAACTCTTTGACAAAAAAGCCAAAAAAACACTTGTTTCAGATCACAGACTGTACAATAATGGTCTTGAACAATTACTATTACACATCTTGACACTGAGTGAAAAATCAGGCGCTTACACTGGGCATTGCATCAATAGCCATCACCTCTCCTCCAAGCTCCACAGCAGCATCTACTCTCCCTATTTACATACCTATGTCAGATAGAGCGACAGCTAACAGTCATAGACTGCTACTGCAGAGCAGACTAAAAGCCATGCCCAGCGTACCTCTCAGGTAAGAGATTTATACTTGTATAAATTGTGTTACAAGCCAACTGTAAGTCATGTTCTTTCAGTTCCAACAAACTTTGCTAAATGATGCTACCATCTTCTAAGATAAAATGATACAAAACTAAATTTGAAGTGCTCGTGTCCTTTTATTTTTTTCCTTTTAATATTAACACTGGCTACCAATGGCAAGAGAGCATGAGAACCAGGAAAAACAAACTACAAGGAGCTCTCCTGACAACAGCAAATATTCAAACATCAGAACGTTCTATTTTTTTAATTTGTTCTGGGCTTTAGGGACATTACTTATTTAGAAAGTCCCACTGAAATATATTACCTCTGCTTTCATTATCCAATTCCAGAAGTTGGAGCTTAAATCAATAAGGCATATACCAAAGTTTGCAATCCTGTCATATACTAACCTACAGATGTTTTAACTCAGTCTCTGCCAGTTTTTATAAAAGTGAAGCACTTCTGAAGGATTCGAGTCCAATCTCTGCTTTCAGAGTTGGGACTCTGGAGAGCAACGCGACTGGCAGGTCCCTGGCCACGTTCACCTCTTCTCTGTGCTCGGCTGATACTCACAGCCTGGCATCATCCCTACGCTAGGGAAGGCCAGAGAGGAGCAGCAGGAACAGATCAAACAAGGACAAATTTCTCACCAGTGACATGAGGATAAGTTTGTCGAGTTCATAGTGCTCCGAAATGTATCACAGAAAACCAATTTGCATTTGTGGTTTTGTAAACACTACATACTGATTACTCTGCAGAAGTTAACTCGGCTGTGACTTAGTTTCTCCATTCATAAAATGGATGTATTATATCATAGATCTCAGATGGAAGTAGACCTAGTGGACCACCTGATAAATGCCAAAGCAGAAAGCTGTGGCTCAATGGCTGATGGAAAGGCAGACAATAGCTGAGGATATGGCAATACTCAAGATTTTACAGGAGTTCTGTACTTTGTCTGCAAGCCCCCAGTGAAACACACACCAGGAAGGGTAGGAGATGGAAAAAGTGGAAGTCCAATGCCTAATATTTTTATTGTACTTACTATGAATCATATCTATCCATATCAGTGCAATTCCTCCATTTCTGCCCCTAGCCTGAAACCACAGTCTGAGTAACTGAATTTTTTTATACGTCATTCTCCAGACAGAAGAGACTCCAGTTAGAGGCTCCTGCGTCTTTGCTATTCAGTTTAAAAAGACATCCCCGTAGGGCAAAAACTGTTGCTTTTGCAGAGTTCCCAGTACTTCCCGACTACCAGACCCAGGTAAAAACCAAAGAACTTGGCAATGACTCCGTATTGAATTTTATTTGAAAACTAAAGGTTTCACCTTAGGTTGAGACTTCAGAGAAATTAATGATCTAAAAAAGGAAGTATTCTGCTTTACAGAAATATTTTAAACAATTCCTGTGTGAGAGCACCCTACTGTATGGGGAATCCAGCTCCAAGTATTAAAGTCTACCTGGGGAAGCAAGCAAGCTGGAAGCTCAGGGACGGCATCATCAATGCTTTAAGCCAGATTCCTGCAATTCGCTGCTCTGGTTCAGGAACGCTCCCTTCAATTAGAGTGAGGTAGGGCTGAAACACGGGAGGCCTCCCGCCGACTAAATAGCTGCCCTTGACACCGCAGGCCAGGGTCTGCCCCTGAGCAGCAGCAGTGGTGGTCTTTGAAAGATGAGTTCTGTTGAATCAGAAAGGGTGCTTGAAAGTAATGTGCAAAGTGATATTTCTAAACCAGGTTTAAACCAGCAATCTACTATTAACCCCAGTTGCTCATTTTCAGGTGCTAACTAATAAATGAGTAATTCTCGTAAACTGAAACATCTCAATTGTTCATTCTAACTTGGAAAGCTCAGCATTATCACTGATACACCAGAAAGCCCTCTAAAATTTCAACGAGGGGGTGAATAGCAATTATATGTACATCAGATAGATACACGCTCAACAATGTAATTCAGCTATACAATAAGAAGTTCCAGCTATCTGTATTTCCTCTAGAATATTCTACACAGACCGACTGCAGTACTGTTTAAATTATTACTGATTTACATAATCCCATGCTGGGTACATATTATGCGGTTTTGAATTACAGGCACTTAAATTTCAACTATCTTCTCCCAGATTACACAAAGACTGGCATAACATTTTTTGCTGTAGCAGCACACGCATCTAGCTGGGACAGAGCCCAGCAGAATGCCCCGTCCTGCATCGAGGAGGACGAAGCACTCGATTGCAGTAGGGATTTGCGGGGAGCTCTACTCAATGCAGGAGCAGCACGCACTCCTCGTGTACTCCTGCGGTACAGCTGAAGGGAACTGGTGTATCAACCGCACGCAGACCACATTTCCAGCTGAAGCACCACGCTCCCTGCTTCTGGGATCAATTCATCACTTTTAAAACAATCTACATAAAGCAACAGAAGGTTCTGCTTAGCGCAGTACAATAGGGATAACATGTTCATTCTGCACCAGTGCAACACAGTTTTGAGAGATAATAAAGAACTAAGGGGTGGATGTTGCACGGATCGTATGCATTTCCTTTCACGGTAAAGGGCACGGACTTGATTTGATTCGTGCCGTTTACTATCATAAATCAAGACTTAATCAGCAGCATCAATGGTAAAACTTATGTTCCAATGATAAGAACCAGCAGAAACACACATAATGGACTATAAGTGAAGAGCTAATTCCTTTCTAAGTGGACATTATTTTATATACAGAAAACGCATTTCAAAGTACCAACACCATTTAGACTAACTGTACCAGATATCTGCACAGCTTTTACTCTAGAAGCCATCCTGCAGATTCTTTTGCTGTGATTTGTCATGCACACTGCCTCAGGAGAAGGAAAAAACGGCACAAAAAATGTTGAGTAAGGTTTTCATTAAAAAAATCAACTTCATGCTAAGCACAACTAAAAATCTTTAGCCATTAGAATTAGTCACCTGCAAAACAGTGAAGTGCAACATGCAGCGTAACAGATTTTTAAACGCACCTGAAAAAACATGGGCTTGTTCCCCTTTATTTGATACATCATATAGTGATAGAGTAGTGAAGAACATAAAAAGACACATGCATCTTCAACACACATACTTAAAATATTAATTGTAAAGCACAGCATATTTAGCAACTCCTTCACTGCTACTTCCACTCAAGTGTAAAACAACATTACTGTGAATTCTGATGTGCCACAGTCTTTGCACCTCGGGCAATGATCTTATATCTCATTAGCTAAGTAGGTCTCAGTGGGATCAGAACTGAAAACGTGCAGAGAGGTCAAGATTCAAACCTAGAGGATATCTGTATGTGAGAAGAATTCAAACACGCAAATAAAACATTCATCTGAACATCTCTACTCCCCTCATTAGATACAAGGGCCTGCACTTTCTTTCATACACCAGAGCAAGCACCATGCTGAGACTGTTCCCCCAAGACTTTCTAGAGAGCAACTGTTCTGGTTTTTATTTTTTGGTCTATTTAACATGATTTTACGAGATACACACATACATCAATTTTGTATACCACTTGTTCACTCAAAAACATTATCTCCCGTTTTCAGCAATGCCATCTGACGAAATCAAATGAATGATGCAAAGCCAAAGGCGTAAATCAGCGGGACTTGAGATTCTCTCAGAGTATTATAAATTCAGCAAGACTTCCTCTCCACTACTACCATCAGATTATTGCTAGTTAACTACCAGCTGTTCCCCGTATCAGCTTTACCATGATTGTGTCCAGAACGGCTGTCACTACCTCAACTGCACTTCTCCTAGTACTCACATCTATGGTTTTTAAATACTAGCAGTCATTCACAAGACTTTTTGAACCTATGTAGGATATCTTAATTGATTAAAAATCCACAGTAGTCATTCAGAAAGCTCCTTATCCAGAGATGGAATATTCTTTTTTGGTGTAACCTACCTAGACCTGAAGTTCAAAATATTTCAGCTTTATACTATATTATCCAACACATTAGTTAGTTACCTGTAAAAATCATTATCTCTGTATGACATACAGTTTCTCTCTCCTTATCAAGTATTTCTGAAAAATTGTATTTTTAGCCTTGGTTCCACCGTTCTTTACCAAACCTAGCTATGATTAGACCTATGCCGTTTTTAGAATTTCACTGCTCCGGAATAGTTTATAAAGAAAACTACAATAATTCACATTTTCTCTTTATAGTTGCACTCTGATATCATTTAGCACTTGCCCATTTCCTAACATGCAGTGCTCTCAGCTTTTCCATTTTTATCTATATATTGCTCTTCCTTATTACTCCCTTGTTGATTAACTTCCCATTTTAATCTTTTTTTTTTTAATCCAAAGAAGTTCTCTTTCATGATGAGTTGTATTATTTGGCATCTAATGAATCAGACTTGCACAGTTCCCAATTATCACTGGTATTCTTATGTTTCACTATTACCTCCCACTCCATTCGCTCCTAACTGTTCTCAATTTCACATACATATATTTATGTATTAAACTGGCAAGTATGCCATGTTTATTCTATAACACTGACTATATTGTGTTTTTACATATCAAGCAAAATTATCATAATCATTTTTAGTTCAGTGATCAGTGACTTTGATGAATGGCAGCACAGCAGAATGAGGGTCTTCTCTGTAATCTAAGGTAGCTGTAATATTTTGCATAAAATACCAACTAAAGATTTCACAGGATGTTATTACCTGTGACAAAATGAGTCCTTTCCTCATTCCCAAAAGGGAGAAACAAAGAGGAATCCGTATGTGAAGAAGTGTGCTACATTTATTCTACTCGTCTTCCAAGGCAGGACAGAGGGGAGAGGAAAATCGTGCGGTCCACATGGAATAACACCTACCTTGAAAGGCAGGTGAAGGAAACAAGGCTCCCCAGGAACCAACTACTGAGCTGAGCTAGAAACATCTTTTCATGTTTTGAGAGCTGAGATATAATCATATAAATATTCTTCTTGGATAGTCCCCAAATGCAAGAAGTTTGAATCAAAGAATTCTCTCAGCCTTATTTTTCTTTCGGTATTAAAAAAAATATTGAAAAAGAGGGAAAAACACCCCTCCCCCCAAACGAAGTAGAGAGGAAAGTTTTACTACTTGTACTTGTACTGTACACTTTCATAAAGGCACAGGTATGCTGATATATTTCAAGGGACCTTTTTTAATTTGCACGGAGGAAAAATGTAGTATTACTGAACTAAGTTTCCTGAAGGTTTACCCTGGGTTCTGTATTCCTCAGCTGTCACATCCTGTTCTGTAACTGGTTAAAATACAAGTGTCTGTTCCATCGGCAGAGGCTGCACCTCCGTAATGAAGAAAGCAAAATGTGTGTGCATGCATGTGTATTAGCAATCAATTAGTCAATTTTACAAACATTAAGTTGAAAGGGATGGCTTACGCCATAACACCAAAATCATTTACACACACTTAGCAGGATAAATATTCCCCTTCTAGGGCTCAGGCTTCTAAGTGTCTAAATCACTACTAAACAGAAAATTGGGTACCCTTGAAAAATGTTACTGCATATACGGTAATAATACTGTTTCCAAAAGTTGACAAAATAAGGATTTAATTGTGCAAGTACGCATACATCACTAACTTGCAGGTGAGTAAGCTCTCTGCATAATAATATACATACATAATATACATCAATAATACACAATTATAATTGAATGCTTGTAATTATTTTCAGGATCAAAGCCCTTATTAAAAATTCAAATTAAAGCCTTCTAATGGTAGTAGTCATGATGGACTTACATGCGGATATAATGAAATTAAGTCCTGTAATAAGTGACATGTTTTGCATATACAATTAGATAATCTTAAAAATGATCAGTGTAAGGCTGACAACTGCCAAAAGGAAAGAGATGAAATTGTGAGGCTACTACTAACATTTACTAGGCAAATACGAAACATAACAAAACTGTATTCGCTAGGAGACACGGTGAACCCACCAAGTTACGGAAGTGACAGGAGACCTGAAGGGATGGGACGTTTGGCTGTCTCTGGGCTAATGACCTGAAACTAATCTCTGGGTAAAGACCAACAATGAGGGACTGCACCAAGCAAGAGCATCAAGCCTGCTGCCTCCAGCCTGCATTAGCAACAGCAAGGCTGAGCTCTGCCCAGGGAAGCAGACAGACGAGTTACAGGACACAACCCTTCGCTGGCAGCAGCCATCCAAGGGCCTTCGGTGACTTGGATTTTAAAATGCATATCAAGAGCAGAGAAACACCATCTCTGTACTGCCTGTTAACTCACTAAACACTGGTTGTGAAAGAGCCACCTCTCTCCCAGATCGTCTAAAACTGCAGAGTGAGAGGAGGTAAGGCAGCTGGAAAGGCAAAATTTTATACCAGAGGAACCGGTCAGTGGTGGATTATTTGCAAAGGCAGGAAAACTTGAATAGTGAATAAAGTTTTTATATTTTTTAAGTGTTTCTGAATTTTTTAAAGCATTTATAGGAGTGACTAGTATCTTCCCCACATTACCTACCAAAAGTGGAATAAAAAAGTATGACTATCTGGGGTGAAAGTCAAAACCTACCCCCACAATAAATTTGAAGAGCTGTGCAATTAAGTTCTTTAGAAAAAATACTGTTTATATTGCATTAGAAATAAAATACAAACTCACATGTCACCATTTCCAGGGTAAAAACAAATAAAAACATCAATTAGATACAGAATACAAATACTTACAGTTTAAACTGAATTACACTGCTTGAGTTAGTCTAGACTTATGAAATACAGTTTACAGCTTACACATGATCTCACATAAAAACAATCAGCAAAAGTCTGAATTTACAAGTAAGAGCTGAGAAACCATTTTCCCCAAGGATGGCATCCAATGATGCCGTACTTTAGCGGACACTCCAGTCTTTTTTGTAAGCACAGGCTCAAAGAGTAATCCACACACTTCTGGAAACTCTCCTCATTCTCGAGCAGTGACTTTCACAATGGGAGCATCACACACAGTCATCAGCTCTGCAACACAGGTTTTAAAATGGTCTGAGACTGAAGCACAAACTTTGCTCTTCGCACATATCTGTACATGCCACTGAAGGCTACCAGGAGCATCACAGAAATGTGCAACAAAGCTTTAAAAAGGTTTGAGATTAAAGCACAGATCTTGATCCTTACGTGTACCCCTATATGCCATTAAAAGATATCAGTAATGTTGTAGAAATTTACAGATTGTCTTGAAGTTGACAAACATTACTGACAACAGTCATCTCTAAATATTTGTTTTAAAGACTGCTGAGGGTGAGTTTTGTACACTACCAAATACTAGGTTGGGTCCTATAACCACATGTCCTCACTTTCAAATATCTGTGTGTTGCTGGGAAAACTGTTTCCAGTTTGAACATTCAGAGTTTCAGCCTCCACTCTTGCGTAACGTTTTCACTTGCCTACTATGTTGAAGAATTTTCTACTATCAAAAATTTCAGCCACAACATGGGAAGTCCCTTCCTCAGCTGCTTTAAAAACATCTGAACAGCGATGAATTAAGAAAGAGAAAATCCAGCCATCACCCTCTGCAGCGGAGCAGGCTGGCAGCCCAGCTCCTGCAGCCCTCCAGGCTAACCTGTGCTCTCCTCTGCAGCAAGCAACCAAACGGTGCTGGAAGGAGGACTTCCCCTGGATAGACTGGAACTTGCTACCTAAGAAGTAATGTTTGTTCATCTTCCCTGCGTTGTGTGGGTTTTTCAGTTTGGTAATGCACTCCGAAGATTTAACAGAAGGTTTTAGCTTCAGTATGCTAGGTCAGCATGAAGCTCATTGAACAAACCGAGCTCACAGGGGTGTACTTATTAAAAAATATTTCCAGTGCAGAAGATTGAGACTAACAAATATTCTCGACTGATGAGTTACAAAAATTCTGCAAGGGAAGATATACACAGCCTGAATCCAGCGTCGCTAACTCCCGAAGGCGACAATATGCCAAAGCATGTGAGCTGCACTATCACCGACCCACCGCCCTCTCCCTGTTCAGAAGCTGGACTTTCGCGTCCTATTTAAATCAGATGTTCCTAGGGAGCAGAGCTCATAGTGCTGCTAAATATAAAGACCACTTCTCTAAAGAAATTCCAGACATCTTTCTCTCTTGTTAGGGATAAAGTAACACTTCCCAAACTCTTATTTTTTTTAAACGACACAGCAATAATGCCTAGTTTGTGCTTAAAGCCAAATATTCTTGTACTACTACTAACAGTAGATTAATCAGTGAATTGCTTCAAAAAATATAATAAACTATTTCTAGCACTAACATGCTCTTAAAAGGTGTCTGCCATCAGCAGAGCCACAGATGAAATAACAATAGCAGAGAGATCTTCAGATTACCCCAAAGACTGTTGTTGGCACTCGATGCTGTGAGCCCACCGGCGCTGTGGGAAGCCCCAGGCACGTCGGCCAGCGCTGTGAACCCTGGGGGCATCCCCAGGGCTGTGGGATAGAAAAACAGGGATGGATGAGAGCACCACATAGGTCTTCCACATTAGAAATGGAGTAACAGTTTTGCAGTCTGGTACTGAAACAAATTGCAGGAACACAGGAAAGAAACTACTCAGGTAAATGCCACCAAAGACAAGGAAGACTTATGTTTGGATTCATTTTCTGGCTTAGTAAGGATTAATATTTGCTTTTGTGGAAACCAAAAGTTAAAGACACTTAGAGCTACCATTTGGGTATAACCAGTTTGCTTAAAAAGATTATATATTGTAATTTGTTTTAAAATTTTAAGCATATATTAGAACGTAAGCCTACAAACTAAACTAGGTCCACCAGAGAAAATTATGTCTAAGCAAGAAGATACACACACTAACATTCACTCAGATCTTAGGAATGTATGTTTGCTAGCTAGTTCATCCTGTATTTCAAAAGAATCTACCATCGGTGTTAGGAAACAAACAAAAGTACAAATGAAACAGCATCAAAAAAACCTACAAAAATAATTGCAAATTCCAACTCTATTGCTACAAGAACTTTTCAGGTGCAGCATTGCTAACTCTGTGTCACAGCTGCATCCTAGCAAAGGCTAGGTGGGACGGGAAATGTTTCTTGCAACAACAGCAGCCTAGAGGCTTTTGTTTGGTTATAAAGTAAAGCCCTTGATCATTATTACTTAAAGCAAAATTTTAAAAGTGTAAAATGGATTATTTTTGTAGTATAAAATGGCTTATTTTGTAGTTTCCTGTAATAGCTTACCATTGCAATAATTTATTGAAATTATAAAAATGGTGTCTAGATAATTTTCGCTGTAGCGTTCTCTTAAATATTATTGACTCAACACACACATGTAGTTTCTTCATAAGTGTCTTACTAAAACCTTTTTTTCTTAATCCTGCCTACTGCAGAAAAACAGCTCCATAGCTAGTTCCTTCTAAGAAAAAAAAAAAAAAAGACATTTTTATTCGACCCTTCACAAATGTATTGGATTTTTTTTTCACCTGTACAAAGTAAGTGAAGTGATAAAATAAATAGTTAAATAAATAAACAAATGGTTGTTTCTACATAAATGGTGAAAATACTGCAACTGAAATATTGGATTGTATCCATTCCGTGTCACGAACTTTGAAAGGGAAGAACTGTCCCCCAGTCAATATTCAGCAGATATGACAGCTAAAGTTAAGCAGCAGAGTGCTTAAATTAGATTACAACTACAGGAATACTAGTAGATTCGAAATGAGGGCTTTGTCTTCCTCACAAAAACTCCTGCATAACTGAGAGTTACATAGTTCTTTTCACTCGCATTCATCAATCTTTAAAAACAAAAACAGTTTATACCATGTTTGCTATTTCTATGACGACATTTGAAACGTGCTTTGGGATTCCCAGCCACTACTAGAGTTTAATGCAACTACTACTTTTAAGTCCAAATAACAGCAAAATGTAGAACAGATTAAGAAAAAATGAATACAAAAATAAATATAACTACAGCTTTATTTTGCTCAGAGAGAGGGCTGGAAATATGAGGCAGAGAGCCTTTTCTTCAGGCTTTGTTTATCTGGGTATTAATGAGCATGTGTTCTGTCCGCTCAGACGTGCCGGGAACACTTTCTTTCACATTGTGCAGTCAAGAAGGGAACTACTGAAGAAGAAATTGAGGATTAATCAGTGTGTTAATTGAGGTTATCTAGATCGTGATAGATGGGGACAACATATTAAGCAAGTTACTATGGCAGCCAAACTCATCTGTTAAAACTAAAATTAATGGATAAACAAACTTCAGTTCACTTTCTCATTGATTTTTATCCAGCTGCAGTGGGCTATAAAAGAGCTATCAGGGAAAGCAATCCATTAGCTGTCAGCTCCGAATGCCTTAAGAAGCAATTGCTAATCCTCCAATGATATCTCACTAAATCCTAATCTCTACAAATTGTTCTTGGAAGAAGCATTAAACTAGTCATCAGATCAGGTCCTTAATGCTTCTTAGAATTATTCAACCTGTAACCCATTAAAGATCATGCAAAGTACTAAAACTTTAAAATCAAGTTAAAATAAATCAGATGGATATTGTCACCAGCAGGTCTACTCCTTCCTGTGTTTTGTATGCCGTGGCAAAAAAACAACACGAGAAAATGGACCATTATAACAACAAAAAAAACCCCCAACTTCTTAAGATACATAAAAATTACGAGACTACTGTTGTGTTGCAATTTTGCTTCACAATATGATCTCCTATTATAAAAGGGTATAAAACACTTTTATTAAGTGGTGGAGATGATAGATTCATTAAAATTTCAGTGCTTGTATCATTCCAGATAAACAGTAAAATAAAAAGACATTATTTTTCTCACCCTGTTAAAATCTAGATTGTCTCACCTAGAATTATATGAGATGCAACCACTAAAATGGGTATGGCTAAACCAGTACGAAGTTGATATAAATTAATAAGGTTCTAAGACTAACTTAGCATTTTAAGAAAGGAGAAAACAGCGATGGAGCTTGAAAAAATATGGAATAGGGATATTAATTTCATGGAATAACTGTAAAAACAGTAATATCTCCCTCATATGATGTTAAAGGAAACCATTCTTTTTGCTTCCCAGTGCTACAGAAGTAGTTCACTTGAAGACTTTCAATTACAGTTCTGGTGAGAGCAAAGAGGTAAAAATTACTGATCACAGATAACGATCTAAAAAACTCAAAGTTCTTCAACTGGGACAAACACAAGCTATGATGCTTAAGCAGAGATGATCAACCACAAAGAAAAAAAACCCAAAACAGAAAAAAAGGATGCCAAAGTAATGCCAAGGGCATCATCCATCCTACCTACACACCTCAGAGAGAACAACAAACATAGGGTCATATTAGACATCAGAAAAACTTTGCAAAGGTAATGATTGTGAAACACGAGAATAAAACTGTCTTTGTGGAAGCTCAAAGACTGGGAAATAGCATTACAAACCCTCAGATTGCACCTGGTCCTGCCCTAAAGAGGCAACTGTGAGAAGAACAGGGAAGGGACAAGTTAGCGGGTTCTGCTTTTGTGATTGCATGAATTCACAAATACTGATCTCCAAAACAGAACAGGACAAATATAAAAAAAAAAAAAAAACCCAAACAACCAAACCACCACACACACGCACACTAGAAAACTTATATATATTTTGGTAAAAAAATGGCAGTGGTATAACTCAAGTGAATCAATGAGGTTAGAGAATATGAGCAGAAAAGCTGGAGGCCACACACTGCTGTATAAAGTGCATACCATGAAATTGCAGGCTTTACGTCAGAGCAACTCTGAAAATAATATTTTTAGCCTATACGAAGCAACTGAATATAAAGGTTACACAGTAAAATAATACAAATGGGCATAGAAATTGGTTGACAAAAATAACTTTTCAACAGGCAAAAGATAATAGACCCACACTTTTCAAATCAGATAAACATATTACTAGTATTCTACATTTTCAGAGACCATTTGGGGCTGATTGTTAAAGATGTTTTGAAATGAGTATACTAAAGCTTACAATGTCACAGAACACTTCACAAATCTGAAACTACAGTTTTTGTTTAAATGTGTCTACTGTTTGGTGAAATACATCAACAAGTAAAGACATGCCAATGTTTCCAAGGTAGGGAAACTTAACTCCAGATAACATTTTTAACAGCTATGATTGCTGTTGAATAGCTGGGGCTAGATGTAATAGGAATTACTGTTTCTTCAGAACTTTTTCACAGATTAGGACATTTGTTTAAACAGCTAATCCTGTACTTTCTATGCTACCATTTTAACATTGTTCTAACTCATGACCTTACATGTAAAGGGACTGTTTTACTTGACAGATAATTATGTTGAGTTCTACAAAACTACTGTTTAGGCTGCACATGACTCGTGGTGATACGTTTTAATTGCATGACCAAGAAAAGCAGTTAAGTACAGGACGAAACAGAGCTTAGCTGAATTCTCTCACCGATGTACAGCAGAAGTTTTACTGTGTGTGACCTCTGAAAAAACAAATGCCTTCTTACATATTAGGGCATGTTAGACATCTGAAAATAAAAATGGATCCCA
>Ga0181612_154426_pt1 | contig 21363 bp, 10 predicted proteins | sample HoacroProtozoa21_FD_119630 | JGI IMG/M metagenome (GOLD analysis project Ga0181612, IMG submission 119630) | Hoatzin crop microbial communities from Cojedes, Venezuel. Combined Assembly of Gp0051906, Gp0051904, Gp0051908
CCCATGCTCGATACATCATCCTCTGACAAGATTTTTCTTGCATCGGTTGCAGCCGTAGTGTTTCTTCCCAGTGGCTCCCAACTTTATTAATGCCATAGGACACCCCCTTGTTCCAGCTTACTGGTTATTTGGCTCCCAAGGATAGTCTTGAAGATGTGAGATTTTTATTAGCAGTTAAATTCGTAAGAGTAGCTCATGAAATTGTGTTTCTCAAATCCTGCATGTGCTTTGGCATTTCCGTAGCACTAATGGAAGCTGTGGGAAGGTGTCTTCCCAAGGTGCTAGTTTTTTGTGCTCTCTTTATGGACGACAAGACGTTTTTGAAAGCTTCTGTTCATGGGAAGTGCTGTCACTAGCATTTCTTGTGTGGCATTGCTTGTAACTCAGCACTAAGGGTAGATAAAGGAAACGTAAGTACCAGTGTGGGAATAGTTGGACCGACTTGGAGAATTTTAGCATTTTCTGGTCCGAAGCTGTAGCAACACCATGCTGCCTGCTGAGGAAACAAAGACCAACACTGCAAATTGGAATTTGTGCCACTGTGCGTAGCATTGAATTGGTTTTTAAGAATATTGTGATGCCAAAGGGGTTTGTATGTAGTTTTAAAAAATAAAACTCTGTTTCAGTTGTAACTTGAAACCCACTTGGTGGTTAAGGATAATAGCCGTGTACTGCGTGCGTAATTCCGTCGTACTCTTGGATTATCCAGTTGTTCTCATTTAGTAATGAAAGCGTGACTGGTTGGGAAGAGGAAATGTGTTTGCATGTACTATCTGACTTGAAGGTAATTAATCACCGTAGAGTTGTACAGGATGTGCATTTAACGTGCTAGGTTCCCATCCACGCACTCTGGCCGGGGAGGGGCAGCGGGGATGAATGACGTCGGAACAAAGCAAGAGTGATCCCTTCCAGGCCCACTGCAAATCTGAAACGGGATTTGCTTCAGTGGTCCTGGGGTTTGATAAGCCAAAATAGTTTCATTTAATGGTAGAAGGAAGAAGAGGTCACCTGAGCTGAAAAGCAATAAATTAGTAGGTTGGGGAGGAAGAAGAAAGACACGTCAGGAAGTTGCGTGTAGTGAGGCACGATTCTTTCTCTTTCCTACTCCCTTTACTGCCTTAATTTGTCTCTGTTCACTAGGGAGCCCTAACCTTCAGCACAACCTGAAGTGATTTGGTAACCTGAATGTGCAGGAATGAAGATTTGTCAGCATCTTCCAATGAAAATGGGAATCCTGAGCATACAGGCATTGGGTTTAAAAAAAATGTAGGAAGGGTTATTGGTGGACAGCTTGGATCTGTGTGAGGAGGAGTGCATACAAATGGAAGTATAAAAAAGTCACAGCTAGCTCAGGGAAGCTGATTATGTTTTTATGAAATAACAGTATAGTTACTGTTCCCTTTGAATCTTACAGATTTCTTTAATTTGTCCAAGTCTTAGTGCCGTGTATTTCATACCTTTTACGTACAGGCTTTTCAGGAACCTGCTTTCCCATGAGTTCGTAAATACACCCTGTGATTTAGGTCACCTTCAGTCAGATATTGTCTGTTGTGGTGGCGATGTCTGTAACAAAAGCAAGTTTATTTTCTTGTTGGAACTGGAGATTTTTGTTTTTCAGTTTCAAATGGGAGATTTGTTTTATTCATGTCTTCCAAAGAATTCACTTGTGCTTATTTTTCAGTGTGGATGACACAGATGCTGAGACTTACCAGTATTGCTGATGTTGAACTGCTTCATCTATTTATGTTTAGTATTAATTGGCAGTAATGGCTCATAAGAGAGATAAATCTCCAAGGAAAGCTTTCCAAAGTGAAACTGTACTGAGTTGTGTTCCTGCTGGCTCTTTTTGCAGGTGCCAAACCAGCCGCTTCTGTTGACCCTTGGGCAGCACCAGCAGGATCCACCACCCAATCTCTGTCCAAAAATGTTGATCCTTGGGCTCCTGCACAGCCCTCTTCTACTGCAGCAAAACCTGCTGTGGATCCTTGGGGACCAGCACCTGCAAACAAACCCCTCTCTACTTCTGGTGAGAAGTGGTCTCATCCCATACCCGTGTTACTTGAAGGTGAAACCCAAATGGTTCTTGTGTTACTTGGTTAAAAGAAGCTATGTGCTGAACAATTTGCAGAACTGGTCTGTGAAATAAAGGGGAGTTGTAATAGCTAGCAGCAAAAAGAACTTCAAATGTAGTTATTCTGACTTAGAGCTCTGAATTTGTGTTGCTTCTTCATGCTCTGTCACTTCTGCTGTGTGGAAGCATGCTGAACACTTGCTGCTGCTGCTATTGGGTTTTCAAATGGGTTTTATCTTTAATTAGTCAAGGGCTTAATTTGTGGAAATGAACGATACTATAATTTTACCTTTCATCATGACAAATAGCTGTGCAGATGGATGTCTCTGCGGATGTAGATTGACAGGTTGAGCAGCTCCACGTTCTGAGGAGACTTTTAGAGGAGCAAATGAAGGTTTGTTACTGAGAGTGTGAACGCTGTCCTGAAGCCCTTGTGTAGCAAGATGCACAAGGTGCTGATGTAATTGTCTGTTCATGCTCTGTAGCTAATGCAACCTTGATGAATCGTAATACTTGGTATTTTTGTGTTGGCACCATGGCTAAATGCATTCTAAACGCATTTTCTGCTAGTCGTTCATCTCAGTACATAAAACCAAAGGAATCTGAGTGCTTCAAAAAGCTGTCTAATCAGCTTTTCACTGGGCAAAGGGCCATAACTGGATCATTGGGAGAATGATTCTTTACCTATGGTTGGTCTTTGTTCTTGATAAGAAGTATTGTTGCTATACACAATCTTCACTCATTCTCTTGGATTTTTGTCTTTTTGCGTGCTCTGTGGAGCTAAGTTCGTACCTTCATTTGCTTGAAATGTTTTGAAGGTTAAAACTAAATTAGAAAAACATTTCCACTACTGCTACTACAAAAAAGCAAACTTTACAGCTTTTCAGGAATGTGATTCAGTGTTCATTTAAGTGTGGTTTTTCGTCATCCATTTTGAGGTAAGGGAGTGTCCACATTTTGAAAATGTTATTTTTCCATTGGTTGCAAACTATGGGAAAGTTCTGGTGCTTTAGCTAACAGGGCCTTAGCATCTCAACATGTCGTATATAACAGGGCCTTAGCAACTCAACATGTCGTATATAACCTTTTCTGTTGTGTCCCTCCTGCTTTTAACTTTAGAAGCGTAAGTCAAATCATCGCTTAAGCTGTAGCAAAGCTACATTTGTCTTTGGAACTGTATTCAGAAGTGTGTTTTACTTGAGGGCTGATTAACATACTTTATAGTTTAGGCTATAAATTTGTTGCTGTTCTCTTCTTCCGCAGCAATATATGCCTGCCTATATGTGTCTCTGGTGCAGACACTCGGTAAAAACCCAGCATACTCTGGTGTGCCTTACACCGTGATTTAAAAGCACATTGCTTGGAGTTAGTTGGCTAATACTGTAAGCAAGGGCAGTTCTCTGACATTATCCTTCTCCCTGGGCCTGGGTGAGAGTAGGAGCACTCAAGCTGACCTGAACTGCTGCCCTGGAACCTGGCAGAGTGGCTGCTTGGTAACGTGAATGGGTTAGAAGTTGCTGTCAGCAGGATCAGGTGTGTGATGCAAGCGAAGATCTGTTAATGACAGGGCTGTCTTGTTGTTTTGAACAGGAAGTACATCTTTTGACCTCTTCAGTAATTTGAATGGTACAGTTAAAGATGATTTTTCTGAATTTGACACACTTCGAACTTCCAAAAAGCCAGGTATGAATCAAATTTTTAGCACGTGGACAATTTGGGTGATAGTCTCAGCGACAAATGTCTCTATTCTTATATTTTATTTAAAAAAAAAAAAAGACTTTCACAAAGGAAAAGGTTAAAGCTGGTGATTAATGCAACAGTAAAAACTTCTTGTTAACTTTTTGGCCTGTGCATGAATGTACGGGGAATGAGCCTTTTGCATTGTAAGCCGTAGAATTTAAGTCTGTAACCTTTCACTGCATTGACCCAGAAATTTGTTTGACTTCTAAATTTACCGTATCCAATGTGTTTGGAGCAGGGCTCATGCTCAGAGAGTCAAACAGAACAAAGTCGACTGAATTTCTCAAATGTATAAATTCTAGTGTGTAACAAGAGTAGGAAGGTGAGAAAATACACTGCTATGAATGCTTCAATTTATTTTTTTTATTTGGTCATTAGTCACTAAAATGAAAACTGCCAGACGTTAACGTATAAGTGCTTTAATACTGTGTACTTTCAGGATGGTTCTGCCTGAAAGGACGGTGACTAATTCAAAGCTCGGCTAGGCTTCTTCAACACAAAGGAGAAAACCTGGGTGGAATCTAGCTAGGAAGGGCACAGCGGTGGTGTAGTGCAAGGGCAGAAGCCAAGGCTTTTGAGTATCTTTTCTGTGGAGACTCTCAGTCCCATTTGTTGCCAGCATAGTTGGGAGAATATTCGTCAGGGCAAATCGGGTAGTGCCTGCAGCAGAGCACTGCAACTCTGATTGTAGCTTCTTCATGCTCTTCTAAAGAATATTTATCTGCTTGCATGCTATCAGGGCGTGACATGTACTGAAACATTTAAATGTGACTAATACAGACATTAAATTTTACAACATTTCTGTTGTCAGAGACTTCAGGGTTTTCTTTGCTTGACTATGTAGAATATTGAGGTAAGTTTTGTTTTTCTCTTTGTGTTGTTTCAGCCGAATCAGGTTCCACTTTGCCATCTCAGCATAGCGGTACCACAAGTCCTGATCTCTTTGATTCCCAACACTCAAGCGTGACATCAGGCAAACAAAGTGCAGCTCGGAAAACCCCTGAGTCTTTTTTGGGCCCCAATGCTGCCTTGGTGAACCTGGATTCACTGGTGTCTAAGCCGCCGCAACCTGTTACTTCACTGAATCCATTCTTGGCGCCAGGTCTGTTTCTGCATGTTCCTTTGGTTTTCTGTTTTATCTTTCCCTTCCTGTAGGAAAACTGCATAACTTGGTCCTATTTGATTTAACATAAGCTGGTTTTGGCTAATTTTTCTTGATTACTTCAGCCAACAGATCATGACTGAGAGTAGGAGGGTGAGGCATCGTGGCTTCAAGGCACACTGCCAGACCCTGAAAGCGCAGAGTTTCTACTCTTGCGTCTGCAGCTGGTCTGCTGGCTGAGCTTTGTTCAAGCAGGTTTTTTTGCACTTTTGCACTTGCTTTCTCAAAATGATCGGTGTTAGAAGGCAGCTTTGGGTTATTAAAAATGGCTGAGCTAAAGCTGGTTGGTTGTCAGAAGAGGTAAGATGTGAACTTGTGCCACCAGAGAATCCCTTGGGAGGGGGATAGGTCGTAGGTTCTTGTGGAAGGGGGTAGGAATAAGGCCTTTTGCTTGTGCTGCAACAGGCACCGTAGCATCTCTGACTGCAGCCTGAGGTTCCAGAGAGCAAAAGCTGCTGTATAATTTAGTGGGTTGCTGGTTAGGTTGTCTTTAGGCTAGCACGATAAACCAGTTTGATCAAAACACACACTCAGTGTATTTTGGAAAAAAAATAGGCTGTTGCAGTTCTCCTGTAAATTGGCCTCTCTTAGAAGTGGCTTTTACATACAGCAGACTTAAATGGTGACCCTAAACATGGGGAAGATGTGTGTATTTTTTTAAAAGCTGTTCGTATGCACTGAAGTATCTGTGTGATGCTAGCATGGTGAAATACTTCAAAATGCTATTTCAGTCTTTATTTTCTTCACTCTTCCAGTGGAAAAAAAATGACAGTTTATTAAACTCCTTGGGTAGGAAGAAAACAGTAATTCTGAACAGCCTTGGCAGTGTTTAGCAAGAGGAAGTCTGTGTATCTGCCATTACCGGTTGCTGCAAGAAGTTATAAGGGGTCACTGGGCCATCCAAGTAACGCTATACATATACGGTAAAAAGAATTTGTAGCGTTGGCAGCAGTCCAAAGAACCTCAAACGCTGGGAAAGTTATTTGCTGCTTTTTCTAGCACCGCTGTAATTCGGAAACAACTTGTTTGCTTTATGAATTCTTGTCAAAACTCGGTGCCAGAAACACGTACAGCTTCTAAATGGAACCGACTGGATGAGATCTTGAAGCAAATGCAGAGATCTGCAGTAGCCAGGTTGCAGAAAGGAGCGCAGAGAGCCTGCAGTGCTTTACCGTAATGTAAATTTTAAGTAGCACTTAAAAAAAAAAAAAAAAAAAATTAGTGATGTAGATGTCATGGTTAGGCATGTTCCAGGTAACCAGATTTAGAACCAGTCTCTCCAGTGACTACTCTCAGAAGTGGAAGCTGGTGTTCAGCAAAGGGGTGTTTTGTGGCATTGGTTGGTGCAAGGAAACAGACTGTACTTGTGCACCAGTGCAGCCCCAGTTTGCCGAAGGGCATCCATGCAGGTTTCTCCGTGGGGTGTTTTGGGTTTGGGATCTTGTGGGGATGTGCAGAAGGTGTGTTCTTTGCCAGAAAAGACGATCTCCAAAACCTCGTGTTCGTGGAGGTACGATCTCTTCCCCTCTTCCCCCTTCTTCTCTCAAAACTAGGCGCTGCTACAGCACCAACTCCAATCAACCCCTTCCAAGTGAATCAGCCCCAGCCTCTCACTCTAAACCAGATGAGAGCGAGCCCCGTGATGGGAACCAGCCCTTCTTTCAGTGCCGTGCCACCGATAAGCATGGAGCCAATACCTCTGTCTTCCATGGCCCCAGTGCCTGTGGGAATGGCACCGATACCAGCTATGGGCACTGTGGCGTCTATAACGAGGATGGGCCAGGGGCTGAACGTGAGCATTGCAGGATCAATGACCCAACCTCTTCACAGTACAGGAATCCCGCCGTCAGCATCCCAGTCTGCAAATACAACTAACCCTTTTCTCCTATAAAGACCCAATTAAAGGAACTTTCTTTTCATAGTATTTCCAGGCTGGAGTCTTTACAGCGAAGTGAACGTGGCCTGTGTGGACTGAATGGTGTGTAAGAGACTCGGAAGTAGATTTGCAGTTTACAGTTACGATCTTTGAAGAGTTGTCTCTACTTACCAGTTAATCTAAATCTAGTCTTTGCTACAGATGGTACCTTACTTTGGCTTGTTGAGCATTATGTGAAATGTTCAGACTTTTCACCAAAGTTAGATTCTGCCCATTTTGTTACTTTGTTAATCATTTCAATACACTTTCTAGGGAGAACCTGCCATTTTAAACTCCGTTGGCTATTTTGTAGATGTCAGATGATGTGCTGGATCCTGAAATTACTATTTACCTGCATCTGTCACTTCCTATGCCCATACGATAGACCTGAGATTCAGAGTGCTAGTGAATGTTTTGCACATAACTACACACAGTTCTAGACTGTTGGTTCACCCATAGTCCTTACTCTTAGAAGAACGATTCGGAGGGCCCAGGTGGCTGGTTTTTATGCATTAAACATTGCAACGCAAAATCACACTGCTTTCGTATCAGAGGTTTGACCGAGAAAGCAAGCTTGTCTCAGAAGGAAAAAAAAAAACCAGACAAAAAAACCAACCCCAAGAACATTCTCAAGTTGTCGAGTATACCGTGTGCTGTTGTATGCAGTGTTGAATTTGTACACTACTCTCTAAGGACTCCTGAGGAACTCTCTGTGAGTGGCATGCTGCACTCGTGCTGAGTGAGTGTCCTGCTCTGTGCTTGTCCAGTACCAGCTTCGTTTGGAAGTTATGTGTCTTTTGGTTTTATTTGACTTACGATGTGAGTTGAAAGAAAAAAGAAAAACAGTGGGACAACTTGGAATTCAGTTTCACCGGGGCAAGCTTTAAAACTAATTCAGGCTTAACCTTGCTATATGCAGTTACTCTTGTATACTTTTGCACATATTTTGTTTAGTACAGTTTCATATTTGAGTTTGCAGAGTTACCTAATAGTCCTTTTTTTTGCTAATTTTTATAATGTGGTTCTTATTTAACTGTCTGGTTTTGATAGATTTATCAAGTCTGGCTGAAAAATTAAGATATTGGCAAATGTCATTTTTATGGTTTTAATGCCCTCTTATTTATGGTTTTAGCTCTTTGTTTCTGTAAAGAGAGTTTAAAAGGGAAGATTAACACTAAAATATTTACTTTTAAATGAAGTATTCGTAATGCAAATCAAAACAAATTCTCGTAACTAATTATTTTTAGATGAATTGAATTTGAGCGTAACATGACTTAAGACTACATTAAAAAGAAGAAACACTAAAGTCGCCTTTCCTTTGATTTGTTCCCGTTTTCTGATTACCAAAATGGACAGACGTTTAGCCCTTATGAAGATCGGAGAGAGGCAGGTTTTGTTCTTGTAATACTTTTTGAGATGCTAAAAATTCTAATGTACAAACACAAGTCATTAATTGTATTGACTAATTTTTCTTAATGAAAGGTGCACTTCATATTAATAACTGGTTCTATTTCCAACTCTTAATCCTGAGCTGAACTATACATTTTTAACTTGCATGTCTGGACTCATCGGCACTAAACCACGCTCGGGTTTCAGCCGGCGTTTCTGCTGGGAGCCCGGCCTGCTCAAAGACGGCAGCGTGTCTGAGCTCTGCTTTCACAAGCAACGCCAACCTCCGCAGGGCAGGTGGAAAGGGATGTCCCAGGGCTCCTTACTGCCTTGAGGGCATCCCTGTGAATGAACTGATGCATCTTGGTGGCCTTTCCCTGATTAGAAGGAGGGGGGGGAAAAACAAAACAAAAAAGCTGAAAGAAATTGCCAGTGTTGTGTGTTCTGGTGTAATGATGATGCTGTGTGGGACTGTGCCAGTCATGTGCTGCAGGAGAGCGGGGCTGGCTGACGTGGAAGGGACTCGGTTATACCTTTTGGTGGGTAGGGGAGGCTGAGAGACTATCAAATCTAGGGTACAATCACAGATTTTAGCTGTGTAGGTCAGTGTAGCTCTGTCAGTATACGGAATGCTTAAATGTGTGGCTGTTTCTATGCAGATTGTTCTATCCTCTGGAATACTGTCGAATTTGCAAGTAGGCTTCGGAATATTCATCTGCTCTTGTTTTTGCGCAGGAGGAAAGAGAATTGCTGTCCACACCCAGTATGTCTGTAAGAAAACAAAACAAAAAACCATTCATGTTGCCTTTCAGAGTAAGGAAAAATACTTCACTTTTTTGTTGTTGTTGAAGTTATTGAGAAGTGTAGACCAGGAAGGGTGTGAGTCTTGCAGATGGGAGGGGAAAAAGTGCTTTCCAATTGATCTGTGGCAAGATTTGTCCTTCATTATTTTTCCAATTTAATTTTATCAACAGTGGAATTGAGGTCACTTGATGGTTTTCCCTTAGCCTGCCACCTGAGTGCATTCGCAGCAGTTAGATGGGGCATTGTCTATTCAGCCAAAAAGTTCTAACCACATTCTCTCATTAAACACTAGGTAACTGTTTTTGAAGGCAAGATGGGGTCGATAGTAAGTATTTAAAACAGTCATGTACAGTTCAGAGTCATGATCTGTCACCATGAATTGATAAAAATGTGCTGTTGGTCTGGTAGGAAGCCCTAGCTTAATGAAACTGCTGAATGGCAAATTGTTGCTTTTACCAAGCCACTTCTCGAAGAGCTGTATTACTTTTTATATCTACATATATATAGACATATATCGCACAATAAACCATGGCAGGGCACTCTGAAGAGCGACCAGCCCAGGCTGTGGTGCCGTAAAGCATTAGGCTAAGGACTAACCGTCCCGAGATTCCTAGCCTGGCTCGGGGGTTGTGGCAGGAGCCAAGTTTAAGGAACAGGCAGCGGGCTTGGTCCGTCTGCCTGGTGCCTGGGCTGGAGACGTGCCCAGGGCTCGGGTGCCCTGCAGACGCGGGGTGCCGCAGCGGCAACGCTGAGCGGTTGTTTCGGTCCTAGCCAGGTGAAGCTTCAGTTGCGTCCGGAATGATAAACCTCCTTTTGTGACAATTTAACCGCTCTCCAGAATAATTCTTCCTTCCTCCTCGCCCTCCCACTTCTTTTTGCATGGGGGATGTGTGCGTATCCGATCACATCTGCTCTGGCGTATTTCTCCAAACGCGTTTCCCTCTTCCCCTTCTTTTCTCACTTGCAAATATTAAAAGTGCTTTTGATTTTTAAAATGTTAGTATCCCGAAATAGCCTTACTGGTCAAATTGACCAAAGATAAAGTGTTAAATATTTTGTAAAAAAAAAAACTAAAAAAAAAAATCTTGGCGTAATTTTAAACCCAAAATAAGCTCAGTTATTTATTCAGTTTTATACTATATAGAAACTAAACTACATTGAGGGGACAGGGAAGGAAAACCGTGGTGGGTTGTGGTGTTTACAGTCTTTTTGAAGTCCCGTAGCGAAGACAACTATTGTTATCCATCTTCCCTTTTGCTGTTACAGTTTCTAATGTGTACTGTATGTATTAATATTGCACAAATTGTGGAGAAATATATGGTTTATTTTTCACAGCAGAATCTCACAAGACTCGCTTCCTTTACAAGTGTTACAATTTAAATATTTACCAAACTGTTTTCATAATACTGGGAGCCGGCTGCTTTTTATGAATTTGTGCTGACTATTGACATTATTTACTGTATAAATAATTTATCATTTGTACTATTGTATCATAATGTCTGTATCTTTGTGTCATTTTTCCCAAGCGATGTCACGAACGTGATATTTAATAATGCCATCAGAACAGTGGAAAGACAAGGGGTTTGTAGGTGACTGGTCAGAATTAAAATTGTATTGCTTATATTCCAGCCGTGTTGCTTTTTCAAGACTGCGTAGTGTTTATAATCCCATTCGAAAAACTGTCGCTGCCATGCTTGATTTAGTTTTCAAGAAAGCTGATGGATTGGTTGAGGTGATGAAGGTTTGTGCAAAAAGTCCGAGGTGCTAGGAGAAATCTAACCGTTATTGAGAGTAATGCTTCTTGTACATTGTCAATGTGATTTCTTCGATGCATTCATCACTTTCCTGGGGCAGGCCTGCTCTTACTATGAGAAAGGAGGGTTTCTTATAGATCACTGAAATCGGAATCAGTTGAGACCTTACTAACTCAATAAAAATGAAGACTTGTTGTGTTGCAGGTGGCTGAATTGCTTCTTTAAACCACATTATCCTTTAAACAGCGCTTTTGGAGGGATGATCGAGTACTGTCTTGGTGGAGACTTCCATCTTTATGCCAAGACAGAAGTCTGGGGAAGGCGAGACTCGTAAAGCCGTCGCTCACGGAGTGAGGGTTGGGGAACTGTGACAAAACTGACTTTGGGAGTCCTCGCTTCCCGCTTTTGCAGTAGCTCGGTCTTGCCCTTCACGCAGCTGTGGCTCTGTCCCGTTGACCAAGTGGCCTTGGAGATGGGGTAGCAGCGAGCCTGCCTCCAGCTGGGAAGTGATTTCACCTTCTAATTCTGGATGGTTTAAATTGAAAGGCACTTCATTAGCAGGCTATTTCAAGAGCTGCCTCTCCAGAGCCCATCCAGGTTTCCTGTAGTTACGGTGTGCTGCCAATCAGACTGTTCACTAATCAAATACTTAATTTCTTTATGCTGAAACTGCAGTGGTGCTAGTGACCTGGCTGTCGGAAAGGCGGCCGTGGGGGGAAAAGCATCTTGTTTTGGTTTCAGAGCTGGCTGGGGGTGTTGTACAGACCCGTTGCCCCTGTAACACACCCGTTCCCTGGAGAATGGGCCTGCCCCCGGTCAGGCCTTTGGATCCACTTTGCTTCTCTGTTCGGGTGGGTAAGGAAAACAGAAAAACCTCCTTTGCCAAGGGTGGCAGCCCAGGTACCTGTTGCCTTTTGTACCTCTCATTTTTACAGAAGGGTGCTCTCTGCTCCCGTGCAAGAGGGCTCTTGTGTGTTTATTGCTCCTCTGGCTGGCCTCTCCTTTTCTGTGTGATGAGTATTTCTTCACTGTTTTACTCTGGCCTGTTGAAATGGCACATTTTAAAACAAAGGTGCTCGCTATGGAAAGGATTTAGGAAGGGCCTGAAGTGGAAACTTGTGGTGACTTTGTAATACTCTTAAAAAGGAGCCGAATGCTGCAGGCTGTTGCAAGGCAAGGGGGTGCTGGAGGGAGCCTGAGCTGATCAAGCCTGTTGTGAGAGAGGTCTGGCTGCGGCTGAGCCTTCCTCTGACCTTGGGCAAGCTGCTCTCCCCCTGTCCCGGGTTTCCTCTTCCTCGGCTGTGAAGTGAGGTGCTACTTGCCTGCTTTTGCAGAGGAAAAGGGTGATCTGGATAAAGTATTATCTACCGGCTTGCCCTCATCCACACTGGTGTTGCCAGAGTATTTTTGCTGAGTACGTACATTGCCGTTACCACTTGTTTGTGCTGGGCTGAGTGGTGCAGCCCTGCTCTTCCGCTCGATTTCATCGAACTGTGAGAAAATAGTCGGGGCCAGCTTGTGCTATGGCTGTGGCAAGACTTCTACAGCAGCCTGCAGTGTACGTTTAGGAGAACCAACGTGATTTATACAGCCCTTCATGTTAAAAACTTCTGCCTTTTTATCCGCCTTCCAGGTCATCTCCTCCCTGTCTGTGAGTTGGGACACAGGCAGACATTGATTCGGTGAAGACAGAAGCGCGTTTGGGAGCTGAGGGTTGTAAATAGCAGAGCCAGTGTTGTACACGGTGGTAGCAATCCCGTCTCTGCGTTTTGCTGTCAATCGATTGCACCCTGTAATTGGTGAAGACTTGAGGTTTCAGTGAGTGGAAGTTCCCTTTGGTGCTTCAGGCATCCCTGCCAATTACCCATTAGGGCAGTTAATTGGCAGCAGTCTGGTGATTGGCATCCTACCAGTGTAGCACAACCCAGTAGTCTGCAGAGGCTGAAGTAGTAAATTATGAACGGGGGAGCAGGGAATTACCTTGGTGGGGAGATGGTGCATCCTCGGGCTTGGCTGGGGGGAGCCCGGAGCTGTACCAGACCTGGGCTGAGTAGCGGGACCCTCGGGTGCTGGGTAGACCTCTCTGTGAAGAAAATAGGGGAAAACCTGTCCTTTCACCAGGTTTTTAACACAGCGTGCGGCAGGGAGGTGGGGCAAACTTTATTTATGAGTTAACTGGCGAGCAGCAGAATTGTTAGCTGTAACACGCATCAAAACTTGGGTCAAAAATGCTGTTGAAGTGCAAAATATTTTTAAAGCATCTGAACATGTTTATGGCCACCAGACAGCCGCTGTGTGCGGAGCACAGATAACCGTAACGCAGCCGTGTGTGGAGGGACGAAGGCGGCGTGTGCTGCTAGACGCGGATGAAATGCTGGGATGGAGGGAGCAGTGTTAAATAATCTTCTGTGGCTGTTCGGCAGGCACGGACAGAAGCAGCCTGGGCAGGTTACCTGATCTACTCCCAACGCTTGTGCCGCTGGTTGAGCATCTGCGTTCCCGTTCTCAGGTGAAAGAAAATCGGATGACATTTCAAATAGCCGGAATAAAGCAGTTGTAAAGGTGGAGTTTGTCTCCTCAGCTCCCTGCCTGCTGCTGCCTGACGTAAAATCTCACCAGAACGTCGGTGATGCCGACTTTGCAGTTTGAAAGCTTAAATATGCTGTGGGAGATCCTCACCAGCGTGGTTTTAAGGCCCATTTAAACGCGGCATGCTGGAGCTGCTGCAGGTCAGATCAGAGCTCGATCCAGCCCGGGGTCCTGTTGCTGGCAGCAGAGACCTTCCTGGAGAAAGACCTTGTGTTCCGTAGACACCAATACAGCTGCCCAAAAACCCTGCTGTGAAACCGCCTGCTCTGCCGGCCTCCGTGACAGCCCGTGGGCTCATGCAGGGGCTGGAGGAGAACTTCGCGCCCAGCTGCTGGAGTGGATGGAGGCCAGGGCTGAACAGCCTTCGCAGGATGCTGACTCAGCATGGGCTTGTCCCACCAGCCACGCTATCACTAACCCATGTGGGATTCCCCATAGCGCTGTGGCGGAACCACCTCTGGTAATGTGTAAGATGGAAAATCATGAGGCACCTTCCCTGTGCCCCACCGGGGTGGGAACATGGAACCTGTGAGAACCAGGCCGTGGGGTCCGTGTTCTTCTTGAAGGGCTTTTTGGCCGGGGAATGAAATCTGGTGGTTTAACCGAGCTGAAGGGAGCCAGTTCTGCCTTGCTGTAACAGCACATATGGCCTAGGAGACCGTGGGCTGGCTGGGGTTGTGTTGGGTGATGGCGGTGGGGTGGTTTTTTTTGCTTTTTTTAATGTCTTCATTAGCAAGTCTGGCACTAAATGCAGTGATATTCGAGGTGAATTTGGGTACTTAAATATCTTAGCCTGAATAGAGGTATAAAAATAGCAGCCTACAGCAGTTAGATGCTTCTGCTGATCTTCCCTCTGAAGGACAAGAGACTGAATCACTTGCACCCTGCCGTGACAGTGGGTTGCGTTGCACCCTCGCTTCTCTGCAGCCTCCTTCCTGGGGGCTCAGGCCTGGTTTCGTGGCCAGAGGATGGTTTCTAACAGGATTTGTGCCCTAAGGATGGCCAGGCACTGGAAATTTGTTGTCTCCAGCCTAGCCCTCGCAACCCGCTGTCCTTGTGCTCCGCAGCCTTGGCTGCGCTGCAGTGGAGGGTGCTGGGTGCTCTCTGCAGGCTGGCGGGAGCTGTGGTTTGTGTTGGTTATTTTTTTTTTTTTTTTGCTGTGCTCCAAACGTGGAGGTTGTTTCTGGGTTTGCAAGGAAGTGCCTCGGCTCTTGGGGTTTGAGCTCACCCATGTTTGCTTCCCAGGGGACTCCCCAGCTGGTGGGAAAAGCCTTGAGAATCCCCCCTGCAGAGCACACACCATGGATGGACGGTGAGAGGAGGGCAGGGAACAAGTGCTGAGCATCCCTGTGGGGCTGTGGGCCAGGCGGCCTTTCCTGCTTGAGGTTTGTGTGGCCTGGAAGACGTTGAAAATGGCTGTTGGTGGCTGCTCCAGCCATGCTGCTGGCACAGGCTTGTGTGCCTGGACCTTGGCTCTCGGGCTGGGCTGGGTGGTGGGTGCAGGAGGGGTGGTCCGTGGTGCTCTCACGGGGGAGCTCGGTTTCTTGAGCGTGTTTGAGGGGCACCCTGGAGATGTCCTGCGTGGGCTCTGCTGCAGCCATCTGCTCGTCCAGCCGCTGCTTGGTGCCGTCCGCTGGCACTGCCAGGCTGCAGGGACAAGGCCCAGAGGAAGGAGGCTCTTGCTGGTGCTCTTGGACTCTGGCGGTGCCTGGCCAGTCGCAGACACCGGCTCCCCACCGCCGCTGCGGGTGCAAGCCCGGCTCTGTGTAACCCCTGTCTCCCACCCCAGCTGTCCTGTCCCCCTGTCACCCCATGGACCCATGTCTGGGACCGTGGATCCAAGGTGTTCAGCCCCCTGCGTCCCCGGGCAGCAGGTCCTGGCGTGATGCTCTGGTGACCTTGGCACAAATGGGTCATCCTGGGGCTGGTTTGCGATGGGCTGAAGCACTGCTGGTGACGAGCCCAGGTAGAGTTGGAGCTGAAGCTCCAATTTTCCTCAAATTTGGCACTTCTGTGGTTTTGTGTTTTATTTTGTCTTTTTTAATTTCTACTTGGAGTATTTCACAGGAGGCTCCTGCTCCTAAACGGACGCTGCTGCTGGGGAGCGCTTGCTCTCAGCTGTAATCCGTCTCATTTTCAGATGGAGATAACTTCTAGCTGCTGCAGTACTGCTGTTGTAACGCAGCCTTCCTAGCCCCAGGTCAGAGGCGGTTTCTCGAGCGCTCACGGACACACAGATTTCCCCCTGCGAGCAGCTCGGTGGCTCGTGGCCCTGGGGGGTGTTTGCCCTGTGCTCTCAGGGCAAGGGGCAGCGGCAGGGCGGCCGGCACCATCATGCTGAGCAATTTTCCATGTAGGATCAGGAAAAGCTTGGGTGTCCTTCCTGCAAGCTTGTCAGCCAGTTGTTATTAGCAGCCTCCGACATCTTCCAAAAGGCTGAAAGCTGCCACGAGAGGGCAGGAGCTGATGCTGCTATTTCTAGTTTTGGCAGAAAGGGCTGCAAATGTCAGTTCCTCAAGACTATTCAAATGATTTTCCATTTTCTAGAGGGTTTGGTTCCCAAGCTGCTGTTCAGTCCGTGTCCTTGGCTGTCTCCATCCCAGGGTGGCTTCCACAGTGGCGGCAGGAAAACTGCCCTGTGAAGAGAGCTGGGTCCTGCTGGGCAGCGTTCTCCAGAGCTCCTCCAGACCCGGAGGGCTTCTGCAAGGCCCTCAGCCATCTTGCAGGATTCATTCGCCTCCAGCGGTCTCGCTCTGTTTTGATGGCCTTGAAGCCTCATCCTGTGTCGGGACACATGTTCCGAATAAAGGGTTTTTTTTCTTGCCCATCTTGAATGAGGAGGTTAATGACCAATTTCACTGTCTGGGAGAGACTTAAGCGTAACAAAATGGGAGCTGCAGTGCCAGCTGACAGCCTCGTGCTGCCATCTGTGCTACAGGGGGTTGGGAACTTCAGTCTGGTTTTGAATAAAAGGGAGAATGATTAACTAGTAAACGAGCGGGGTGGTTACAGCTGCCCGGAGAGTGGCTGAAAGGAAATTGAGTCTCCACGTTGGCAGGGCTGGGTTTTTCTGGATTTTGGCTGTTGTGGGTTCTTTTAACCTTTAACGCTAACTGCAAGGAGCGCTTACGGGTCGTTAATCCCTTCGCTGGTAATGTCACCTGCGGTCAGCAGCACGGCGCGGTGTCTGTCTGCTCCTCTGTCAGGAGAGCAGAGATTCTCCCGGGTGAAACAGCTGCAAACGCTCTGCCACGCCTGAGTACCAAAGACTCAAACCAGAGACGTTTTTTTCCAGAAAACTATAAAGGCAGCAGCAAGGCTGTCTCTGGGAGAAGAGCATGTTTATGAGAGATCAACAGTCGGAGCAAAGGAACGGCGCCGAACTCGGGAAACGCTCACTGAAAACATCACCCCCCACACGTGCCCTTGTGCAAGGAGCAAACCGTGTCAGACCGAGAAGCTCCCGCAGGGAAGGGCTCACGAGCTAAACACGTTAAGGCCTTGAAGAAGGTATGTGAGTCTTCACAAACATGCCTGAGACACTGAGGAGTCCAAAAAAACCCCCCAAAACCCAACCGGACCCAGAGACAACAGGCAGAAAGCCCTAATACTTCAGGTAGCAGTGTGGGATCTGCTTAGTCACGTATTGTAAACACCGTTTTATGGAGATTGGCATTTTTATTTCTTTTAAACTCTCGCTCTTCATTGTTTTAACCTTGCTTCCGAGGGTCCCTGCAGCTGGGCTGTGAGTGGTGAAGCTGTGTGAACGCCTGTGTGGGTTTTGATGGGTCTCAGCGTGGTGAGCGTCCAGCTACTCATCTGAAACGGGAGTGGTTCAGGAGAGGGGTCGTCTTACCACGCTGCAAAGCTGGGCGCAGGTAAACTCGCCGCGCCCCTGGGGGCTCGAAGCTTGGGCTTTTTCTGGGTTTAACAGGTTTCTCATGACTGGAAACTCTGTTGTGCAGTTTTGCTCTGATTGGAATGGGGGCAGGTAACTGCGCTCAAGGGAAAAATGATATTTAAGCGGCAGTAGGTGGAATGTTTGCCTTTCAAGTATTTCAAACACAGATATTCATCCTGCTACTGTAGCTGCTTCCCAAATACTTTTGAAAAGCAAACAAAATTCCTTGTATCTCCTCTGAGCCAACAGGAAATACTTCTTAGTTTGGGTTCCAACATGACTCAGTTCAGCGATTACAGAAGTGCCAAAACAGCTGGTGGAGGAGCTTACTGGAAGTGTAAAATCAACAAAAACAAGAGAGGAAAAAAAGTAAGAGATGAAAAAATCATCTGTGTTTGGAAATTTCTAAATAGTATGAAAGATGCTAACGCACACAGCAAAGTTACAGGGCTCACATTCTCTTTTCAGACATTGTATTTATTGAATCACACTGCCCAGCGTGGAGTAATACCTCTCTCTACGTGGGTGCTTTATCTGGTGCGTGTCCCGGAGGCTCTGCAGCTCAACACTCTATGTTACTACTTGTACTTCTGCAGTTCTGGGGTCTTGGTAGTTCACTTACAGGGTGGCATCATGGGAAGTCATTGGCACAGTCATCTCTTGGTGTTTGTGGTCCCAAATTTACGAAAATAACTAAAGAATTATCATTGTAGCATGCACTTTCTCTTTTGTACCTGTAAGGACAGCAGATCCTGGGTGATTTAGGACTTAGAAACATCCGTTCTGGCACAAACAACCCAAAACCCTACCACTAGAAAGACGAACAAGTGTATTTGGACCATTGGGTTTATTCAGCCTAAAAGCAGAGCGCTAACATTGGCTCAGAGGGACCTCGGTGAAAGGCTGCGGTAAGACAGCAGAGGAGAAGCTCTTGAGCCCAAGGCCAGCTCTGTGCCCCCACGCTGCAGGCACCCGAGAGCCGCCCACCAGCTTCGGAGCTTCTGTCGCACGCCAGTAGCAACCGACATCCTCTCGGTCCTGCTCGGAGGTGATGCGATGGGGAAGAAAACCGGAGTGTCGCAGACTTGGACATCACTACGTTGCTTTTTTTCTTTCGACAAGAAAAGCAGGTAAGGAAAGCTGTGCTCTGGTACCGATTTGGAGCTAAGTGTGGCTTACTGAGCCTCTGCTTGCTTTGCAGAGCCTTCTCTAGAGTTTATTTTCGAGTCAATACCTGCACTTAAAATGCAATTTGTTCTACCAGAAGTTAAAACCATGCATCAAGGATATGTTTAACACTGTGGCCTCTCTTAACTCCTCTAAAATAAACTGTTGTCCTTTTTTTATATTCCTGAAGCTTGATGCTGATATAAAACCTGGAAGTGGAAGAGTGGTCATGTTGTTCTAAATGCAAAAGCCCAGGTTGCTTCACTGAAAAAAACGTGGGAAGGTTTGTTTCTACAGTGCGTGTGCTATTTTAATTAATTGTACTAACTCTAAAGTACCATGTGGGATTAGAAAGAAAACTGCTGTTGCTTTTGCAGAGGGAAGCACGTGGCATGGAGAAGCGTGTGCACATTGCACTGGGACGTTTCCATAGTCCCTCCTTTTTGGAAGGTGCAGTAACTTCAACTTCCCATTTCTACCACAAAAAAACGTTAGTAAAAAGAACTGGGTTTGCAGTGATGTTTTAAACACAGGAAAACTGCTACAATGATAACCTTTCCTGTTCTTTAAGTATATAAAAGTGTACAAAACGCTGTTTTAGAAAGTATTTTGTCACAGATCTTATTTTGAGATAGTCTGATACTACTCATGAAAATGCTGAATACTGTCTGCTGCCATTCCTCTACGTAATACTTCAACCCGTATGCTTACTGAAAGGAGCGTACTTGGGTAATTATTCCAAAGCCTCATGGGCTTGTGTTTCTTTTGGGATAAAGGTCTCAAGGGCAATTTTCTCAGTTTAGCCAGATGCTCACTTCCCTTTGCCACAAAGAGCCCCAGAGTGCTTCTGTTCTCTGGGAGCCGTGGAACATCTCGTGCCTGAATTCAGTACTTATGGATCCCTTCTGTCACAGGCGCCAGAGAAAGGTTCTGCACGTCGCTCGGGCTCACGTCGTAGCCCAGCTTCTTCATATCTTTGGTCACTACGTTGAAGGAAATGGTCACGAAGCCTTGAGATCGCACCCTCGTTACTAGAAGAAAGACGACGTGAATAAAACTGGTTAAGAGAGGTTTTTGGAACTCCTCGCGTCTCCAGGTAGCACTGTTCTCAGCAGGAACAGTTAGGTTCTTTTTTTCAGCAGAAGATGGTTGGCCAAGCTGTGGCTTGCTGTTGTGCAAGGGTCACAGTCAGGAGCGCCCGGGGACTTACCTTCTCTTCCTTCGCCCTGTGCTACCACCCTGGGGTCAGTAAATTCTGGACGTCTCCCTGTGAACCAGCTTGGAGAAGAAAATAGAAAATAATTAATTCGATACATTTCAGTGATGTTTAGATTTGACACAGCTCATTACGTGCCTGTTAAAAAAAGCGGGGTGGTGGTGTTGAATGAGACTCCCAGCTTTTGTTTGCAGTAGAGAGTTTTGAAGACTGATTCACTTTACTGCTGATCTACTTTGATCAAAGATAAGTTTTGTCTCTCTAAGGAAAAAAAATGAAACCAATTTCATACACATGTTAAATCCAAGTTATTTCTGGATTAGACAGAGTCTTTCTGTGGCAAAGATGTGTTTGAAACTGATTCAGCTCTTGATTACCCAGAGTAACAGAGAGGCTTAGATACTCTGAATACATCAGAGGTGCGCATAATACAAAAGTATACAAATTAGAGTGTGGATGTGCTACAAAAGGGTATCATAAAGAGAAGAAAAGTCTGCAGCACGCCTCCTTCGCGTCCAGTGACAACTCAAATGCTCAGTAACGTCAGCCTGAGCACCTCTGCACGTCGGACCACTGATGGGAATCAACCCATGGAACACGGAGCTGCCGTTCCCCTCATGGAGCAGCCTGCTCTGCTCAAAGGAGTACTTTTTCAAACCAACAGCGTTCAAACGTGAGGATGGCAAAGAGTTGAGTTAGCATTACTGCAAGCAGGTAGTTAATATGTTTTAAGAAAGCTCTTCAAAAGACCTAGACACCTAAACCTGTGATTTTACCTACAGAACTCCAAACTATCTGGTTATAACCCAAAGTATTCGCATGCGTGCACCAGTGAGTAGCTGGATCTACCTTTGGGCCTAAAAGCAAGAAGGAATTCTTAAAAAAAAAAAAAGTCTTTAATCATTACCTTGTAAACTTCTGCAGCCTAGATGTGGACTCTGGAACAAACATAGCGATGGTTCTTGTGTGCCTAAAACAAATACGCACAGAGCTTCAGAGATGAACCAAACAGCCCTGGCAAGACTTCTCGTCTTTATAAAGGCATCAGCATTTCAGAGACACCAGAGCACTGAACATAGGACAGGGCTTTCCCTTCCGCAAAGAGAGGGGCTGTTTGCACAGCGAGAGCGTATCTCCCTCCCTTCCCAGGGGTGGGATGAAAGCTCCACAGGTGCTGAGCGTGATGGCGGAGAGGTAGCGTACCGTGCCTCATGTTTGCTCTCTGCCTGCCGGTTCTGACTTTAGAGTTGTCTGCAGGATTACCAAGACTTATTTCGATAAGCAGAGGCTGCTGCCAGAAAATCCACGCTCTTTGTGCCAAAGGGACAAGACACAGCAGGGAGATGGGGGAACGTTTTGTTGAAACAGCATGGTAACTGGAAAAAAAATCTGCCTTTCGGTCCCAAAAGACAAGGGTTGTCGCTCACCGCCCGGGCGTGAAGGGAACATGAACGGCTCCGTAACCCCTCACCACGTCGTGTCCGAAGAAGTCAGGTCCGTAGACGCTCACGACGATCTGCGGCCCTGCGAGCGAGGTGGGCGTGAGAGGGGCTCCCGGTCCGCGCGTGGGGTTCCCCCCCACCCCCCCCAGCACTCACAGCCGGACGGGTTGGTGCTCTTGAAGGTGATGTCGATGGGGAAGTTCCAGACCAGCG
>Ga0181612_127136_pt1 | contig 21356 bp, 18 predicted proteins | sample HoacroProtozoa21_FD_119630 | JGI IMG/M metagenome (GOLD analysis project Ga0181612, IMG submission 119630) | Hoatzin crop microbial communities from Cojedes, Venezuel. Combined Assembly of Gp0051906, Gp0051904, Gp0051908
CTGTGAGACTCAATTTCGACGTTTGAATCACTCCAGTATCTAATTGAAGTTCTGCTGACAGGTGCAGAAAGGTGTCCTTGTCTACAGTCTCCCTGGGAGCACTTTGTGTTTCTACATCATGGTGCAGAAATCTGTTCCTGTCATAAAGCTGATTGGAGCAGTATTCTTCCAGTGTAGGCTATTGCATGAATCTGGTTGTGTCATGGCAACGTTGGCTCCCAGAGAAGTATCTGGGAGTATCTAAGCATAAGCAGGTGTTGACTGTGCTTTTTCCTTCTGCTCTCTGCATTCAAATATTACCTGGTTTGTGACGTTCACTGGAAACAAACCCTTCCTTTGCTACTGAAGGGGAAAACCTGATCCTCCAGCTTCCTGAATTACATGGCCACAGCTCTTCGAATACGATTGGAAGCTGTTAGGAATGTGCTGCTTATAAAGTAAACTAAATGTTATGAGGGGATGAGGGTATTTTTTATTGATATAAATGTTCTCTTCCCCCTTTAAAGAAAAAAACATCTTTAACCACATAGAGAGAAATTGCTCAACTGAATAGCATAGAGTATGAACAGGGACTTTTCTGTGACTCACTATATTTGAGGAGGAGAATAAAGTCTCCAAATCATAGACAATTTTTTTTTTTCTTTTAATGGAGATCAGGTAAAAATAGTAATGCTGAGTTGGTTTTTTTCCTCTTACGAAGGGATGGATTTATGTAAAAAAATACTTTTTTAATTGTTTTTGAGGGTTTTTTATTTAATAGGAGATTTCCAAGTGTGGAATGAGCAGAGAATAAAGTGCCTGGCCTACTGTGCTACCCTGTCTTCTGTGGCAGTTCCAGAGTCAACAAGATATAGCTCTGTTAAGGTGAGAGGGATTCCTGGTCTTAGACTCCTACAGGCTGGTAACTTCTGTGGAAAGTAAAGGTGTCATCTGATTATGGACCAGGAACTCAAGAAATTGGGATCAATTTTTCTGCTCCTCTGGAATCTCATTCTAGGGTTTTAAGAAAAGGCTGGAGTATTGTTTCTTCGGTGCAGGCGACCTGCATTACACCTACTTTTATTCATTACATTGTACCTATTTTATTACAAATGACTGCGATAGAGGAAGTGACTGTGAGATGATCAGAGGTTTCACTGATGTATGAAAGCACATTAAAGAACCCTAAGATTTCTACTTCTCCCCATCTACCACATTCTACGGGATGAACAAATGAAAAGTACTTTCTTGCAGGTAGCCAGTCTAACTAGTTTCACAGCCTGTCCCTTCTTGTTTTGTTCGGTACAAGGAAAATGAGATAATATTGTACTGTAGTTGAATCATGAAACATTGGCTTGAAGCCTTTCTTCTTGTAAGAATTAAATGTTGGGAGGTGTTGTCCCACATAGGATTGTTCTGGATATGTCTAAGCTTTTCTGTGCTTTAAAGCTGACTAAAGTTATGATTCCAGAAGAAATCTAGAAGGATGAAAATACCGAAATTTTTCATTGGATGGAAGAGGAGAAGAGTTGTCATTTTGAAATGTCTGACGAAAACTTAGAGAACTTCTGAGACTTGACAATATTTCCTGACACAATGACATCTACTATTCATTTCTGCTTTAATATTTTGAAATTGTTGTTCCATTAACACACAAGGACTTTGATCTAGAAGAGGTGATTCAATAAGTATGGCGATACAAATGAATTCTTACCTGCTTTCTGTAAAGAAAAAAACAGAATACAGTAAACATCAAAATATGACATGCAGTTACATGTTTTTATTTTATTACTGTGACAAACTTTTATTTTAAATAATCATCCTGCCCCCAAAATTTTTTAGTGTAAACAAGCTCATAGTTGTTGTTAATCAGAATAGCTTACTTTTTTTTTGTTTGTAAAGATATTTGATAGCTGATCTAAACCACACTCTTGTGCTAGTGTGGCAGGAGGTAAGAGGCAGAACTGGGAAGTACACCGAGTTAGATGCATTGCAAGGTGTAATCCTGTTCCATACCTCTACAGCAAGCTGAGCCCAAGCATGCGGGTATTATAACATGGAGTTTTTGATCTGCTGCTTGCTAGTGATTGCTTCCTGGCCTTTTTAGCTAAGTTCATTTTCACCTTTCTGCAATCCTGAAGACGCACATAAGGTTTTCTGAGCTGTTGCAGAGCTGTTTGATCCCATTCGTGGCTCTGGGATGTGCTTACAGCAGTGTATCGTTATCTCTGTTGCCACATTCAGCCTGTGAACTTGCTTATTTGGAATGAAGGCTACCACCGGTACTGCAAATTTCCTGCGCACGCGCAAAACAAGGAGGTGGTGAAAGAGAAAAGTGACAAGTCAGAAGTTCAAACAGTTGCTTGCAAGAGTTGTTTCACTGTCTTCACTTTGATATGCACCTCTCTTTTTTCAGCCAAACTACCATTAGGACTGGCTTATAAAATGGTTACAATCTTCTGCTTTCCTGTGTCCATGCTTTATAATGTCTTCACCAGCCAGAAAACAATTAAGGGAAAGTTTCATGTCTCCCTCTTTTTTTCTTGATTTCGAAAGCATTCAATATTAAGTATGTGCAGAATATCATTGAGTTATTGCTTATTTCTGGTAAAGCACCTACACAATTGTGAAGGTGTGATCTTTTCACTAAAGACTCTGAGTTTCCAGTAGATAAGAGATAGGGAAAGGAGGGTGATGGACCTGCACTGAAAAATATATGACTAGGAACAGCACGGGGATTGTCAGCACAAATTTCTGGAAGATACTGCCCTTTTGTTAGCATTTATAAATATTTGCCATTGAAGACTACAGCTTTGGAAGAAGGAGTTCAGTCTCATACAGTGTTTGGTCTCTCGTACCTGAGTTTGGTGTGCAGAACAGGAAGGGAACTTAGTCTAGTACCTGACAGGGTAGGAGAGACATTCACAGACACGGTGCTAGCAGCTGAGCGCCCCCACTCACCAGAAATGCGTACCCAGAGCTTGGTAGCTTGCTTATCTCATTCTTGCTACTATCACCTTGTTTCTCTGCCAGCTGGTCAGTGTGGCAGGGAAGGAATAATATATCAAATCTAAAGTTGATATCTTGTTGAAAGGTCTTAACTTTGTTTAAAGTTGACAGAAGATGTGGTTTGAATGAGATGATGAAGAGGCTTTCCTGAAGGCCTTTGGAATTCCAAAATTGCATTGCTGCTTTAGTTTTCTTCCAAATTTGAGGTACATGTAGGAGTGAAGATACTTGCCCTAAATGAAATATATCTCTGTGTCTGGGAGCAGCTGATAAGTGTAGGCAGGCCTTCATTTATTGAAGTCACTGCAGTTTTGGGCATCTTTCATTTGTTTTCAAGGGTCTAAGGCCAACTGAATTGCTTTCCTAAATGCTCTAATCTGTCCCACGTTGTAGTCACCAATTTCACATGTTTAGTCGTAAAAATGATGATCTTGTAAACTACTGCCTGTGATCTTCAAACTAAGGAATAGTCAATAACTTAGGGAAGCCAATTGCATCGGTAGCGAGGGATGGACAGGGAATCGAGGGACTTTTGGTTGTTCCTAACCCCGCTCCCCTTCACACACACTTTAGAAAGATCCTTTTAAAATTCACTTAGTTAGGTTGGTGTCTGACTCAGAACAGGGAGATTCTGCCATGTTATCGACGACAGGCATGCCATTATTATCAAATAAACATAACTGTAGTATCCTTTCTTCATTGCGTCTGGAGGCAGTTCACAAGTGCTTACTACTCCCTTTAAGAAGAATGTAACGCAAGGCAAAGCTGAAGTATGGGGAAGCAGAGAATCATATGCTAATGATACATGGATGTCCAAAGACACAGAAAAGCATACCGGTATTTTTGACTACCCATATACCAGTTAAAAAATGTATCTCAGTGACTTGACCACAGTAACTCTGGCAGCCTGTGGGGGGGATGTGTGTGCTGTGCATAACATTGAAGTCTCTTTACTTGCAGCTCTTCTTACTTACAGTCCTGTCTGCTGAATCAGATGGGGTTTTATTTGTCATCATTTTGTCTTGTACTTAATAGCCTCTTTTTGCATTCTGTTTTTAAACAAGAAAATTAATTTTTATTCTTTTTATATCTTAGGCTTTCACAAGGTAATGGAAGGAATCCACAAAGCCACTGAACTTGGCTACCGTCCTGTTAAGGTAAAGCCAATGTTTATTTACTCTGGAACTGTTGTGTTTTACCATAAATGGTGATAAAAGATACAGCTCATCTGATGAGGAATTTATCATTTTTTCCCTGTTCTTTCAGTAATTTCTGGTAAGACTGAAGAAAAATTTTAGTAGATTGAATATCACATCAAGAGGTGATGGGGCAAATTCATATTATTTCCTCATGCAGCTGAGGGTACTATTTCACTCTGGCACAAAGCTTATTGATTGCCTGGCTGCAGGCTACAGGATGGTCCTGCTCTGTACTTGCCTCTTCCTACCCCCTCTGTTGATTTGGCACTTGTGTGACCCAGCTGTGAACTTGGCTAAGGGATTTAACGGGCAGAAAACTACCCTGCAGAAAGACATCAATTTTTTTTTAGGTTTATCTCTTTCAGCTGCTTACAGCAGACTCTGACAAGTGCCAGTTTGAATGAAAGGGAAAGCGAGTCCTCTTTTTGGGGGGTGCAGGTAGACCAACTTAGCTGTAACATGAAACTTCACCTTAATTCAGCTGTTTGCAGTTCTGCAGCTGTGGTTGCTTCCAGTTTCATCGGTGCTTTGGAATATGTCTAAGTATTTTAGGCCATAGAGCTATGAAAAACACTTGAAATTAAACTAGGTTTTAGGCTTTCCTGAAAGATCTTGGGAATTGTGATGCACAATGCTCAGACATACAAGTCTGCCTTGCTAACATGGAGTGTTTTAGCAACAGCACCGCTACCTGTTGTTCTTCAGATAAAGCAGAGAGGACCTGAGGCTCCAATATGAATATTGTTTACGAAGAATGTGCAGAAAACTCAGTTTTAACCTCTTTTTGGAGGAAGGCAGAGCTAGTCATCCTGCAGCCTATGGTTATGGAGCGTGCTGTGAACACTTCCTGGTCTGGGACGCTTGCCTGTCAGCTGCCAAAAAGAGTGCTATAGAAGGTACCCTGCCAGTACCTTTGCATCAGCCATTCAATGTAGGGCTGGGGAGTGTGAGCTGTCATTTTAGACAGTAAAAACTGCCATACCTTAGGTGAGTAAGAAGATGCCTTTGTTACCTAGCTTTTATTAGTTTTCCATGTAGCAAATCAACCTTAAGAGCTTTAGTTAGATTGGGTACAAAATCTTACCGGCTGAGAGTTTGGCAGAAATGATCATCTATACCATTTCAGTCCTGCCATCTTCTCTCATCATCTTCTTTCTCAAAAAAGATAATGTTCTTTCTATCTACCTTGCCTTCTGCAAGGACTATGAAACCTTGTGTATGAGGGAAGAAAGTCCTGCTCTTCTCACTAATTTCAGGTGTCTGCTTCTCCTGCAGGTAAATTGCGTGGTGATGCGAGGCTTCAATGAGGATGAACTGCTGGGCTTTGTGGGTTTCACAAGAGATCTGCCCCTTGATGTGCGGTTCATAGAATACATGCCCTTTGATGGTAAGCAGTCCTGCTCTGAGATTCTTCATGGCATGGAGTGTGCTTTGGACATAAGTGAATCTGGTTGGTGGTTATTCACCCTGTGGGCTTGTCTCTGGGAGTTTTGGTGAGCTCTTTTTGGGAACTAGGAATTGTTCTAAGTTTCATGTTGTATCTTTTGCAGCTTATCTGGAGAAGCTGGAGAAGGATTAGTAGCAGGACTAGTTGGGGCTGGGACACCTACAGAAAAAACTGAAGTTGTTGGAGAATATGATTCTCTGCTAATTAAAAAAATAGAATCCACAGTCTGAAGTTATGCTGATTTTGTTAATTCTAGGCAATAAATGGAACTTCAAGAAGATGGTGAGCTACAAGGAAATGCTTGATACAATTAAACAGCGATGGCCTGAATTGGAGAAATTGCCTTGTGAAGCCTCCAGCACAGCCAAGGTGGGGCTAGACAAAGAACATGTGAAATGTGCCCCCATTCTTTCCCTGCCCTAGATCCCCAAATTCTCCCAAGTATAGCATTTATATTTGACAAGCAAAGTGAAAAATACTCAGTGTAGTAACTCTGGGATTTTGGTCAAGCTGCCTGCATGCGGTTTGACGCTGCTTAAACGCTGGTCATAGTTTTTACCTTTAGAAATACAATGTGTTGACTAGATGCCTTGGTCAGATTGGCAGGCTTGTATCCTGTATTTACAGCTTTTGAAACTGTTGCCAGTCTGTGTCTGTCTATGACTGTACATTAACAAGCCTGATGAAACAGTTGTTCAGGGAAATAACAGTATTGCTTCAGGGTGTGCAGTGTCACATGGGGGGTTTCTAGACTACATGAATCTATGGCTTGTGGCTGCCTAAGAACATGCCTACTGGCATCACCTATAAGTTGATAACCACAAGAGCAAACATTTAACAAGTTTGTGAATTTTCAGGAACAGGGCAGAATAGACTAGAACCCCTGACAAAGCTGATTTTGCTTTTTTCTCTTGTGTGACCTTAGAACTGAAGAAAATCTTTGTTAAAATGTCTTCTGGTCTTTGGGCAAGTGGAGCTTTAAAAATGGGCAGTCTATGTTGGACTCTTATAATAAAGAGAAACAAATAATTCTCCTCTGCATTTCTTTAGAGTTATAAGGTGCCACATTTCCAGGGGCAAATCAGCTTTATCACCTCCATGTCGGAGCACTTCTGCGGATCCTGCAATCGGCTGAGGATAACAGCAGATGGGAACCTAAAGGTTGGTAGTGAAACATGGTTCTCTTTGCTTTCATGCAGCAAAAGTAGTGTTGACATTCTTCCCTTAAAAGTAGCTGGGATGTAAAGTAGGATGGAAAGATGTGTAATTATTACCAGCTAACTCCTGTTTATCCTGTATGCATTCTTGTTCAAGCTTGTTGGGATGTTGGGGAGATGTTACATCATCTTTTTTGGTTTCTCTGTTTTGCTAACATAGTTAACTTCAGTTGTAAAACATGGTTGCAAGGCCAGTATATATAAACATTTATTTTAATCTTTGATTCAAAAATCATCTTAAACATATGACAAGCAGATGATTTCCCTTTAAAAAAGGATCCGAGCAGCTGTGAGAACTCAACTTTTGTGTTCCGCAGGAATCCTGTCTTGTTTTACCAAACATCTTCTTACAATTCTTCTCCTTCAAGAGCAGCCTGTACATTTGCTCAACGGCTGTAGAAAGGAGAGGCATAACCGTTTCCTGCCATGTTGAAACTGGCAGTTTCTGGCGGAAAATTAAAGTTTTCAATTAAAAATTGGCACTTACGCATTGTCACCTGATACTGACAACAGCTGTGCTGCTGTCAAATGTCAGATGACCGAGGCAGCCTGAAGGCCCAATGAGCTTAGGTTACATAAACATCCCAGGCTGTCAGTGTGTGTACATGAAGAGAGATAAAGAAAACAATCTCCATAAACGTCCTCTTTGGTCAGTAGGATAGGCCTCTTCAAAACCCTTTACTCGGAGATTAGTATGAAATATTCATAAAAGCCATTTCTTTTATTCTTTCTCATTTCTCCTCTTTTGTTTCCTTGGGTTGGCTGCAGGTGTGCCTTTTTGGGAATTCAGAAGTGTCCTTGCGAGATCACCTACGGTTGGGTGCCTCAGAAGAAGAGTTGGTTCAAATCATTGGAGCAGCAGTGGGCAGAAAAAAAAAACAGCATGCTGGTATGTTTGTTATACCTGAGAAATAACAGCAGTGACTAGGGAAAACAGTGTCCTGGTACTGCTGTGGGATGCGATGACTTGCCAGGAGAAGGAAAGAAGGAGAGCAGGAAAAGCTTCTTGAATGAAGCTGCATTAACCAAGGAAAGAATTCTCCCATCTGATAAGAGTATTGTCTGGTAGAAAGCTGGTAGCAGACCAGTCCTGCAGATACTCCAAAATCTGGATGTCAGTTTTGAGTCTTTTAATCTTGCACATGAGCTAGAATCCAAATTGTCAAAAAGTCTTTCAGACTGACTTCTGTCTTCAAAGAGATACAGATACCACTGCTCACAGTAACAACAGCAAAATGTAAAGCTAAGTAAAAATTGGTGGAGTTTTACTGGATCCCTTTTTTCTTAGAACTAGTTTGCTGCAAAATAAGTACTAAAGCTAAACTGAGCTGTTAATCCAGCTACTGTGTTAACACGTTTCTAGAAGTGACAAATCTCTCTTTTGACTATGCAGAAATTTGTAGCCACTCATCTAGTGCTTTGCTTAAGGTCATGACACGAGGTCCATGATGATGCAGTCACATCCGCAGGCTGTATTCATCTTCTGAATTTATATTAACATAAACTGTATTTCAGTCACATCTGAACTTAACCATGTTTTCGTAATCTGGCTGCAGCTGGGAATGCTGACCTCTTGTACATGAACTGGCTTTATGATCATGGGAGAGTTGCCTTTACACTAAAAATATACTTTGGCCCTTTTGTTCTCTTGCAGGTTCTGCCAGATTACTAACACTTGGTGTTGCCCTTTTTTCATGATGTGTAAAACAAATTTAAAGGAAGCTTTTAAATCTGAGCATAGGCTAATTTGCAAAGTACATTGGTCAGACCCAGATAAAATAGTGCCTTGTAAACATAATGGAAGTGGTGGAGGGGTTGGTTCGTTTTCTCTTAGCCCACTCATTTCTGAATTTCTGATTTGGGAAAGTGGGGGTGGCGGGTGGGGAAGAAGAATGTTTTCCCCTCTAGTAAAGGCATTTTGCCATCAGCAGCTTTTACCTGACATTGTCCGTCTTCTTCCAATTTGTGTTAATCCCAATATTGTCCCTGGGGCCTTCTGTGATTGGACTTCTTTGAACTGGAACACTGATAACAGCTTAACCATAGAACTAGTGGACACTGTCAGTGAAATATGCAGCCAACTTCGGAAAAATGCAGTTACTTAGAAGAACTTAGCTGTAAGGAACGTTCGCTAAAAGAGACTCAGTTCTGTTTTAACCAAAATCAGGACATACAGTTAAATGCTATTGTTAAGAAACAAGATAGTCCCAAGTTGTTTGAATTCTGTAGTAGGCAGCCTGTAATTCAGATTACGGAAAGCTTTCTGGGAAAAGATTCTACAGCAGGGATGGACCTGTAGCAGCTGGATGCTTGGAGACTCTGGCAGCTATGGTTTTAAATAATACCATGCTAGATTCCCCCTCCAGCACACAGGTTGCACTGTGAAGAGCAGAAAACTAAACATGTAAACAAGATGCATGACTTAAAACCTAAAAAGCTAGGATTTTTATGTGTTCCTTATTTTATTTCTAGGCATGTTTAACATTTCCCGGATGAAAAACCGGCCAATGATCCTGATTGGTGGGTGACAAATCAGTACGTAATAAACATACATGATTTTGTTTGTTTTTTATCTTTGGGGGAGCAGAGTGGTTTGTGCTTTTACGTCTAGCTTGTGTTTGGTTCTGGCTTAGGTTTAAGCAAAGAAATGGGTTTCTTAATAGGCAATTGTGGTTAATAGGCTGAAGTGGAAGAGGAGGAAAGGTTTAATGTCCCTACCGAGCCTAATCCAGTCTTCTGATGGACAGCACTGGTTTTCTTTTCACTAATTTTGAAAGTTCACTGCATTTTCTAAAGAGATCATTAGCTTTCCTATTTTGTTTCGTACATGCTTCCTTTGTATTTAACAAGAATGCTATAGTAACTTATAAGGCAGTTTGGGGTGAGTTTTATGAAATTGACCAGATGGCCATATAAACATAAAGGATGAAGGATGAATTTATATCCCTGGATTAAGAAATTCAGCTTCACTTAGAGTATAGAGAGCCAGTAACCTGACAGAAATGAGAGTTTTCCCACCTCACTACTTTACTTCAGAATCTGAAACTTGGGCCTTCATTATTTTGAAATGTAATCTTATTGCTGCCAAGTCTCAGAACATAACAATGAAAACTGTAGTAGCTGGTATCTGACCAGCTCTGACTGAGAGCCTGTCTTTTCCTTGTAGTGCCTACTGAAGATATTTGCTAACTCTCCTTTCTGCTTGAAGCTCTGTTTGTGAGCGATGTGGCACTGCTGGGATTCTCTTACTGATTTTCATATCTCCTTCAGTGTGGTTTTGCCTCCTCCATGCCTACTTTTCCCTGTTTTGTAAGACAGCAATATTCCCAAATATCTTTGTTCTTCCTTAGACTTAAATACTTGCAAGAGTTAGCATTGTGAGGTTAACTTCTGTTGTTTCTTATCAACAAGGGGAAAAAATGTGCAACAGGGGTGGAAGAGATGCACATTATGTTTCAAACCCAAACTCTCATCTTCCCTTTGATACTCTGGAGCAGGTTAGATGCTGTACAGCTTAAAACACAGCTTTTAAAACAGGTACCTTGGGGGCAGGGGTAGGCAATATGCATTCATTTTCCGGTCTTTGCTACAAGTGATGTAATAACTGCTCTTGTTTTTCTAAACCCAAGACCCTAGTGCTTGTGATTCTGTTGCCTTTATTGGGAAATAGGATCTGCAGAGGTCTTTTAACACAGATTTTCACTGGGAATATTTTTCACTTGATGCCCCCCCCCTTTAAAGGGCCATCATTGTCCATGCTGAACTGCAAAGTTGAATGGATTCAGTAGCGCAAGATGGTCTCTCTGTTTGCTTTTGCTCTTTTGTATTTGGCCACTGCTGCATTATGTTCCAGGAAAAGGGGAAACAGAAACCTTTGTTTAAAGTGTATATTGACTTGATGCATGAGGAAAACTCTTCTGGCTGTTTTAAGATGAAAAGTACTATATTAAACTCTTGACAGCTCACTGGGACCTACATAATTTTTCAGGATGCCTTTGGAAGAATCCCCCCACATTCCAAAGTCAGCATTCATAGCAATGCTTGGATGCCTACAGATAGATCCATCCAATTTCCTTGTGAAAAATGCTTTAACGTCTGACATACAGTAAAAGAGGCAGCCTGTCAGGTCTTCCTCAAGCTGTTCCGTGCTCTTTGGAGACTAACTGCTGGCAATTACCGCATCAGTGGAGAGACTGGAGAGTGTCCCACTGTGACACATGGGGAATCATTAGGAGATTTCCTAATTGTGTTTTTAATTACTTACAAACTTCAAATAATGCTGGCGTGCAAGCAGTCAGTGGGGGTGTGCGTGTATGGAATTAATTTAATGAAACTTAATGAATGCTGTGGAAATCATGAATTGGTTTTGCCAGTCCCAGTAAGCCAAACCTGGCTTCTTCCCTGCACTACTGTTGTCTGATCCTTTACTACATGGTTTGTATCCTGTTTCCCTTAATCAAAATATTCCTTTTGGCAGGTCGTTCTCCTCACAGGTTTACTTCAGTTATGCAAATTTCTTCCTTAAATTAAGTATCTCCTGCTGTCTTCCCCCCCGCCCCCGAGATTGTGCTAGTTGGAAGCTAACACAATTAAACTTCAGGTGAAGTCATAGGATAGAAGGAGATGCAGTTTGTCAGATGGTTTCAGTTGTGTTATATGTGATGTAGCAAACCATTATCTATTTTTTTTTTTGTAGGTATATGAGCAGTTTGGGTGAATATAGAGAAGCCTAGGTACAACTTAAAGAAAATGTATGTTGTTAGGAAAAGCAAAGGTGCTTTGCATGTATTACTGTTTGTTGCTGTCTTTTTACTTACCACTTAACATGAGCAAACAGTACTTTTCCCACCCATACATGTTTACCTGCAGGAAGTTAGTATTTGTCTGCCTTTGCAGTTCAGCTTCTCCTGAAGACAAACCTTGCCAGGGGTTTAGCTTCAGCTTTAAAGCTAATCAAGAAATCCAGAAAAACAGAGTACTTTGAGTTCCTGTATTTTGGAAGGAATATTCAGGTTAGGGCCCACTGTATAGAGAGGGAAAGAAGAGAGTATTGAGCACAATTTTCTGTGCTCTTCTGAAGCGGAGCAGTGTTGCACTTAAAACGTTTGCGTCCGTTAATACCATTCCTCTCAGGTCAAACACATTACCACTAAAATTGCAAGAATCTTAGTTTTAGCGGATAGGCCATCAGCTGTAGATCAAAAAGGGCCTTTGCCTGAATTTAGATTATTGCAGTGATTTTAAAAAAAAAAAATATCATGAAATCTATGGTTGATTTAAGCTTCAGTAGTGAGCACTTTGACCTGAAAGTTTGGAGGGTACTTTGGGTGAAAAAGGTGCTAAGTGAATCAGTCTTGTTACAACAGAGGCTTGGACCAACAAGGAGGAGATTGGTTTGTTTGTTTTTAAAAAAAACGGGTGATGGGGGCACAACCAATGGGTTGTCCACGCTGTGTCTGTTAGTGTCTTGTGGACAGTCCAAGGTGATACCTGCAGGCCAGGGCAGCAGAGGCAGCTCAGCAAGGCACAGAGGGGCCAGGAAGCTGCTTTGATTCACCTGTGGGCAGTCTGACAACTCAGGAGTAAGGCAGTCCCTGAATAGCAGAGCTACCAAAGGAGGTTACTGAGCAAAACCTAATTCCAAGTTTCTCAGAGCAAAAAGAGCAGGAGCTCCATAAAAAGAGATACATGCTTATCAATGAGGCTATTAAACTAGGGCTTAGCCAATTACTGTATACTGCCTTCTCTTTACTTACAAAACTAATCACTACTTTTATGTGAAAAAGACTCCTTCTGTCTTGACACTTGGCATTTAGCCCTGTGCAAATGCCAAAACCAAGGGATTAAATGGTGAAAAGGGGCAGGAGGGCTTACTACCTCTCTGCCAACTGGGAGCTCTGTCAGCTCAGCTTGGAACATACTTCTGAGTAGATTTAAAATCTAGCTGTCAGTGAGGGGAGCGTGTTTTTTCCAGTGCTTAAACTTCAGCTGTCATTAATGTGGTAAGAGCTGGCAGTAAGAAGAGAGGTTCCTATCACAGAGCCACCCTGTGAGCTTGCAGACAATGCAGTTGCAGATGCAGTGCTGCTGGTCCCTGCTGCCCTCAAGTGCTGGCGTGACCCTTCCCTGCAGAAGGAGATGAAAGCAGGATGTGCAGCGAGGAAGGTGTTTGGAAAGGCAGAGCTGAGAATCGGAGTGCAGGGATTTGCTATTAACCCCATCAGGCTTTTGAAAGAAGACTGGTGCTGAGACAATCTCAGCTGGGTGCTGAGATGCTGTGACTTGCGTTTCTCCAGAACTGATGTGTCTATAAGGTTTCATGGCTGTCATTTCTCAATGAGTGTTGATACTTTTTGAAAGCAAGTTGTTTCTTCTTGTAAGGGACTTTGCAATAAGTGTTTTGAGTCTTGGGGTTTTTAATAACAAACCAGCAAATGCAGGGAACTGATGAGAGGGAAGAGAAACAGCTCAAGGAGAAAAGTGGGTGTTCGCAGGCTGATTGAGATTTTTGCAGTACGGAAAGTCCCCAGCAGTGCTCTGATAGGGTTCTCGGCTGCCACAGACTTAGCTTAGCTTTCCAGTTAGTAAGATGTATTCTCATGTTATTTTTTTCCCCCCCTCAGAGCCTGCATTGATGTCATTCCCAGTATGCGAAGATGCCCTACAGAATCCCTCAAATTCAGAACAGTGGGGCCACACATTTAGCCATTGGCTGACTTTGAGAGCAAGTTTACCCAAACAAATGGGAAAAGCATTAATGAAAAATAAGCTTTCAGGACAACTTTTCCTGCCAGGATCTCACCCAGAGCAACAGTGGCACGTAGCGACAGGAATTCTACAAACCCAGCTCAGAGGCTGCTGTGTCTTCCAGAAGGACCCAGGCTCCACATTTGACACAAAGTGCCTTGAGGCTTCTCCTGTTGGCCAAGTTTCTGCAGACTGTCAGTCCGAAGAGGCAACTCCAGGATCTGAGTTCTGTACCAGGGATTTGGGATCTCGCACCAAGGTACCTCGTGCCTCTGACAGCTTGACTCACACTGATGAGGAAGGACGGGCCACAATGGTTGATGTTGGAGGAAAGCCAGGTTCAAGAAGAAGTGCTGTTGCTGGTGCTGTGGTCCGCCTGGGTGAGAAGGCATTTGGGATGGTGAGGCAGAACCAGGTGAAGAAGGGCGATGTGCTGGCAGTAGCCCAGATTGCAGGAATTCAGGGAGCCAAGCTGACCAGCCAGTTGATCCCGTTGTGTCACAACATCCCTCTCAACCATGTTGAGGTGTCTCTGAGCCTGGATGAGGCCAGATACGCAGTGGTGATTCGCAGCTCATGTCAGACCTGGGGTAGAACAGGTGTGGAGATGGAAGCTCTAACAGCTGCCAGCCTGGCTGCCCTGGCTGTGTATGACATGTGCAAAGCAGTTACTCATGACATTGTGATCGAAGAGGTGAAATTGCTTAGTAAGACAGGTAGGCAGAGGGGAGACTTCTCAAGGGTCTAGATCATAGCCAGACACCTCCAGCCCTCCAGGTGACCAGTGCTCCTCTTCAGCCTCTTACAGACCTCCCTTTGCTCAGCTGGTAGGCTTGGAGACCTCAGCAGGTGTACCATACAACAACCCTACAGCTCCAGTTTTGCCTTACCCTGTCAGCTTACTGCTGGGTGAACAGTGGAGCCACTTTCCCTGTTGTGTATTTTTAGAGGACAGACTTCACCACTCTACCAATACCTTCATTTCAGTGTTGTCACCATGAGCTTGAGCAAAGATTCCTAGTTATACCACAGAGGTTTGGGGTTTGGGTTGGTTTTTTTTTCCCCCCCCTCTTGCTGTGAAAGATTCACAGCTGCTGTCATCACACAATGCAACCGTGAGCTCTGGAAATGAAACAAGTGCTGAAAGTGCTGTTATTTGGCAACTATTTTTAAGTCACAGATTAAGATTTCAGAATTGTGTCTGTCTGTCTAAATTCCTCTTAGCTGGATTTAGAAGGTGCCAGTGGGAAAGGCGTAGCTCTGGAACCTTACCATAGAGAAGATATTTTGCCTGTGGAGTGGCCAGGGTCAGAGGGGCAGCTCCCATCCCTTTGTGTTGCTGCTGCTTCCCTTGCCTGCAAATGGGAAATATGCACGTATCGGTTTCAAAAGAAGAAAAAAAAGGATGGCAGCTGCCCAGCTCTCTGCCTTGAGCAGTCTGTAAAACATGATGTAGAGCGGTCTGTAAAACATGCTGTAGGAACAGAGGATTTCTGGATTTGGAAGAATTATTGTGCTGATCTGAAAGATACCTTTTACAATGTTAGAAGCGTGTTCCAACGTTTTGACCTTAGCACTCGAATACATTGAGGCTCTTTGTCTGAATGCTAAAGGGCTTAATTGTGCCATGCACAGAAGTAGGTGTCAGCCCTCCCTGGCTTCAGAAACAGATGTCACACCAAGCCCCAGAAGGCTCCACAGTTTTGGATCCTACAGGGCAACTCCTAGTAACCAGCAACCTGCAGCACAGTCCTGACAGATGATACAAACTTTAAGACTGGTAGCCACCTGGAAAGGTAAGACAGTTACTGTTGCCTTGGCCAGACTGTTTTCCTGCATGTTTCTCTAATTTGCTTTACTGAAGTCTTCTGGCCACAGAGCACTGAAGTGTCCCCGTAAATGTACCAGTGGCCACTGTCATGTAGCATTAAATAGCTTTGATAACTGACTATCCTAGATAAGAAATTACTCAACATTGTTTTGTTAATGCTGATGGATCCTTTTCAGTTGTTCATTTAAATACTCTAAACAGGGTATTTCCAACTTTGGGTTTACTTGTTTTCTAGTGCTTATGACTAATGTGAAGTCACATATGATTCTGGGTGCTTCCCTTCCATACGCACAGAGAAGCTCTGATAACATCAGAGAGGCTACTGAAAAAGCAATAAGCTGCTTCTCACGAAATAAGGTTAAATTACCGTGAGCATCAGTAAAGCACGCACCACGCTCTCACGCACATCCTGCTCATTTTAAGTAAGCACAGGTCTAAGATGAGGAGGCAATAGGTTTTACTACAAATGTCTTTGCTTATCCTTTACAAATCTCATACACTAAGATACCACAGAAAGCACTTTTTTCCATTAAAGGTGAATTAATTTCATTCTTTACTGATTATCACTGTGAAGTAAGGCACGTACAGTGACCCGCATAGCGGCTACAGCTGAAAGGGGAAAGAGTCTGGAAAGCTTGGTGCCCAAACGCCATAAACATTTGTACACACATTCCATGTTACAGTCCTGATTCCCTTGATACCAGTGATCTGCCTGTAAGTCAATAGTAGGGGATTCCTGCTCCTTCCCAGGAGCGTACCCCTAGCACTGCCGTACTGAGCACTGATCCCAGCGGACCCTGCAAGTTTGAGAGAGCTTGTTCATCTGTGGAGCTGCTGTGCCAGTAGTGCAAATGTTTCCCTAGCTCAGTGTGGAAACAGATTGCCGAGAAAAGGAAGCACATGTGCAACCTGCTAAGTCAACTGATCTACACAAGCACGTAACACCCCCACCACGCAACAACACCCCCTGCCCTCCCTGCCTTCACCCAGTCTCTAGATAGTTGAAAACGAAAAGGAAACTAGACATAGTAGTAATAAAGTGATGCTTTGGAGCATATGATTATTTGGCTTCTGAGAAGTTTGCTGTCATGCTGTAAAGCTCACACAAAGGATTTAAGACCATGCAAGAGACTACAGAGCACATGCATGACTGCCACGCACATCTTACTACTTACGCACACTTCACTACTATCTTGGGTTGAGACTGGCTGGAAGCTTTGGGCAAACAGCCTTTGGTACCATTTTATGCTAATGTTACATTATTAAGTCTTGAAACTATGCACATTTCTAGATAATGAAGCAAGCATGAGTCCACAGAACGTTTTGCAAGAGAAACGAGCTGATATCTCTGTAAGTTTGCGTGGTGCCGGGTGGACAGTGATGTAATGTGTGTGGATGAACTGACTGCTTTTTGGAGGCTTGCTTATTTTTGTCCACTGCATTTTTAATAAACACTAGTTGTAATGGAGTATGGTTTGCGTTACTTTGAATAGCCTTTTTATTCATCCAAAGGACCACAAAGGTTTTAATCCATGAGCTTCTGTGAATAGTTAACTCGGGACAAGCAACAAGACAGACTGTATAAGTTGCAATGATTAGTCAGCAATTAGCAAGGGATGAGCCACAATAACGTATTACTATAAGGAATCTATTATTTCTTTTTTCTATTGAGTGAAACCCATCTCTAGTTGGCTGTTCTTGAACTGAGTAAACCTGTAGGTTTAGCATCGTAATTTATCATCTCATCTTTATCCCAGCTCTTCCCAGCTGCCTGTTCTGAGTCAGCGGATGTGTGTAACAGCGCTGCTTCGTGTTGCAGAGTAACATAAGGAACTGGTGCCTCCAGAGCTCTCCCTCTGAGCCCGAGTGACCGTGCACTGAAGCTGAGGTCCAGGGAAGTCCATTCCTCCTGAATCATACATAAGTCAAGGGAAATTCCCCTTCTGATCCATCTGAGCTTCCAGGAAAGCTCAAAGCTCTCGCCTCTTCTGCTGTTGAGAAGGCCTGTTCCTGCCGGAGGAAGTTCAGCTGGCTGAGCTGCAAGCAGCCCCGTGGGATGCCAAGGCCCCAGTGCAGGGACAGAGCAGTGGACGCTCTGCAAGGGCGCAGAGACAGCAGCTGCACTGCCAGGGGGTCTCTGTCTCTCACCAGTACAGCCCTCGGCTGCGGCTGACCCCAGGACAATAGCACAAAGCTTTGCTAGGAGCTGCTTCCTAATCTGGAACTAGGTTTATGAAGACTTAACCAAAAGGAACAGTGTAAAGCACCAAATCCACCACCTCCTTCTCCTGAAGGGTGTTGGAAGAGCACAAGTCGCACCTCTAACAGTGTGTGTGCCGAACACAACATGAATGCAGATACTGTCGATCATGGCAGCCCTCACAGTGCACATGCAGTGCAGCATTTCCCTGCTGGGAACTCTCACTTGTCCCACCTAATGTCCTGTTTGTGTGTTATTGTCTGTTCACTGCTAATGCAGCCCACAGCTTTGTGGCGTCTTGGCCTGTCGTTCCTTCATGGCCACATCCTGAGGCTAGTTACCCCACCCTCAGGCTGCCCTGGAAAGAATTGGACACGGCCTATGAAGGAGAAGCCAGCAGAAGCTATTCACCCAACATTGTAAAAGAGATGATTAAATCTGTGTCCAAGTGAGCAGTGCTTTCAGAAAGTGCTGGGGGAAGAAGAGTGGGGAATAGAGGGAAGATGCGGCTTGAAATACCTTTGGAAGGGGCCTCTTCTTCAGAATCGGAACGACCCAAAACCGGACTCTAAAAGCTACAACAGCTGAGCACTAAAAAGGGAAACAAATTTTTTAGCTATTCTAAGCCACTGATAACCTGCAGTAATTCTCCTTAAGGTGGTGACGTTACTCAGCTTCACGTGGGATTTGACTGAACAGAATCTGACCCTTCATCCCACCGCTTCCTTGGCCCTTTGCTAGTTTGCAGCGCCTTCTGGCTGGCTCAGCAGCAGCTATGCAGGCATGTAACAGCCGAAAAATGGCTGTAGCATCGTGTGTGCTTTGGCCAAGACACAGGACTGCTAACTAGCTAAATGCAAACACAGGTCACTTCACTTACTAGAGCCTTGCTCCAAGAGAAGCTCAGCATTCCAGGGAACCTAAAACCGGTTGGAGGAGCTGCTGGTTGTATTGGGCTGACTAGGCTTTCATTTTTCTGAGGCTCAAATTTGATCTCTAAAGCCAGTGGATCTGAGGAGCGCTGCAAAACCACGACCATGGCAGGCAAACCCCTGACACATCAAGCACGGTCCCCAGAAAGGTGCAGGGTGGAGTGGCCGAATCCTTTTTCACAGGCTGGGCCCAAAGGGCTTTGGGCGAGCTTAGTGAGCCAATTCTCATTTTGGTCACAAAAGGCTTAAACGGTGGTGGCTGAGACACAAATCCAACTGTCTCTACCTTCCCCTGTCCCTCCACACTGCCAATGCCATGTTTAGAAGTCTAAACAACATCCCTGTTCTTGTACTCATTCTTGTTTGCTCCTTCGGTACCCAAAGTAACAGTTGTGTGGTGCAGCTGCGCGCAAGTTCACCCGAGGGCTCAATGCTGAGCCTTGCAACAAGCTGGGCACTGCTCAGCTTCCCCTTCACAGCCCAACCGCAACGGCCCAGCCACGGCCATCAGGTGAGGTGCTTGGTGTCCTTGGCCCTCTGAGGTGCCATCCACGCAGCACTTGCACCACTCCGTGCAGCAAGGCTTCGCAGTCGCTGTTGCTTAAAGGCTGCTTCCAGAACCCCAAATTAGCAACAGTGTTACAGAGACAATTGCTTCATCAGTAGCTCCATCAACAGAGATGGCACAGAGCTTGTCCTCAAATTCTGGAGAGCCTTCTCAGAACGACTAAGCTGTTCCTGCATGGATGCAGCCTTAAAAAATAAATGCAACAGAAACACTCTCTTCTATACTCATGATCCTTCTAGGGTGCACACCTGAAAGGACACAAGGCCAGCAAAAGCAGAGGGCAACTTGGCTGCAGCAGGACAGGAGATGGAGGAGGAAGAGGAGGAGACAGCAGGAGGGTCCGGCAACTGTAAAGTTGTGTTAGTAATATGCTTGGAAAATAGCACATGCCATCAGATATACAGTTAGTACCGCAGCAGTGCCCTGGGCCAGTTACCAGCTGGTGCACGTTGTGGCAAACTCCATCAACATCAGCCGAGCTGTGCAGTGTCGCGCCAGGCACAGACCCTGCCACGGTGGAGCTGGGAGAGAGGCCTTTCATCTGCGCAGCCCTGACCCGCCGTTACTGCCATTTTCCGAGGCCTTAACGAACTCCCCTCTCATTAACGGGGTCGTTTCGGCACTCCAGCCTCCCCATGTGCAGAGTTCCAGCGAGGCTGGGATTGCTGCTGTCTCGAGGCAGCGCGTGGAGCTGCATCCTCCCTCCCGCCACCTCCCCAGCTGCCACCCACAGTCTCCACATTTTGCAGAGCTGCGCTTCCCCACCCTGGGCCTGACGCTGAGTGGAAATGTTTTAGCTCTGTGTGGCTCATTTGGCTTCTGCACATCGACTCCTGGGGCCATCCTCAGCCCAGATCCAAGAAATGAGCAGAGCTGAGGGAAGGGAGTAATTTCTGCTGCCCCTGAAGCCTCCTCTCTCCTGTTGCAGCTGGCAGCTTGAAAGGCTCCATCCTGCCAAGACTGAATCTTAAATTGAGATCAGTGGAAAAGACAAGCTGCTGCCAGGGCCGCCCTGATCCCGGGCTTATAGAGAACACGGGCAGAGCTTGCCCGGCCCCACAGGAGAGGGCCTTCACTAAAGTTTACAAAAAATAAAATAAATTCCCTCCAGCCCTGTGGTATCAGTGGAAGCAGCAGGCTGAGGCCAAGTAGGAGAGGAGACGGCTGAGCCGGGGAGTTTGCAGGAGGAGCAGGCAGAACCACACCACATGGAAGGTCCTCCCGCCCTCGCAGCCTGTGGGGAAGGGAAGCCACCGCAAGGCCTAGGAGCAGCTGGCAATCCCCAGGCCCTGCAGCGAATCCAAATGCTGCAACCAGCCCCGAACAAACATGCAGAACTTATCACAGTCTTCCCCAGAAACGCTTCTGCTGAGGGCTATAGGAAAAAGGACACGATAACCCTGTCTTCTTATGAGCGAAAGGCCAGAATAAAATCTCCTCAGGCATCCTGTCTGCGTGTGGCACAAGGATGCTACATGATGCTTTTTCCAACCCACAGTCACCAATTTCAAGCCCGCTCACTACAAAGACGGTTGCCTCCGCAACTAGGCGCGGTCCAGCCACCCCTTTGGCTTTGAGGAGGCACCCAGAAGTGTTACTGCCAGCTCCTAATGCACCCAAGATGGGTGCTCCTGACCCAATTTCTTCATAAGCACAGTATCCTGTCATCTCAGCCACTGCCCTGTCCCAGCGGCAGCAGGAAGGCACAGCGAGAGCTGAGCTCAGCGAGCAGCCAGCAGGCCACTGTGGTAAGGTCTCACTGGGACTGGGGGCGTTAGAAGAGCTCACCGTGCTGACGCGGGCAACAGGGCTACCAGCAGCTTGCGCAACAGATGCCATGCAGGCACCTCAGAGCTGCTGGACCTGAGCAGCGAAAACGGGCTCTTTGCTCTGGTAAAATGGCCTTAGCGGGATTTTCCAGCCAGCAAAGATGCTTTGAGGGACACACCCGGGACACTCAGCCATAAGCAACACAACTGCGCGCAGAGGCTCTTGGCCAGCCGTGCTGGGAGGGGTGTTTAAACACGAGTTTCTTGCATTCATCTTTATAGGCTGCTATTTCCCTCCCGGCTCGCTGAGGATGCCTCGGAGCACATCCCTCTGGGATGTCCCAGATGCAGCAAAGGCACGGCCAGTAACACAGCCCATCGCCGGTAAACCGTAGCTTTTGCAAATCTGCGCCAGAGAACTCTAGCTGAACCCCAGCAGCTGGAGAGGTTTTCATTTC
>Ga0181612_105694_pt1 | contig 21355 bp, 13 predicted proteins | sample HoacroProtozoa21_FD_119630 | JGI IMG/M metagenome (GOLD analysis project Ga0181612, IMG submission 119630) | Hoatzin crop microbial communities from Cojedes, Venezuel. Combined Assembly of Gp0051906, Gp0051904, Gp0051908
TACTAAAGTCTAGACATTACTTCCTGAAACACCTGTACTTCCCAATGCTTTTTTTCAGATACTTCCAGGTACTTACCAAGTACTGAGTGATCCAGTCTTAGCTGTACAGCAGATCCAAGCATCAGGTTATATAGCGATTTCCAGCAGCTATAAGCTATGTTGAACCAGTCTCTTGTAAAGCTCTCTTGTGCAATGAAGAAGACAGAAGAGTGTTATGCCAATTAAATTAAATAAAAATCTTTGGTCTCCTCAATCAGTATTTAAACAATTGCCAACACTTTATATTTCTCCTAATGCAGATGAAGTTTTTCTGCAGTACAGCAATACCCCTGGAAAGGAGTTTTGTGCTATCATTACATCTACTTCAGTAAATGTGGTGATACTACATGTCACTTCACAGGTTTTGGCTATTTCTATCCATCTTTTGTTAACACATGTATTTGATAGTCTGTGTATGAGGAACAGCCACCTCAGGTAGCTCATGACTAGAGAGCTAGCTCTTGACTAGCTTTTGACAGGCAAAAACGATTTTGCATTTCATCTTGTTACCCTGATGGACCAGCCCCCAGGCTCCCCAGCTGTCGTCTGCACGCACAGGCTGAAAATGGGCCTCCATATCTGTGGGTCATGATAAAAGTTAGATAACCAGTGGATTAATAAATTAATAAATGATACATTTTCCAGGCTGAAATTCTACCTTATAGACTCTCAGGATAGCAAGAGCCCTACAAAAATGAGAGTCAGATCTCTGCCACAAACCATGGTGTATTACCTGTGATGGATATTTAACCTGTTTTTACATGCTTCCGGTGATGGTGATACTCCCTGTCTTCAGCCAAACTACACAAATAGTAGAAAGTCAAATGAAAACAATACACCGTAGTTTTATTGAGTGCTTACTTCCTTCATGAATGTGGTTAGGGCACTCAGCCTGAAACTGTAGTTGTGTGGACTGCATTGTCCCAGCCTTGTCATTGTTCCTCCCTTCTTTTCCCATCCCTCAAGAAACAAAAATAACTAGTCTGTAGAAGCAATTGAGGTCCACCTGCTATTCCCAGCATTGAACAAAAATGAAAGCAAAGTATTAACTTCAGGGTCTGAAGTGCTGAACTTGGGAGTGTAACTCCAGCTGATTTACTGGAGCTCACCTGGGTTTTTGCTTTTCAGCTGAGCCATGGGGATTAAGTCTCCTAACCTGGTCCAACTGCAAAGGAAAATATGTTGTCTTAACTTGTCGGAGCATAATATGTAGGTTGTAAGCAGTCCTGTTCTTCATGGAGAGATGTAGGAGAGAAGCATTTTTTAAAAACTATTCTTTGCCTAGCCATCTTCTCATGGTACCCCAAATGTATTTGCGTTGGTCTTGACTCCAAATCAGTATTTTTTAATGTTAAATTGAGATACGATGTTGTTGCTGCAAACACCCATGGCACTAATGTCCCTAAGCATAGTTTCATAACTCCAAATATATGACAGCATATACCATAAAGTTAATTTTAAAAGGTGATTGGCATAATCTGTTGTAGTTTATTAACAGCTTTTTGTTAGTCCAAGCATTTTCCATCGCTACTGAACAGTCCTAAGCACAGTACATGGCAGCACAGAATGCTGGTAGTCCGTTTTTATCTGTTCCTTGGGGTTTTTTTTCTTAAAAACGTTTTAGTCTTATCCCAGCTGTCTGGAACAAAAGTTTAGATGACTTTAAGCAGAGATGAATGTGAACTGGTGCATTCCTGATGACAAACTGTCCAGCAATATAAAAAATTGACAAAAGAATGTATGTGTGAAAATTTTTGAGCATTTTCCAGCACAAAATATCTGTGGATGATCTGAAATACCTGCCTTTAGCAGGTGCTCAAGATGCTTTTATTTTCAGTTGGCTAGTTACTGCCTAACTATTACATGCTGTGGAAAGCATTCAGTCCCTTCTGCATTGCTGAATAAATTGGAGAGCAGAAATGTAGAGAACAGGAAAATGTTTATGATATCTGTGAAGGGGCAGATATGCAGTCTGCTAGGAAGCTGAAATTCTGGGGGGTATATTTTGGCACAGAGATTTTACCCACTTTTCTTGGAAACGTTGTTTCCTTATCAGACCGGACATGCATTGTATTTTGCATGTGTCAAAAAGTGCTTGCTAGCAGGACTCATTCTGATAGCAACAACAGGAAGTCTGAAATACACCAAAGGAATGAGAGCTTGGGAAGCCAGACACTGAGGAGCAGCAGTAATAGCTATTCTGGAGAAGGAGGTTGGGCCACAAAGAGTTCAAGCCTATCAGTGCTGGAAGTTGGATTGAAGGAGATGGTAGATAGCTGGGGGGGAAGAAAAAAAAAAAAAATGCATGAGCAAAAATGCCAAGCAGAGAGGAGCTGTCTTAAGTTCAAGGGTGGATCTGTGCAACAAAACATCTCCTAGACATTGTCTTGAAGCATAACTTAGATTAATAATCTGTGAATTCTGGCTTCTTGTTATGAGTTCCAGAAAAAGCTGTTCATTATGAATAGTCTCTTTACCTCACTTTTCCTTGATGGTGTAAGAGACGCAGAAAATGAGTATGCTGGCCCAGCAGTTCCTGCATACTCTCTATCTGCCCAACATTAATTTCTGCGCAGCTGCCAAATCTGTAACTCTCCCTTTTTCCATCCTCATGTCCTGCAGCTCAGAAGCTCCCAGGGTCCTCTAAGAAGTAGCCCAAGCCCCCAAATCTCAGAATGGTAACAAACAGAAACAAAACTGGGCAATGAGGAATCTGGACACATTTTTTTCAGTGACTCCTTTTATGAGTGGATGAAAATGTAGGTTTATAATAGATGCTGTGATACGAGGATAGCCATAGTGTTAGCTGCTGAGAGAGCTGTACTACTTGTATTTAAGTACAATAGGCTCTTTATAAGCAGATATTTTATAATGTTCTAAGATGTTTTTTTCCCGCACTAGTGGTCTGAAAACAAAGCTGACACTGTTAAAAACTATAGCTTAGACAGACCGACTCACAGAGTATCCCCTCATGGGATTGAGGAGAAACCTGATACATTTTTCCACTGCTTGTGCAGAGGAAACCAAATGTAAAATAGAAGCCACAGAAACTCAGCTCGGCAGAAGCTTAATGTCCAACAACATCTTGCCCAGAAAAACTGACAAGTACAGTTAGAACAGACAGTACATCTTACTTTTTTGTACTGAGGTCCACTGCAGCCTCATACTGCTGCCTATTTTTTAACCAGGACCAAGAAGAATTAGCTCATTGCTGTTTACCACAACAAAGATGAAATACATGTCTGGATAGATAGTGGCTGGATTTATTCAGCCTTTTCGAAAATAAAGGCATGGTTCAAACACATACTTCTATTTTGTTTCCTCTGAGACAGCCAACCATATAATCATTCCATACGTTTCAAATAACTTCAGAAACTGAGACTTACTCAGTGTTTCCCACTGCATTAGCTCAGGACAAGATGCAAAGCCTATAAACACATTCTGTTTGAGTTTACATGACATGAAGTTCCTTGCTCTAAGTTTGCAAACCCATGTTTTTTTATATCCCTAGAATGACTGTTTATGGTCTCTCTCTTCCAGCTCTCCTGACTCCCTGTACATAAGCATGAAATATGACTTCGGGCAGTAGTACCTTTCCCTCCATAGCTTTCTTCTATCTGCCACCATAGTTATGCTTAAGCTTCTGTCTGACCAGCAAGACTGCAGTATTTATACATCAGTAACTCACCAATAGAGAAAGAACGGACCTAGAATGGTGTCCTTAGAAGGACATTGGCTGTTAATTAGCACATTGCAACTCCAAGCAAGGAGCTCACAAAGTCAAGGATAGCCACAGGGTGACTAGTCGTTAAAAACAGCAAAGTACAGCTTTTCAAGTACGTAATCCAGATCAGAGGAACTCCTGAAGCCAATGAACCAGGTCATCAGGTATAGGGTAAATCGGTGTCTTTCTATTAAAATATATTGTCTAGTGGATTAGGAAATAAGGACTGAGCACAAAAATGAGACTGTCTTAATTGATATCCAAGACTCATGATACAGTGAAATAAACTATGTCTCAGGATGGAAATAAGTTTTGGGAACAGGAACATGAAACACGTAAACACAGAGCCCTCTTTCTATCTTGTGTTTTGCTAGCAGTAGTAATGGGAGTGTACAGTAAGAGAGAGATGGACAGAGGTAGCTCAGGAGCATAAATTTGCTGCATCTTTTTAGACAGTGACATGTATCTACTGAATGCCTCAAATGTACAACATCCTTTGAAATCTGGCACTCTAGAAGAGTGGCAACTACAGTTCTACAAGTATGGTCCTGACTTGTATTAATTGCAAGTGAATAAACATTGAGCCAGTGCCTTCAAACATATTTTCACTCCCTGTAGTATATCAATAGAGTTCCAGGTATGAACGAGTAGGAAAAATATGCTCTGCAGTAATGGATATGCTTACAGAGTCTGTTGGTATTGCAAATAAACAATACTCCAGCCTTATAGTTAGAGTTGTACTAATTCTATTAGATCTGGCCTTGAAAATATCTTTCATAAAAGAGCACTGAATACAGACTAAATGCATTTTGGAATTTAGTGTGTACATAAAGGTATCTAGGCACTTAGAGATTTAGTGGAATTTTTCACATTAGTGGCTGGCTCTGAATCAAATCAATGACATTTAAGCATTTTTGTGCTACAAAGAAAAGTTGGCTATCCTGTTTTTTTAAGCACTTAAATACATTTGCAAGCCTGATTTTCTATATTTTTGATATTGTTGTGTGCAGAGGAATTTGGGCACTGACATTTCTATTCCCTCAGATGTTCCAATGCTTCCATAAAAAATTCAGAACAAAAATCTACATTTTCAAATGTCCCCCAGCATGAATTTTCAGAGTATCTTCTATAAACAACCATCAAAATATCTGGTTTTCGTACTGCTATATTCAAGTTCTTTGGAGTTCTACTTTATATTAAAATTTCATTATATGTAATAGACTAAACCAAGTGCTTTTAACAACAATTTTAAAAAGAACAGAAAGCATAACTGAACAATTTATTTCTATACTGTTACAACTGCATTTTGCAATGTAAGTTTACCCTGTTTATGGGAGTATAACCAAATGTACAAGTAAGTCATAGGTAATTTCTCATAAAATATCACTTTAGATATGTTTGTTGAAATACAGATGTAGCAAAACAACAGGAGTTTGAAATTATCTTGCTCTCTTTCTGTCATTCTTCTGTCAGAGTTAAAATAACCATCAGTGGAAGGGATAGCAAACATCAATGGAAAAGGCCAGCAAATTTAGTCAGGGTGTTTGTTTCTTCACTTTAGTAAATCATCAAAGACTGTGTATCTTTCTAACTTTTGCTTTTGTAAAGACTTTGACAAATTTACTCTTTGCATCCACACTGGAAATTGCCAGTAGCCCACAGCAAGGCAGCATGGCTGTCCATATTATTTCCTGTTTTATGCAGTGGTGCTTCAAGAATATTGAACGATATGTAAAATTTTTACATTCTTTAAATCTGAAGGGGCTTATTTGAACCTCATAGGAGAACTGTGCATAAAAAGCAATGTTTTGCTCCAAGCAATGTGAACTAAGAAAGAATATATAAATACAGCCTGAGACCAATAAATCTGTAACTGTAAATCCACTGTGGCAGTAAATGGTTTCCCTTTAATAATGAAATACCACACTGGCAAAAATAAATATATAACTCAGGCTACCCCAACCATTATTGGACTACAGAATAAAGCTACTTTAAAACAGAGAGTCCTTTCATTCTCTAGAGTGCTCTTTGGTCATATTTCAAGTTTTCTTCTGCAACTAGGAGGGCCAAAATCTTACTTGAAAAAAATGTGGAAACTGAGACTGTCACACAGTCACTTGTTCTGGGGCTCGAAGTGAAACTCCAGATATTCTGGCACTGGCAGTAATACCACAGTTGGCAGCAGTACCGATGACCAAATTTCTCTTTATAACACAAAGCACACGTTGGCACTGAAGCTAAGTTTCTTGGTTTGAGGGAAGAAAGAAAAATATTTATTCAATAAAGGAATACTTATTTGCCGGTAGGGAGGAAAAGAGAAAATTTCTGTTCAGTGAACACATAGAGGAATAATCTTTTGCTGCAAAGATCACTGGAAGGTTTTAAAACCTTAAATTATTTCTTTTTAAAGGAAAATAAGTATTTCCATTCTCAAGAGTTGTGAGAATCTCTGTTCTGCAGTTCAGATGCTCCAAGTCAGAAGCTACAACTCAACTTTGTCCAGAGCTTTTGTTTCAGTGAGTTATTTGAGCTGCTCCCCTTCTGTTCCTTTTGTTCCTTACTGTGCATGCTGCTGCCATCCATAGCAAGTTTGATCTGCAAAAGTTAGCTGCCTTTGATGTTGACATTAGTGAGAACTGTGGGCACAGTTCTCTTGATGCTTCAGGGAGGCAGTAAGTTGCCTTAGGACTCTCTGAGGTGCAACTCGAGTTGCATGATCTGATGTAAGGCAAAGACACTTGGCCCTTTCTCCTTCTTTCCCTCCCAACCCCTTGCATGAGGTTGGGGAGCCTTTTCCACACTTCTACCCGTGATATGGGTAGCTACTGCAGGGCTGCAACACTTTGTGCCCTTTCTGCCTTCAGTGAGTTGCAGGTGACCACCACAGTCATCATCTTCAGCAACAGCACATCAAGGACTCCTTGGGATGGTGCTACTCAGGTGAACAGCACTGGACTGAATCAATACCCACAGGCATTCAGAATGTTTCTCTGGGTCTCAAAACCCAGGGAAGGGATCCTGTCCTCAAGTGCCTTAGATTTTGCAGAGGTTTCATTTCAGTCAATAAAATAATATTAATTTCTGTATCCTTCTTCAGAATTAACATTTCAGGTGGTGGTTTGGTAGTGTGGTAAATAAAAGGTTAGAATTCCTCTTACCACATCAGAAACAGCACTAGCCTGGGATGAATTCACTTCTCATGTTCAGGTTTATCTTTTTGCTTGAAGATTTTCTGCTGCAGCAGTTACTGCTTTTCAAACCCATTCTAACTTTAGGTCCTACGTCAGCACGAAACTAGCACAAAAACAGAGCACTGCTGCTAACTCCCTGCCATATGCTCTGATCAACTTGACAAAAGTGGCATTGTGTGGCCCACCTCTACTCTGAGTCAAGTTTGCATAACTGTGTGGTCCTTTCCAGTGATGGTGAAAACACAGTCTTGCTAAGGAGAGCTCACATGTTTGCATTTCTCATGGATGCAAATACCTAAGTTTGTCCACATGAGAGCCAGAAATTCATTGTCTACCATCAAATTTCTATTGAGCCCTAGCTTCTGCCACCTGCAATAGGCAGAGGACGCGTCATAGCCTGAAGATGTAGAAATGTAATTTCTTTAACTAAACAAAAGTTATTCCACACATGATCCTGAGCTGCTACCATTTTCCTCATGCCATAAATAAAACAATACTGATGTTAGAAGAACTGTGGCTTAGCTCCTGGGAGTTCCAGCATGCAAAGCCATTCCAAAATTTCCCCTTATAGCAAGAAACAGTCATGAGGATAAATAGGAGTGACTATTTAATGAGTCAGGCTGTTTGTGAGGTCAATTTTTCCACCAAATTTTCCTGAAAGTTGACAGAGAGGGAAATAAGCAAACATACTGCACTGCATTGTTCTTGGTTAAAGTATTATGGTTAATTGCCATCAGCTGCCTTAAATCATTAAGGCACAGAGCACAAGATCATGTTTTGGTAGCCTTTAACTCTAGAGCTTTTCTCACGTTTCTTCCACGTAAGTTAGAGAAATGGCTGTGAGAAGGAGGGATACCAAGGTTTCCCAGATCAGTGGGTCCTGAGGAGAAGAGAATAATTCTGCACTGGCTCGTTAGACAGCCCAAGTAAAAGGCTCACTCCAGGGACTGTATTCCCATTCCACGGCACAGCAAGTACCTACACAAAAGATTAGAAAAACCTTTCCATTACTAATGGATCAGACACAGTCAAGGCTAATTGCAACTTTTCAAATAAAAAAAAAAAAAAAACAAAACTGGTTTTCTTTAAACAAAAACAAAAAAAAAATAGACTGCAACCCTAACTCTGCAGAGCCCCAAGCCTCTCCTTGCTGAGGTGCCTTGCTGGAGTCACTTTCTCACCCTGTGCTGGTGGCCCCTCGCATCCTCTCAGTTGCGGGATGGCAGCTCTCAGGGAGGCACTCTCCCTGCCGTTGAAGTAAAGCAGCTGTGATTTTCACCAAGGCAACTTTACACAACACGAAGAAGAGCCAGGTGAGGGCTCCTGTTGCTTCTTTTGCTCTTCTGCTCCTGGCTGTGTTATCCCCCACTACCTGGGCTTCCTTGCTGCTTGTAAATGTCCCCTTTAAAAGTATCTCCAGCTATAGGATGAAAGTTGGTGATGTATAGCATAATCTAAAGAAAGATTTGCCTCTGTTCAAAAACCTTCCTGACCTCGTGGCTGAAGAAGAACAAAATAATGCATTAACAAAAACACAGCTCACTGCCAAAGAAAAGGAGTTCCTGTAAGGACTGAAACAATAAATCTCCTCCGTACTGAACTCCCAGAGGGAGTATGTTGTGTTTCCTCCTGTTCTTTATCAAAGTCCCCAAAATAAGCAGGAATGGGCAGTGACTAGGCACAGTCTTTACACACCTTTTTCCATGGAGTAATTAAGGCCTGCCTCAGAGTGAGAGAGCACTCCCTGCCCAGCTGTGCTAGAGAGAGCTGACAGCACCATCACCACCAGCACCAAGCATGAAACTCCTAGGGACTGCCTGCTTTTTCCTAGCTGTGCTCTGTGTTTGCACTGTGGGAGGTAAGTTCTTTGGCTTTTTTGGATAGACTTGTCACATCTGTAGGGTGTTGCCTTTTTTTTTTTTTCCAGTGCGGTGATTGAAAGACTGTGTGTTGAAGGAGAAGAAGGCAGTAACTAGTAGTTGAGTTATATGTGTTCTGTGAAAAACTTTCCTGCCATTGTATTTTTGTGACAGCTCTCTTTCTAGGCGTCATGAAGCTCCTGAATCTGAGAGGAGTTAAAAGCAGAGGTATATTTACAAAGGTTTTCTGTTTTGTTTTTCTTCTTTGAAATAAAACATCTTTTGTAGAGATGGCTTTAAGGGGGGGAATTGAAATATCTGCCAGATTTTGCAAATACTGCTCTTGCAAATCAAATCTATCCTGATGATTTTTCCTGGCACTATGCCAGCAAGAAGTTTGGCCAAGGGTATCTCAGAAACTGTCTTAGTTTTGCCCCCAAAGATATAGGAGCTTACTGCATTTATCGAGTGTCAGATAATGAGGGATGCAAGCCTAGGGGCAATATTAGTTACCGACTGCAGTATAATTTTAAAATGGTTCTTAAACGCACAGATTTAATCGAACTTTGTGGTGTTCATATGGTCACTGAACTGCTGTTTTCATTATTCCTCAGCTTGAAAGATCACGCTTTTACAGTGGAATTAACTAGTAAAATCTAACCGGGTAAGAAAAACTGTAACAAGGGCCAGAGTCTATCATCACCTTTGACAAGAGACATATCTGCTTTTTATCTGTATTTTCATTTGCTGGCCTTCTGGTGTGAATACTTATAACCAAAGCTTCCACAAATGCCTATAGATTGCCTGTAAGGGATTTTATTAATCAGAAGTTAAAAAACTGATAATACTAGATCAACTGTTCTAAAAAGGTTAATCAAATTTCTCTTAGAATATGTGTTAAAATCTAGAAATGTCTTTTGTGGTGTAGCTTATGCTATTGCTTGGGCTCACTGCTGTTAGAAAAAATTAATCAATAAAGGAGATTGAAAATAAGATTGTGCCACAGAAATAACTTCTTTTAAAACTATGTTAAGTATAAGCCCTGAACGTCTGTGTTGAAGTACTATTTATTCTCTGTCTGCTACTCGTAGTAAAAATAGCCTTCCTGTGATTGTTAAACTTTTAATTTCACAACTTCTTTACAGCAAAGTGGAGTTGGATCAAAAGGAACATATTTAACACAACAGTCCATAAAGCTTATCAGAAAGCAACATGCAAAGGTGGGAGGAATTCTGTCAATTTTATACAATCTTTTCTTTAAACAGGATTTTCCCTCCTCTGCATTATATGAATGGGGAAAAACTGATTACAGTGAATAAGCAAATTTTATCTAGGTTACATTTGCTCTGAACAATTTTAGTTCTGTGAAAGTATTTTTTTCAAATGTTTTATTGCAAAGTAGACACAGTAGTGAAATTCTGTTGGTAAATTCACATTAGAAAATGGAGAATATGTGTGGGGAAATTTGGAGTATGTCTCTATCTACCTTGTGAAAGTACAAGTACATAATCTGGTCAAGCTTCTTTCAGGCTACCCCCCATGCATCGACGTGTTAAGACACAAGCAGTTTTATTGTCTGTTATATGAGGTTGGACCAAAGTCTTTGGATTTCCAGTGTTTGTGATTTCTAAAGTGTCCTGGACATCTAGGCTGTAATGGCAGGATCTTATAATGTGAAGAGAGGAATGGATGGTAAGGAGACTGATGCCAATCTCCCTCATTCTCAGTGTCCCTTGTATGAGCAATGGAGACACCAGCAAGACATTTCTCCAGTTGCTTAGAAACACTTTTATTATTTTAAAATTATGCACAGCAAAATTTAGAGAACGTCAAATCACACCCTGGTGTTTTAATACTCCCTCCCCCAGGTTTAAGGATAGTTTGTCTTTAAAGCTTACCAAGACAAGTAACGTGTGGGCTGGCAGCCTCTTCACATAATACACAGAAGGCCTGTCTTAGTATCTTCTGTAAATCATGCAGAAGTGGACAAGGATGTGGTTAGTGAAGAACGCACCAAGTTTCCTGCGGGGCTTCCAAATTTCATGCTTTGTCTTCAGCCTGTATGCTGGCCGTGCTTTCTTGGTAATTTTCTAATTCATCTTGGGATCTTTCATCTTCAGAATTCACTAATGTTTTGGTGATGTTTTTGGTGGTGTTTTGTGTCAGCAAATTGCTAGAGGCTCGGTTATGTGCAGATGTGCAGGCTGATAGCCTCCTGACAACTTGACCCTCTTCTCAAAGGTTTTCTCAACCCTCTGACAGCTACATGACATGCTTAACCAGGAGTTCCTTCATGCTCATCTCCAGGTGTTTGGTCCTTCTGGCATATTGTCCTTTATTCTTGCCTGCTCCAAAATGTATCTCGAATAGAAATGCTTTCTGGGTTGGTTCGTTACATTTCCAGCTTTAAACAACAGACAGCGCTGGAATGGGTCAAGGAATTTATTTCCAAATGATAGTAATCAAATATAAATACTCTTGAGTCTGCATTAAGGTAGAATTACTTTTAAAATGAGTGAAGGTGAAGCTTGTTCTTCTAAAATATGAGGGGAGAGGAACTGGCATGTGCTTATAATGTAAGTGCTTAGAAGTTACATCTCCCTGTGCCTTGGCCTTTTAATACAGCATGGCTGTGGCTACACAGCATAACAGATGTCCTCCACAAAGTGCCTTGCAGAGCTGTGTCTTGGCTTGTCCCTCTCTGCATTGTGCTTGTAGCACACCACAGCTTCCTTCTCACTCAGGCACCCAGGTTTCTTTCTTGCAGAAATGAGAGCAGACAAGAGTGGGGTTGTGTTCCTCTTGGCATCAGTCTAGATGCATTCAGGTTATGCACTCCAGTGTAGGAGCTGGAACATACTGTCTGGCGTTGTAGATGTACAGTGGGTGGGTTTATTAACGCCTGATTAGTGACCCCTGTTGACAGCTAGCAGTACCTTTCTCCAAGAGTGTTCTTGTCAAAATTGATGGCACTACGAAAAAACAAGGGTGCTTTTCATTTTTGAAAGGTAGGAGCTAATCTTGGCACTGGGACCCTGGTCCAAAGGCCACTGAAGCAATTTGGAGCTGTTCCATTACACTGTGGATCAACCCTCAAAGGGTTAGCCCTGATCAAAACATGAAGTTATGTGCTTCCCAACCCCCTTCCCTGTTAGGAGGATGCTGTGGAGCCTGGGACATCATCCCAACCCTACAACACAGCAGATTAGTCCCGCATCCCAGGCTGATAGCTAGAGAAAAGTTCAACTAAACCAGGGCTCCTGTAGTGATTACGTATATTTGCAGCTGCCTGAACTCTGCTCTTGTTGATGTTAACAAGAGGAGATGGATAGCCTTTTCCTTTTCCATCTTCTGTGCTCTCAGCTCACAAACCTTCAAGTCTTTTAAAAAATTCATTTTAAAAGTTAAATAATGACTAAACCACTTTGAGCAATTAAAGCTTTTGAACATGGTGTCCCCTCATTCTGGGCTGTTATTCACGGCTGTGCTCTGGGAGAGACCAGCAATCAGCAGACTGTCACAGTCGAATCACTGTCTCATCTCTGAAAATTTGAGAAACACGAATAGGCTTTAGATAACCAGCTGCTTTTCCACACCTTTAGCTTGCTTGAACCCAAACTTTGAATGCCTTGAGAGTTCGCCTGTTGTGAGAAAAAAAAAAAAAAGAAAAGTAATTTGGGTGTTTCCACTGTTCCTAGCGGTTTGCAAGACTACCTTTCTCAAAAATCAAATTATAGTGCTGGAGCTCACCGTAGCCTTTAATGGAGATTTTGGTCCTGTACAGATTTTTTCTTTTTTTTTTTTTTCTTTTTTTTTTAATTTTTTTTCCACCCCTGCTGCCACACTCCTTTAATTTATTAGAGCTTTCTCATACTGGGCCAGTTTTGCCTAATGGATTTTAAAGGTGCTTTTCTTGCTAGACAGAAGAAAACCACTTTTTTCTAGCCCCAAACCTGAATGCAAATTTACCGCATTTTCTGAGGATAGAAGCAGATGGCTTGATACCTGCTTGATAAGGAAATTATGATTTGCAGCCAAAACAAATACAAAATTAATTTGAAGGGCAAGTTGCCTGCAGCATTCGGCTCCAAACCTGAGAATGCGGAATGCCATATAACGTGCCCAACAAATGATTGTCTCTTCTGAAAATTTACCAGAATGTTTTCTCTTTTATTTAGCTGTCTCTTTTATCTGGATCAAATCCTTGAGTTCTTATTAATCTTTAAAAATTAGGAAAAAAGATCTTCTGAGGCTTATGTTTTGGTTTGGTTTTGTGGGTATTTTCTAAATAGGAAAGGACCTTGAATTTGGTCTCCAGTTGTTTATACACCTGAGTCCTTTGTGAAATACCTGCAAAAATACAAATTAAAAATAATCTTTAAGAAACTCTTAATCTAGGGAAGGGAGTATTTTTAACTGGTACCATTCAGTAGCCAGGCTAATTTTATCATCTAAAGATGAGTAAAGCCCCACAGAAAAATCAGTTGTGGAAGATATCCGTATTATTTATGTTCCTCATGAGCGGGGGACGTGTTGTTTGTTTGTACTTTTTGCTGGGACAACTCAAGGAAGACCTTTCAATAGTTTTATTTTGCAATTGTGTAAACAGAGAGACAATGTTGGATTTGTGTGTGTAGCAGCTGTTATTTCCAAATACAAATTAAGAATTAAAGACCTGGCTCCCCTAGAAGACAAACATTTACTTTTGGTTTCAGCAAGCATTCCAAAAACAGGTGTCCCAGATTTAAACAGAAGAGTCAAAACCCTGAGTTGCACCATGCCCTGCCATGCAAACCACTGTCACTGTCCCAGCACCTAAGCTATCAGGTAGTGATACCTTGGCATTCGTCTTGTGAAAGTAGATCCTCAGATGCACTAACAGCGGCATGCTGTATCAGCCAGACCTACCTGCAATAGGAAAAGTAGTTTGACAAAATTTAATATGATGCTATCTTTACACTGTGCCTGCTGAACCTACCTCCCCATGTGAGAAAGCTGTGCTCTGACGATCACTTGCTGATATGATGGCTCTAAGGGAAGAAGATTCTGCTGATGTGATACGCTGGGGTATTGTTCCCTTGCAGAAGAGGTAGGAAGGGGGTAGGAAGCCCTCTGATGCCATCCCTGCATGTATTAGAGGCTGGTCTGGGAAGTTGCAAATTAATTCCAAAAATATTTTTTTTTCTGGTCAGCCAGGCTAGACAACAGCTCCTTTCAGGCCAGACTAATGCTCCAAAGGTTACGTTTCAAACTAGTAACAGAGCACGGATTTTCGAACTGCTTTTATTTGAAAAGTGGATGCTTGCCTGACTTTGGTACAGGTGAAAGTCCTAGCCTATTTATCAGTATTTTTACAACAATTTTTAATCTCGACACTAACGTGCTCCTGGGTGTTAGCTGCGTGTTGTAGATAGCAACGTGTCTTTTGTTGCTGAAATCACAGAGCAAGTGGCATATAGTGCTGCACCACATCTATTTGCTGTAACCTTTCTGCCTTGTCTTATCACTCTGACGAAACTATGCGTTTTGCCAGGATGGGAGCACTACACCAGCCTTGCTGTCTGAAGATTTCTACAAGATACATAATCGTTTTAAAAAGTACATTCAGTTGGTCTTAATGCCATGATTTCTCAGTTTGGTACTTGGTTTGAAGAGTGTCAGTGTCATTAAAACTTTAGGGTTAAATCAATTAAATCCCTGATTATATTAATAAGATGTTTATGCTTCCTGCAGATTTATTTTTTCAAAATCTTTAGCAGGACATTAATATTGTATTGGAGCTTGACAGGTTTGGCCATTGAGGCAACAACTGATCAGGATAGCAGAAGCTTTGGATTTTAGTTAGTCTGAGGAAAACAGTGCCAGGAGATTTACTAAGCTTCCTGGCCAATGATTCAGACTATTTTTCTCTGTAAAATACCTTAGTTATTTGTTGAGGCATGTTTTCATTGCATGATTATTTTAAGTGATCAGAGTCCCATACATTCCTTCATTTTTTACTAGTTTTCGCACTTCTTCACATGGTCAACTTTGAGTCTAGGCTTTTATTTGAAATACAGTGTTGATAACCTTCTGAATGTTAATGTGTGTTCTGCTATCTATCCCAGTGTGAGAACAGTCTGAAATCATGTGTCTTTGACAGGTGAATTACCCCTTCTCATCTCAGCATGTGTTATATATCATACCAGCATAGGTAATGTAGATATCAGTGTTTGTAAACTCCTTCAAAGGCTGTGGAAGCAAAAATATCTCCAAATATTGTTACATGAAAAGGTGAAAAAGTTGAGGATTGATCTGGCAAGAAATAAGACATTCAAATGTTTTCACTCCTAAATTCTCTGTGTCACACCCAGTAGAGATGGATGACTTTGGACATGATACATGGTTAATGCTATCACTGCCATTCAAAGTCCCTCAAGCCAAAATCTGGGCTTTTTTTGCCCAGGAATTACAGACTCTGAAACTTCTACCAAACCTCATTTTGCCTTGACTCCTACAGATGGTCGTGAAGGCAGAAGACTGTGGCACATTGAAAGAAATGTTTGTGGCTGGCACGCAATTCAATTGGAGTTACTCATTTGTGCACAGGGCTGTTAAAATGTCTTTCTGATAGCTACTGAATTCTTTGAATTATGGAGCTTTCTGGACATCCTATGGAATTTAACTCTGCTTTGCCACGAAACACAGAGGTCCTGGAAATTATAGCCAGCACCAAAAGCTGACTGCCCAGAAAGGCTATTACAGTAGAGCAGCTTTAGGTTCTCTTCGGGAAGGCTTTTTTCTTGTAAGAATAGTGTATTAATATATTTATTTGCTGTGGTTCAGAAAGCAGCAAATGTATTCACCAAACTGTTGGGCTTCACTTGCAGCTCGCTGGAGTAGTTATATGTGTGACAAGAGGAAGGACTTATTGGAGATCTATGCCAAATAACCCAATCCCCAAGATGTACCAGTGATAGCAAGGGAAGGACACAGCACAGGTGTTAGAGGCAAAAACCTCCCAATGCAGGACTGTTTTTTGGTGCCTGCACATTTTATCCTGCCTAGTTCAAATGGCTTCAGAGGAATCCGTTATTTGCCTTTTCATGTCATTCCCTGTGCTAATGGAGTCATGTGGCTAGCGCATCTCAATGCTGAATTTAGGTGAAGTAGTGCACAATACATCTTTTTGGGTTAGTGACACTTCCTCATAGTGCACTGTCTGCTTCCTCCCTAATTGTTTTCACCTTGCATTTCCAAGAACTAGCAGAAAACACTGTTTTCAGGCGCAACATGGAAAATGGGGATTGGTCATTTATGGAAGAAATGGCCGAGGGAGGAGAAGAGCAGAAGGGTTTGAGTGGGAATGGAACAACCCATTCACAATAGTTGTAGTTGTCCTGGGGAATAAAATTATGCTCATTGAGAATAAAAGTGCGAATCATGTCTATAGCTGTTCACCAGCATGAGATGATCAGCTCCCAGCTCACCATGGCTACCCGGCGCACTGACTGGGACCCTGGACTTTGGACAAGCCTGAGAATCCCGAATATGATCTACTTTCACCTCCACTGGGAAGCTGGATATCGGCATGGGTGCTGGTGTGGCTATTGCAGCAGTTCCCACTGCTCTTTTATAGTGTAGGTCCTCAGTGCTAATCCTCTGCTTTAAGTGCTCTTCTAGTAACAACTTTGTTTTTTTAATTCCTACTTTGGAATATAAATCATGTGAGAAAAGCATTTCAGTTTCACATCTGAGCTTAGCAGTGATATCAGATTGAATACTCATGTTATTTTGAATTTCTACCAATCAGCTTTGCAAGATACTTGCAGACAAGGAGGTCTTCATCAGCTATATGTGCCAGTTACAGAAATCAGATATTTTCAAAGTATATTCTTCATCCTCGCATACAACATAACTCCAATGAGACTGGGCTTGCAAAGCCCACTTTAGACATTCTCTTTGGGATATTCTGTACCATTTAACCTTTGTTCTAGGCAATGTGGAAAAGATGAAGAGGGACTCAATTGAGCATGGAATTACATTACTTATAGAAGCAATTTACAGTGTTTCCACAGAAGTTTTCTGACAGGAACAGGTTTTTGATGCTCCAGAGGCTTTCAGAGCTTTGTCAGGAACAGAGCGGCATGGGCGGGTGTGGCTGAAATGGGTGTTTAGGCTGATCCGGGATGTGCTAAAAATAAATACATCATAGCAGACACTGCAGTGACCCTTTCCTGAATTATACAATTAGTCATGTTGCTGGAGATGCATTTGGATCATAAACATAGAGCAGAAGAACTATGATTTTACGAAGTGCTGCAGCATGTTACAAAGGAGAGCTACCGAATGACCTGGGCTCAGCTTCCCCTCTGGCTGTTTTACACCAGCCCTACCCAAACACACTCTTTCCTGGGAAACAAAAATAGGCTTGCAAATATCATGGTAAGGAAAAAGCATTGTAAGCACTACCTGGAGAAGGACCTAATTTTCTCTCCATTTGCTGGGTGGGGGTGACTTACACCAACGCTCCTGTTCTTTCCTGTTGCTGGGGAAGGGGCTCTCCTTGCTTTTTCTTGTTCTACTCAGCAATGCACAATATGTAAAAAGCTCTTTCTATATAAAATTGCACCCATTAAAGACATTTTCAGATTGATTTAGCATGACTAACACAAGGGGGGTGGCAGTTTGTTTTTCATACTATAAAATAACCCTTAGTAACTCCTACCTTTTATCTTACACATGGACAGACAAATATATCACCATCAAAGGGTGACAATCTGGTGGTTTAAATAAATTTAAAGGTTTAATTAAAACCTATTAAATAGGTTTAACAGGTTTAAATAAAGAGAAGTGCAGAGCTTGGAGCCTTTGTACAAGGCAGGCTGGGGTGCTGATGAGCATGCTGAGCACATTTATTATTTTATGGAGTGCAAACAATGTGCTCATCCCTCTGTAGTACACAGTAAAAAAGATATCCACCAAACTTCACATATGACCAGAAAGCGCACTGAGAAAGCTTGTGATTAAAAGCCCTTGACAGGGAGTTTGCATTTCTTCTATGTCAATAAAAGAAACCATGAAACTGGCTGGTAAGTGCCCAGATTTCTATGTCCATGCATGCAGAGAGGCAAAGCATGTTGTGCTTGGGTTGCAACAAGGGGGCACTTGTCCAACCCTTCTCATGACTGTTTTTGTTGAGAGGGAGCCCTCAACAACCTGCAGCCATGTTAGCTAAGGCCAGTCCTTGGCACCTGCTTTTTCAATACTTCTCTGCGTGGTGGCTCCCTATATAGGAGATGTTTGCTAGGTGCTTTGAGCAGGCTTTGCGGAAACAGTACTGTTTCTTGGGGAACTGGTAAGTCCCAGCATTTCTCTGCCGGTGCTTGGTGTTGGGTCATGCTAGCCACAGGCCTGGGGGAGACGGAGGAGCACAGGGCAGTGCTGGCACCAAAGCTGCATTTCCTGCCTTCTCCCTGTTCCCTGCCAGAGAAATTGTGGCAGCTCCCTCCCTTTCCTTCCTCTCCTCAGCCTTCACTGCCTCCAGCCCTCCCAGTTTGCATTTCCTCTGCATCGCCCCAGTTGCTGCTGTCCGTTCCCAGGCCACACAGTAGTAGCCCTGTCACTCTTTCCCTTTCCAGCTATGGGGCTTTGCATTTATGCTCTCCCTTCCCTAACGTCTACCTCTCTCTCCTGTTTTCAGGTGCTTTTGCTTTCTGCAGAGAGGGTGCTATGCCCTTCTGGCCCAGGAGCTTCTGCTTCCTGCCTTGGTAACCTTCCCCAGGCTTCTGTCCATGTTTCTTCTCATTCTTTTATAGTGGGTCATCTCTGTCCTGTGACACCAGTCTGCAAACCAGGACCAAGGGCTGCAGTGAAGAAGTAGAAAGTTGAACTGAAATGTAAGATCTCAACATCTAAGATTTGTATAGTATGTTTTTGATTTGCACTGAAGAGAGGTGTGACTGAAAGAAAGGTAAGAGCTTGGGAAATGGGAGGTGGTTCCCCACCTCCCTAGGCAGCAGGAGTCACAGGCTTCCAGTTGGTTGGCATCAGGCAGAAAAGAATGTGATCTCTCTCCTTGCCTTATGGTTTTTAGCATTGCCTGTAGCATCTGACTACATCCCACAGGGGTCCTCTTAAATGTGACCGTGAACTTTGTTCAGGGTCTATGTAGTCACTCCAGTCGCTGTTGTAAGATATTCACAACAGAGCAAACCCTGGGGAGGAAAATGGCTTATATTGCAGAAGGCTGTGTCAAGAGCATTTGCAGAAGTGCAAAAGCATAGTGAGACCAGGCTGCAAAAACCTTTTGCAGTTCTGACTTGTGATGATACTGCAGTGGCTGTGATCCAGCATGGGACTGTTATTAGGGATGCAGATTTCCTTTCACCACATGCTATCACAGCACGAATAGTTGTGTGCAGATACTATTACAAACACATCTGAATGTGTGTGTGAGGCATGCCATGCCTTGTATATTGCTTTAGCATACCGAAGAAATAAGAATACATAAAGGTTGTGTATTTATCTTTGAGTTTGCTTTAAATTCATGAAGTTTGCAAATGGCTTTGTTTAATTTAACATCCTTTCCGACACACTGTTATCAGCTCCAGCCATTCACTGGATTACATCAGAACCTTGCTTCCCACTTAAAATCTAGTTGATACGCCTGTAGAGGAAAGATCTAAAGTTTGAATCCTTAAGGATTAAATGTACTAGAAGGAGTATTACTTTTATCAAATTAATTCTTTTAGAACACAATATCTGCAGGTTTTTCATATTTTATTGTGCTTTTTTTTAAGAATTCTTGGATGTTTATTTCATAGATTTTGTATTTGTGGTCTTAGAGGTTTTGAATAGGAAGAAAAGAATTGATGGTTTCCAACAATACTGTTAAAATTGCACTTCAGCCTCTTCTAACAGTACACCCCAAAATGGAAGTTTTTGTGATCTGGAAGCATGTATGCTTCCTCTAAGATGTTTTGCAGTTTTGGTTTTCTAAATAATTTGCATACTATGGGTTAGTTGTTTTTAGCCAGACAGTGACTAACTTATGACCACAGCTCAACACTCTTTGATATTTGGGAAGTTTCATGTCACGATTTCAGTCTTAATACTCCAGATGAAATTGAAAGTACTACAGGAATGACCGTTCTTAAGATTTATTGAAACACTGTGGATAAACACCTCCATTCTTAGAAGCATGCCTGTCTTGAACCTGCAGATTTCATGTCAATGCATTTCTCTCGGTATTAGGTAGCTCTTATTTGTGCAATTAGAATATGGGGGAAAAAAGCTGTATCTAGTGGAAATAAAATAAACTGCAGAAATGCAGAGGGAGGACTGAAATAACAACAGTTATCTAAAATTAATCCCATTCCTTGCTCTGTCCTACATTACAGCTTTCTGCAGTATTTTCAGAGGGTTGTTTCTGCACTGAACGCATGCTCCAGACAAAGCAAAACATAGAGAAAGCTGAGATCAGTTGCAAATGCTAATGTTGCAGTTTGTATCCATGTTATTAGTCTGGAAGATCCAAATGATGAAAACTGCAGATGCAGTTGAGATCATGACCTGCAAATCTCTTTGTTTCTTGCACAGCTCCATTACTGCTAGAGTGTGGTGCCATTGTATGTTGCAGTCTGCAGTCCTCCAGAAAATAAGAACGTATTGTTATTCCTCTTTTATCGATTGGAAAATGGGACACAGGGAGTGTCTACATGGTAAAATACATAGAAATACCCAAGCTGATCCGAATGAGGCAGATTAAGTTCCAGAAGCTCCATCTAAACTAATTAAACCGTATTGTTCTACACAGACATACCAGGAAGGACGGAGTAATCTCTACTCCACAGCCATAGCCATTTATTCTTATTTGTGATGATATATTCAGGAGAGCTGTAAATCAGCAAGATCACATGCTTTTTGTGGTAGCACAGTACTGGCACGTGGCTGCCGCAGACATGCAGGAGGCTGGGTAGATCCTTAGAGAACTGGCCAGCACCATATCATTAGAAACCTGCCATAAGCATTGATGGCAGCTACTTTAAAGCTACTTTATATGTGTCTTGGCGGATTCTTATCCTGAAGCTGTCCGGGAAACTGAGCCTAGATTTCCCAAACACTGCTTATAGCCCTCTGCCTTCTACCCCTCAGCTGGAAGTGCAACCTGGGCCTCTGCAACACATTACTGAGGAGGAAAGTCCAAAAGCACCTAAATGCTAAACCTTACCAGGTGTTATGCCTATTCTTACACCAGGAATTAAACTTTAAGTTTGATCCCTAAATTAATGCATTCAGGTGCACGTGAGTACTGTGTCCAGTTCTCGGCTCCCCACCTCAAGAAAGATGAGGAGCTACTGGAGAGAGTCCAGCGGAGGGCTACAAGGATGGTGAGGGGACTGGAGCATCTCCCCTACGAGGAGAGGTTGAGGGAACTGGGCTTGTTTAGCCTGAAGAAGAGAAGGCTGCGAGGGGACCTTATAAATGCCTACAAATATCTGAAGGGTGGGTGTCAGGAGGATGGGGCCAAGCTCTTTTCAGTGGTGCCCAGTGACAGGACA
>Ga0181612_132015_pt1 | contig 21355 bp, 15 predicted proteins | sample HoacroProtozoa21_FD_119630 | JGI IMG/M metagenome (GOLD analysis project Ga0181612, IMG submission 119630) | Hoatzin crop microbial communities from Cojedes, Venezuel. Combined Assembly of Gp0051906, Gp0051904, Gp0051908
CAGAATATTTTGTAGAGTGTTGTTTTATATAAAATAAAGAAAATTTTTGAAAAAAAGGAGTTCAGAAAAAAAAAAAAAAAAAAAAAGACATTGTATTTTTAAAAAGTGGGGGGGGGGGGGGAAGATTACAGCATTGTTTTTGAAACGTAGGGTTAAATTTTTGAGGGCGTGTGTGGGAAGTTAAACACGGACCAATATCCCAGCTCAGATGTGCCTCTTCATCTTGCACTCACTGCTCGAAAAATGTTCTCCTTTGTGTCCAAAATTTAGCTTTACCAGGGAATTACTGAGTTGTATTATTTTGTTACTCTCCTAATATCAGAAGCACAGCAAGGAAAAAGAATTTTTTGTAATAAAATTAGAAGAGACTGTAGTTCAAGACAGTGGTTAATCCTTTAGGGGAAAATGGTAATAATAAAAACAAAAAAGTCCTTTGGGAAGAAATAAGAAAGAAGTACAATCTTACTGGCAATTTTTCTCCCCATGCAATATTCTTGGAAAACAAAAAATCAATAATGAAAGCCAATTAACTATTTGTCCTGTCATAAATGAGATTAATAGGCTGAGATGTTTTTAAATTCTTGACATAATTGAAATCAGTATCTATATGAATTGCCAAAATAAAGTACAAGTAGGACAGATTCATAATATGAGCAAAAGAACATTTTTGAACACATTAGATACAAAAACATTGGAAACTATTCATGTGATTTAATTGTAATCTTTTGCCAAAAACATTCATGCAATACCTTTGAGGAGTAATTGGTATAAAGAATATCCTCAAAGAGGAGCATTTCCACATGCCTAGGCTTTATTTTGCCCTCATTAAACTTTACCCCGAGTTGAATATTTCCTGTCTATAGCATAAGGATTATTCTTGTTCTGCAAACATCTTAACCTTTTAGTTTTATCACATTATGCTCTCTGATGCCTTTTCCAGATGCAGATCAGTTAATGATAATCAAAGAGGATTTTTAAGCCCTTTAATGTTTTCAGATCTGCCTTTCTCCTTTGTTTAATCAGACAGGTTTGGAAGCTCATTCTGGTCAGCCTGTTCATCAGGTGAAATGGGCACATTTATTAAGCATAAATTGCTTTCAGACTGCATAGGAACCAGTATGTACAGCACGACCACAGTTCAATACAACCATGAATTAAGGATCAAAGAATGACAAGAATGGAAGGAGCCTTAGGCACGATTGTCATCTGCCTTACTTTTAGTCCCCACAGGACTGTCATCTACCTTACTTTTAGTCCCAAGCGTAAAACTTTGACTGAAGGAGGCACATAAGAAAACTTTTTATCACCATATTCATTTTTGTATGACCTCATTTTTCTTACAGTCTTTGTTTGCAAATGTGAATCAATACTTTTTTTGAGGTAGGAATTAGCTATATGTGCATCATGATAGATCCCTGATCATTAGCTAGTCTAACTGGATAAAATCAAGGATTATTGGTTTTATTCATTTGTATCATAAGCAAATGAACTGATGCCATTTTCTATGAACTGGATTTATTTCCTCATGAGCTCAAGATCAACTAGATGCTTAAAAGTCAAGATGTCACAAAATGGAAGATATATTCAAAATAAAGTCCAGACTTTTTATCTCTCTCTCTTCCCACCCCGTCTCTCTTTCCCTCTCCCCAAACATCCTCTTTTCCCCACCACCATTATCTCATGAACTTTGCTTCTCACCATAAATTTGTCTGATACTGACATTTTCAAGATAGTAAGTCTAGACTTTTGGAAACTCTGGAGACTAATGAAAGAGTCATTGAGGTGGTTCTTAAGTGCATTGGGCAGCATTCCCAGGGCACCTTTGACAATCAGTGTTACTTTAATATTTCCGCTCCACATTTAGAGGTCTTCTCCATTGACTTGTGCCTGAAGCTAACCCTATGGACAAGCAAGTGTTTATGATAGGGATTTTGTGTGTGTATCATCCAGTAGGGCATTTCATTAGTGTCTCGTGTCCTCTCCAGTCACGACAAGTCTTAAGGATCTTTGCTTTTGACATTTTTTGTGAGCTGAAGGTTCCTGCTCCTTGGAGGACAGTACTGGCTACACAGATCTCAGTGAAGGACATTGGCTATTTGATTTTGCCTAGTATTAAGCGATCGCTAGCAGCAGATATCGTACGCTCTCTGCATGTGTGATATGACTTCTGCTGTGAAAGCAACTTTACCAGTTGCCATCTGGGGCACCTTAATTGATTGTTTTGAAACTCTTGTGCAGCCATAATTAAGACTTCAGCTGGTATTTAGCAGAATTCTCTTTGGTATTTAGTTTACTTGCTTTCTTACAACTTGTAAAGTGATAACAAAAGCCCAAGGAAGAGAATCACACTTCAGAAGAGATCTGTTTTGGAAGACCGGAGCCCAAGGAGTACAAGAAGGGGTCAGGCTGCTAGCAAACATGCACAGACCTCTGTGCAAGCTCATTAAAAATATCTCCCTTGTTAATGTGTTTTATCACTTACCACTAATGAGTCTGGGAGAGGCAGAGCTTTGAGGGATGTTGTATGTTTTCTAAAAGGAGAATTTTGTCTGAGAGTTAGTGGTTTTGTAAACTATGGCAGAGGTTCTGAAAGGCTTGACTAGGTTCCCCTTTTTCACAAATATAATGATTAGTGAAACAGTGTACAGGGATGACGATCCCAAGACTGTAATTCTTCAAGGTGCCACGGGTTTTTTCAAACTGAAAAATGAATGTGCTTTTTGGGACTTAAAGAAGTACTGTGCACCACAGGATTATTCTCAGTATGACAAATGTTGTATTTCCATTGGTGAACTTGAATTGACTGTATAAATAAGAATTAATATTATAATGGATATTTACATCCATCCTGAGAACTTCTAATTCCTAAGGACCGCGTGTTTAGGAGTATGAAATCAGGTAATGTACAGATGTCTTATTTTCAAAACCTACCAGCTCAAGTGATTTAACAAAATTTTGAACACTGTAATGCGCTTCCTTCTCTGCTGCTATGATGTAAGTGTCCACCATATATCGCCTGTATTTCGACACATTGAACTGAGAGCTGTAAGCACTGTATGCGCTGAGAAACCCCACTGACATCAATGACTCTCACTCAGACATGATGTAGAAGTAGTTTTCTGTTTGGTGGATTCTAGGTGCCCTGTCCTGCCCCAAAGTTTACTGTTTGCTGCTTATGTTTGTGCCAGTGTGAAATGCTGCTGTACAGCAACAGGGTATATAACTTCACCCTGTTCATCTCTTCACAACTTCTCTGTCCCGTCATTGTTAAAAAATCAGCTCTCCCACTACAATAACAGATTTCCAGTTTCCACCCATAATTAAACACACGCAACACACACAACTAACTGCACAACTCCATCTTTTTAATGCACAAATTAAACTGCTAGGTTATTCCATGAAAAACAAAAGGATACCATCTCAGGAATGATTATAAACATGGCCCTACGTATATATTATCAGAAAGCATCAAATGTCTTACATTTAATGTTGATGAGAAAGTTTTTAATTCCTTTGCAAATTAATGGCCTGATCATCACTTGGATTTAATTGCTGTACTTCCACTAAAATCAGCATAGCCATGCTCACTTACATTTTCCCACTGTCAGACTTGTATTTACTTTAAGCCCAGTCAGCACTAAGAAACCTCTGTGATACCTTTGATGCATCTATGTCTCAGTTTTCAACCAGTCTTTTTTGATACACCAGTTCCTATTGTATATGGTATACCCACATGTTTCTTTGACCTCTCTTGGGAGGCTGATGAATGTGTTTTTAAGCATCCGTAAGTGAATTGTAATATATGCTAAAATTATATTTTTGCAATATTTCTGCCAAAATGAACTACAGTGGATGGCTTGTGTCCACATTACGTTGGAATGTGCATGCTCATAAAATTTTACACCGGACATTTGACATTTTGCCAACATTCATTTGCTATCACATCACCATCATTTCCTACTTTAAACTTATTAGTACCAAGTGCATATACAAGCATAGTTTTATGCTGCTTAGATTATTATGTATTTAGAGGGGAAGGAAAGCTGAAGTCAGAAAGACTGTATGAAGGTCTACTTAAACAGCATAGTAATGTTTGAACTTTTTTCATCTTGCCTTAGACAACTGTATGAGATGGGTAAAAAAATAAATCTATAAGCAAGCTTTCTGGTATTTCTGGTACCTATGTTCTAAGAGTTTATCTCTTACTAAGTTGACAAAAATCTTTGACAATAACAAGTCAGAGCTATTACATCTTCATTAATATGTACATAAGCTGTAGTCCAGGAAATTACAGGTCAGAGGGCCCTGTGTTGTCTGAAAACTACAATGAAAGGAGCTGTTTTCATGATTTTTTTTTAAATTTAAAACAGTATTTCTTCTTTTAAATAGAATTATAATTGGAGAATGTAAAGGAATATTGTCAAGGTAAACTATATAGCTCCAACTTTGTTATGAATGTCTTGGGCTTCTGCAGCAGAAGAGAGTACCAAAATTTGTATTGACTTTAAAATTTGGTTCAGTTGCACATTTCTATTTCATTCATTTGTAAGGATGAATTAAGAGACTGTTTACTCTTACTTTTGGCAATAGTGCATTACCTACCCTGGTCTTTCTGTTTATAATGCTGTTGTGTTTGGGATCACAGCATAGGTTATGGATTTGCAATAAAAATAATTTAAATTATTATTTATATTATTTTTAAAATGTCAGGGCATTTCTGCTCCAGTTGACTTTCCAAAATATCTTTCACTTTATTTAAAAAAATATATAAACCTGTATTCTGAGCCCTATTAAGTGATGCTGTATTTAAAAGAAATTATTACTGTTGGACCTGATCTACATATGGTGTGTGAGAAATCTCCATACACCTACAAATTCATACCAGCAAAGCTCTACAGAAACACAGTGGCCTGTCCTTTCAGCTGGCAGGAGGATCAGATGGTCTTTTCTAGAAATGTACATCCTTGTTGGCAAGATGGCTTTTGAAGGAGATGGACTGATAAGCCTGTAATGTGAAGGTATTCTCAGTTGCCAGTGATGTTTTGGAAAGGGAAGAATGGATTCTGAGAGGAAAGCATATGAATTTAAGAGGAGAAAAACATTTTTTATTAGTTTGAAATTAAAAGAAAATACAGAGGAAGAGAAATATAAGAGAGAATATGAGAAATATAAGAGCAATAAAAGAGGAATGGATGACCCCAAAAGCTTCTGATTATTCTCAAGTTGTCCAAATTTTTGGACTTTACCTGAACCATCTAGATTTTTATACTGATTTTCTATATAACATCTATATGAGAAACACAGTATGAGAAACAGAAGTACTTGAAAGAAAATGAACAAACAAGTCTGGTCTTTATTAGCAAAAGAAAACAAAAGACTAAAGCAAAATTAATACCCTTTGTAACCATATAAAGTTAAGAGACACAGCGCTATGAGACAAACAGCAGAACAATTACATCTGAAGTCTGTAATAAGATTTACAGCATTATATTTTAAGGAGCTTAAAACCATATTTATGAATGTTTTGCATTTTATATTAATCTTGTGAAAAGATACATTTTCCAGGTTTTCTCTACTTTAGCACTAAAACCTATAGAAAATTATAACTTGCTGCACTGTAGACTGTTCAAGATTTCATTCTGATCCCGCTGTTGCTGGGCTTAGTTACTTAATTAAATTTATTTTGTGCCATCAAGTCACTGTCTGCTTAAAATATAAATGTCAGATGTTATTTCATGAAAGAATACACATTTCATATGGAATGTTCTGCTGTTGACCTACCTCTGAAAATGGAAATGCTTCTTATAATGATCTTAGGTAGCTGGAATCTTTGAGTAACAGGTATGTGAGAAAGAATGGGTTGAATGCATGATAAAAGGGATTGTAAGAAAAAGTATAGTGCTGTTGTTTCTTCTGAAACTCATGAGACTGAAGAGAAAATTATACATTCTCTGCAGCATCCTATTTAGGCAGAAGCTTCTCCCTGCACCTTGCTGCTGGAAGGCTCAGATCTCACTCCTCTCTATGGGTTCTATGGCAAAGAGGTCATGAACAAACTATCAAATGCGATTTATTCCCACAGAGTTCTAGATATTCCCATTTTCCGTCTTTCTGATTTTCTATAAAAAACCCAATGGAATTCTGGCCAGGATTGAGAATAACTTGACTAAAATTCAGGACTTTGTAGGATATGTCATACTCCAACATGAGGGAGGGTGTGAATCCTCTAAAACTCAAACAACCTAGAGCAAACACTAGGTCTTGACCAGGAGTTATGCAAGTGCAGTGGATATCTTCTTTTTTCAGTGTCTTTTTGTAAATAAATAAAATCACTGTGGGCTGTTCTGAGAATGAGACAAATTCCAGTCAGGAATACCATCTGCATTATGTGTTTTTAGTATATAGGTGGGTAACAGTAAATATTATGTAACTGTGAAGATTTGGACAAAAAACAATGCCTTGCTATCCCCTTGATAGGCCCTCATCCCCTGAGGTACTGAACACTTATTTTCCGTAGTAATCACTTGGCCCATTATTTTCATCAAATGATTGCATCAGATAATACATTTTTAGCTTGCATAGCCTAAAACTAGTAATCCCAAGAGATTAATAAAATTATAAATGTAACTAGAATTAATCAAGTTTAATCAAGAAAAAGGATTAACATGGTACTATTTTTATTCTTGTTGTCAATCACTCAAAAGAATATGCAAGGCAGAACTTACCCCAGAGTGATGTAGCAACACTTCAGCATTTCAAAAAAGTTTCCAAAAGTTCTACACTGAGATTGTGACTATATAAAATGGAATGAAGAATCTATGTCCAGTGCCTTAATTCTATGTCCACTGCATTTTAAAACAAGCTACAGTTAAAAATATAATATCAGTTATAATGCATGAAAATCCAGACATGTGGCATGAATAAATTGATTTGAACTGGTTATTGAACATGTAATTAATCTACAAAGAATTCCTGATGATGGAATTCCTGGACATCCATTTTGAAAAAACCAATATTGATTAACAGAAATCCAAGACCATTTTTTCTGACTTTTCACTTGATGTTGTTTATTTTGTCAGAATAAATTTTCATAGCTGTGTTTGAAGTAAAGCATTGACTCTCTGTCTTCCAGACATCATCTTTAATCTTGTTCTAAACAGACACTTCATTGTACTCTGTTTAATCTTGCTAGGAATGCAGCTTTCAAGGTCAATTGTTGTCCACTTGGAGCCATGGACAATAGAAATTAAACATATATGTATATATATATTAGTTCACCCATTCCATCTTCCTACCAGTGAGAAGTACTCCATAAGCAGCATTTTCTGCTGTCACGCTCCTGAAGCTATTAATTTTTGATAATAATGAGCCTTCAAAAACACATTTTCAGTGCATGCAATGCTGGAATTAAAAACAGAAAATAAGGAAGTTTGTTTTCCAGTTCAGCCTTACTTTTTAGCTGGAGTGTGTTCTCAGTGAGATTAACTTATGTTAATTTAAAGATCTACATTGCTTAGGGGTGGAATATCATTGCAGGGAGTGAGGGCTATAGCCTAACAGTTCTAGTAATGAGTGGGCCATTATTCTACTGTAGGAGGTGGAAAACTCTGCTCCGCCTCTGTCTTTGCTGCCGTTTTCAGTCTTTATTTGTCTTATCTGCTTAGAATGTTTTTCAGTATGCTTGCACAGCCATTTCAAAGGCTACTTATTATACAAATTTATGATAACTATAGAGTTAGTTACAGATCTATCCTCCCCTGGAATAAATATTTCTCCCCATCTCATATCCCACAGAAGAGTAAAGATCTGGAGAGGCCCACATTAGCACTGTAATGTGTTGTGCTTTTGACTTTAAGATAAATAAAAAGCAAACAAACATGTCTTTGTCTGACAAGTTTTGTCTTGGGCACACCCACTTATCCCTCATCAGCCAAGATAAATTTCTTCAGAGGGAGGACTTCCATGTTCACAGAAGGAATGAAGAAATTCTTTCTATTTTGTACATTCTTGGTGCCTTTCCTTTATTATCAATTTCATGTCCTCTTTGTGTTTTGAAGCTCTGCTTGGGCAAGGAGGTTATAAATATTAAAGCTCTGCACAAGTTCTTAAGAATGATTTGGGATTTTTTTTGTTTTGTCTTAAATATTCTGTTTCTGCTATTTTTACCTCAGAGCTATCCTTCCTCATCCAAGCAGCGTATTTTTAGCTAGTCCAGACAGTTGAAAAAATTGTTACTAATTGGATAGAGATTATTCTTGGCTTTCTTCTTTTCCAATTCTGCTGTAATATTGCCAGCACTGAGAAACACACACAGAACAGATTTTGCAAATATTATATGGAAGATACAGACTTTATATTTTGTAAGTAAGTTAATGAATCCCCTGCCATAAACAGCAAGAGTTTTTAAATACTGGAATGTGTGTCTTCAATTGGACTTCATGAAGACATCCAAAGACTTTGTTCATAATTGCATAGGACTTTGTAATTAAAATTTTAATGTGATCAGGCTGTGATTGATACAGTTTCTGTATCACTGTAGACAATGCAAATATGTTTCTGGCATGGCTTGAATTAGATGAGAATTTCCATTTTCCTTCTCAAACATTTACAGTAGTTACTGACACATACTTGAAAAGACAGGATTTTGACTTTTAGCTAGGGGCAAATATATATCATATTGAACCTCTAGCTGTAGACCACATTTTTAAGCTCAGGTTCCCTTTCACACTGTTAGAGAAAAATAAAAATAATGTGGAACTTTTCCACATAAACTTTTCCACAATTCCCTGTATTTTCTTTCCTGGCTTGTAAGTAGCCTAAATAGACCCTTTTCCTTCATGTGTGAGGCTAATGTACAGATCTCTCTGTCACTCCCCACAATCACACAAAGCTCTGTAGGGGAACAGTGGGAAAGGATATGGAGTAAGCAATAAAAGGAACAGTCCAAATGCAATGCAAAAGAAAAAAGAATACTTTCCATAATTGGATGGTCCATAAATTACTGTAGCCCTAGGGTCAAATATTTATGTGTGGAGTCACTGGACCATTTAAGTAGCTACTCATTAAAACCATGTAAATGCTTGAACAATCCAGCTATCATTTTACACTGATACTTGTACCTACTCCCAAGGAGGGAAGGCAAATGTGCATTGATAAGGATACATATACTTTTAAAGAAGGGTAGATTCCCGCATACTCAGCCCTTCTCCACACAGACATTTCCTTAAAGGCATACTGTCAGGTGAACTTTGCAGACTATCAAGCCAGGCATCTGTATTCCAATGTTAGGACCTGCTAACTCTTATGGAAAAAAGCCTACAAGAAATACAGAAAAATCTTTTGTAAGTGACTCCATTTTTCTTACATTTTTGCCTGTAGCGCAGCAAGAGCAGTGTGCTTTTCCCTTGTGAAGTGAGCAGTGAGGTCTGCAGAGATCGCAGGGCATCCTCCAGAGCCACAAAGCCATCCTCAGGGGAGATCGGTGCTTCTGCACCATCTCTGCACTTCAGCCTTCCCCTGTTCAGTTTCTCAAACACAGGGAGGAGGGAACAATTTGCTCAGCAACGGTAGTTTGCTCATAGTTTAATTAATCCTGCCTTTTTGGAAGCCTTCCAGCAGAGTTCAGCAAGGATGGTGGATATCACTCATGCCTGTACCTGCCTTCCTCCTCTTCCAGAACCGGAGAAGTTTCTATGCAGGTTCAGGAACAGCAGTGACATCCATCAGTTCCCTCAATATACTTCAGCACAGAAAGGCCCTCGGGTACAAAGTCAGCAGTCTGTCTTTGTTTAAAACACTGGGTTAAACCGTGTTTTTCTTCTAGTGCAGTCTCCTCTCTTCATTTGCCCAGGATGTTTTATCTCTTCTATCTTGGTCTTTCTCCATGTCTGTATATAAATTCCGTTTTTCAATTTTCCCTGTGCTTTTCCCTTCCAATTTTCGACTGCAACTGTTATGATCAGCTGCTGCTTTGTTCTTCTTGCTGATCCTTGCACCACCCTGCTGAGGTGAGGTCCCTCATTCCTCAGCCCCGCGTGATGTGAGTGGGTGAGTAGTGAGCAGATGACAGAATTAATTTGCAGGTGTCTCCCTCCTTTTGCTTTTGACATCCTGTCATTTACCATGTCCTGATATCTAGGGGGTTATTGCTCAGAGTGGTGCAATCCTTTTCTAGGTTAGCATTGAGCAATCTTAATTATTTCAGAGAGAGTCCTTATATAAGGAGATGTTTTTTGAGGGAAAAGACTTTCAAATTGTTTTCTTTTAAAACCAGTTGAATACAGTAAAATGGAAAAGGCATGGAAGTAGTGGCATTTTAAAGCATGTCTGCAGCTACTCTAGGCCATGAGAATGGAGTAGTTTGCAATAGAACAAAAATGCCAGACTTAAAAAAAACCAAAACAAAACACAAAAATAGTAATAGTAAGGTTCATTGCTGCATGCTCCTTTTTCATCTTAGGAGATGACATATATCGAAGGTTTGGTCTGCTCTGCATGCAGTTGCCTCCCAATGAGGTGCATGTCTGTTCGCAGAAGTGCGATGTAGTTAACTTGTATGTGAACTTCTTATTTATACTCTCATTTGTTTAGAGTATTACTCCTGTACATCCTCTGCATGTCTCATTGTGCCTGGTGAGCATCTCTCATCCATATCATTAATTAAATTTCCAGAGGAGGAAGGGTGAAGGAAAGGTAATCTGTGCAATAATGGAGTAGGGTAGGAGTGAAGAACTCTGAACATGTATTAAGTGCATGCTTGAATCTAATCATATTTATGTATTTATTTACTGTTTAATTTCCCTCTGAACATTCTGGTGTGCTCTTTATTATTAATTTTTTTTTCTTCTGCTGGGTGACCTCAGAAAACATTCATTGTTCTTAATCATTGATATTGCGCCTCATTTTGGGAGAGGAATGTAAGTAAAAATGTCCAAAACTGTAGGTCCTGTGAACGGTCCTTTGTCTTTGAGCCCTGCAGATATTATTTCCTTGGCATACTTCAGTTATGCCTAGGCTTAAGGGAAATCATCTTTCTTTTTAAGGAATTTCTTTTCATTATTTTAATTTTTTCTGAGAATGACAGGTGAGATTAGCTGAACACAGGACATATTTGGGGAAAGGAAGGGTGAATAAGAAATTTAAATTACATGAGCACCAATACTATTTTTTATGGATATCATGCTGTATGTTGTTGTATGATTACAGAGGGAAGTATTGCCAAGAAGTCATTAAAGGAGACCCCATTTTCTTTATCTCTAACAATGGCCTTAAATGCACAAAACTCATAGTAAAATAAACGTGTGCACATCTGTGATGTAACAGCAAAAAGAAGTAAATGCTGGAAACAAATCTGTAATTCTTCAGTGCTTACTCTGAATAATAGCTGATTTTGTGCTCAATATTACAGTACATAATTTGTAGTGAAATAAGAATCCAAACTAAATTATTAAAAAACCAGAAACATTTATCTTGATTATTGTTTTAAGCTTGCATGCTCTTTGCTGAAACTGTTGCTGTAAATTGTAAATAGCAGCTAGAATTTAGTGTGTTTGCATGCTACATTTCAAGACTAAATGGACTGATTATCATTTATTCCTCATAAATTACATAAATGTTCAGATTCCTTTCTCTAGTTCTGTGTTCCCACTGACTTCAGTGGGAATTATTGGTATAAAGATCTTTGAAAATTAGGCCAAAAGACAATGTTGTGCAATGCAGTGCTGCTTGTGGAGGGATTTGCAGATTTGCAAAATGCAGTTCTGACACAAACAGAGCTAGGAAGCTCCGTCCTTTCCCAGCATCTTTGTGGGAAGAGAGGTTTCTTTTCTACAATCAAACTTACTTCCAAACATCCCAGATCATTTAAATTGTGTAAAGCTTTTAAAACAAAGCTGCTGTCCTATCTTCCTATCTGTGAAATTGAAAAAGTTTTAACACATTTGTGGTGTTGTTTGGTTTGCTTTTTAAATGAAGTCTCTGATAAATCACCCTTTTTATATGAAAATAGAGATGGGACAAACCAAGCTGAACAAGCTTGGTTATCTTCAAGATGGGACAGAGCATTTGACCAACTGGGGAAGGTGACGGAGTGAATGCTTAAGCCAACCTGTCTAATAAGGAGGCCTGTAACAGTTCTCCCTGTCACAGAAGGCTCTTTTACATGCTCTATTTATAATGTCCTGTTGCCATTTTATTGTGCCTGTAACAGCTATGCAAGGGTGATTACAAACAGTCCCCAACTTTCCCGTGTCACTTTTCACTCATCATCGTTGCTCTGAATGGTGACAGTTTAAACCTTCTCATGCCTGTTAGCTAGTGTTTGCTGAGAACATAATATTGGCCTCTGGTTTTATTGCAAACTAGATGAATCTGTATTATCAATTTTTCATTGTCAGGCTTATAGGAAGGATCCAAATCTGGAAATTTAAATAACAATTCATCTTCCTTGTTTTCTGGTCTTCAAATTCCTCTGTGTGAAACGCTACTTGACACAGCATTACTCTAGAATTAGTTTCACTGCCTTTGCCTAGCAACACAAATATGTTTTACACTTTCCAGGCTTCTCCTGTTAACTTCTAAAGCTGATTGTTGTCACCAGTATATCTTTGTTTGCTATTTATTTGTTACTAGGTGTCACAGTTCTGGACAGCCTCCACTGGCTGGATGCTCCCCAAGCTCTGTCTTTAGGTCCTACGGCTCAGGAGCTGTTCTCTCTCAATCTTCCTGACTTTGAGCAGAACCTGGGACTGCCTTTGGCTGGGGGCTCCTACACGCCTTCTCAAGACATGCTTGCCTAATTGCACAGACCTGCTCTCCATTGCTTAGGCCTGTATTCGTGCAGGATCTCCAGGAAGATCCTCACGCTTTCCCAAAGCTCAAATCTTTGCACTGTTCATCTTCAGACTGAGGTGGAAATTTTCACTTTGAACTTTTAACACTACAAGAAATATACTGAATCCAAAAGACAGAAACATCTTTATGTCCTTGCATCATTTTCTTCCTGTGTTAGGAACACAGCTTTTAGAGAGGGGCACAGTCCCTCTTTGGAAACTTGCAGCCTGTTTCTTGCTGCCAGTCAACTCCTCTTCACCTTTGCCATTACACAGTAAGGAAAGTTTATTCTTTGGCCCAAAGCCTGCGCCTTTGTTCATCTCCTACTCTTTGCTTCATCTGTCTTCTTGACCCACCCTATCTTCATAGCTTTTAAAAACTGTTTAATACTGTGCTCCCTTCAGATTGCCCCAGGAGGGTGGTTCTGCCTTCTCAGGCAATCCTTAGCAAACTTGCTGCCCAGCTCAGCACATTCTTGAAGTGTTAGCAACATCTTTGTTTGTTCTGTAGTTTCTCTGAAACAGAAGGTGTCAGAGGACAGTGTCCTCATCAGATTTACTTGGTGTGTGAAATGGAGGGGAAAGAGTGAGGATATGGTTTGCAGCCTGCTGGTAACAGGAGCTGCTGCCTAATGCGGAGGTAAGGCACGGGCACTCAGCAGGGTCGGGCTTTTGCGCGCAGCACAGCTTTGCCACTGGCTGTGCTCGGCTCTCCAGGAGCCAGCGGCACCATTGTCCCCAGCGGCAGCCATCCTGTGTACCCCTTCCCGAGTTCCCAGCCATCCCCAGCTTCCTGCAGTGCTGCAGGAGACCTTGCTCTGCACCCTGGCGAGTACATCGTGCGCGGGTGAGGGAGCAGCTCTCCAACTATCTGGCTGCGGAGGGCCCTCAACACCTCTGAGGGCACTGGAGACCTCGGGGATGGGCTGAGCTCCAGCATCTTACTGGATGTGTGGGACAGCTGCTCCTGGAGGCACGCAAAATGACTCAGAAGAAAAAAGTGGCAGCAGTGAAGACTGTGCTGGAGTCAGTGCTGGTTGCTCAGTCTCGTGCACTTACGACCACACCTCAGATCTGTCATTTAAGAGCTACCACCAATACATTCTGCACTCAACTGGTGCCAGCAGTGGTGGGAGCCCCTGAGCTCCTGTCCGACTTGCCCGGCTGCATCTCCTCCTCTTGCTGCCAGCTCCGTCACAGCCCCAGAGGTTGTCACCCTTCCCACCCACTCACACGCAGACGATTTTCAAACAGGGACTAAGTGGAACGAACCTGTGAGCAGAGCCTGTGCTCGGCTGTCTGCAAGCGACTGGTGCTTCTGTTGGCCCGCAGCATATATATTTCCTTGAGGGAGTCAGTTCCTTCCAGAACCATAAATGAGGTGTTATTGCAGAATGTCTTGGGGCGGGGGGGGGGGGGGGGGTGTGTATGTGTGTGTGCATAACATAGAAGTGATTCCTGGTTTTGTAGCTTTTTAACGTGTATTGTAAATGACACACACGTGAGGTTGTTACCTATTTGTTTTTTCTGTGGGCAAAAAGAAGGCATTTGATTGAGGATAGCTTTTTAGTGCATATGCCTCAGCCAGGCACACAGTCATGAATCAGTTACAGTCTGTATTGGGAAATATATTGTTAATATAATTGGCATGGTGAAATGAAACATTTAAAATGAATAGTGGAGAGAGAGATACTAAAGAATTTATATTAAAAAAAAATTATCAAAAGCAGGAAAGGACACGACCTTCTTATGTCAGTAATGCTGTTTGTTATTGTAGGAATAAGAGGCTTAATTCCTGGAAGTGCTAAAGTGGTTTTGGTTGGGTGAATGTGTCCTTCATAGTAGCCTGTTTGTCATCTCAACCTTTTTCTGAAAATGGAATTCAGATTTCTAGCCAAAAGCGTAATAATTTTTACTTTGCATTGAGGTTGTATAACAGATGGTGAGCTAAAATGCGCCCAGTGTTTCAGAATGATTTGATGACTCATGAAACTGAAGAACACTTTTTCCTCAGATCATGTTTTGATTCTATCTAGGGGTGAGGAAAACTGTTGTATTAGAGAAAACTCCATCTAAAATATTAAGCAAGTATTTGAATTGTGAAAATCTGTGGGGATTTTTTTTTTAATTCATTTACCTGTGGCTTGGCTCGTAGTAGCGAGTACTCAGAACCTCACAGGAGAACAATGGTAAATGTTTCAGGAATAGGTGCAGTTTGGTGAACATTTGAACAGCAAACAAAACCTTCAAGTTCCCTAAGAGTTCAACCATGTAAGTGGAAGCAACCTAAAGTACCTGTCTTAAAAACTGCTGTTTTCTCATATGGTAGGAATCAGTGGGAGTCGAATTCCTTTGGAAATACTTCAGAGGACCTATCAGGAAATTACACGCCTCTTTCATTGATCGTCTGGCCCTAATACTTGGGTGATGGACAAACTTGAAAAGCATGGGTCCATTTTTGAAAGTTTCACACCATGGACCTATTTGGTTTCTGCTGGTATGTTCCATCATTTTCTTGGAAATTCTAGTAGTTGCCCGTAGCTGCTTCTGCACCCATGGTGAAATACGATAAAGTCATTGACTCTGTTAATTAGGTCTTGGTAATGCACATGTGGTCCAAACACTCCCTGGTCATAGTTCAGTCTGACCCTTTTTAAGAAGCAAGGCTAGTCATGATACCCTGCTTGGAGCAGCTGAAATTTTCTTGAGTTAGGAGGAAAAAATAATGGTATGTGGGGTCTTAGCACACATTAAGGTATTTCTGAGATTTGGAGAGACACACGAGGTTATGGAGCTGGTTAGGTCTCAGTACCCAAAGCACTGTCTGAATCAAGGGGGCAGACAGTTCTCGGACCGCATGGTCAGAGGATCTAACAAAGGAGGTGCTCACTAACCAGCTTTTGAGTTCAGGTTAAGGATTTTCAATCAGGACAAACTCTATTTATTCAGGCCTAACAGAAAAAACTCCATTATTGTCCCTTCCTACTCAGCTGTGGTTGTATTTTTAAGTTAAAATACACATTACTACAGAAGAAAGCAGGAAACTCAAAACACTTCTATCTTACAAGTACACAAAAGTATATTATGTATACAAAGAATATACAGTTTCGAAAGGGCTCTCAGGCCTGCTTGTGATGTTTACATAGAGAGTTAGTATTGCCATTCTAGGTGTATAGGTAAGATTTGCCTGAAAAAGAGATGCTGTCCCTTGGATTTTCTGCTTTTTTGTAAAGTTGTATTTTTGCTCTGTGTATCTAGTAGCATAAAGCTTGTTTTTCTACAAGTTGCTCTATTTTCAAAGATAATAGGTAGATGTTAGAGTTCCAGCTTTTCTTCCTGATATTACATGTGTGGCTCTATTTGCATTCTCTCAGCTCATGTTTTCTCAGATGCAGAAAATTATGTAATTAGTTGTGGGGTCTCATACCATCATTTCAGAGATGTTTCCCATTTAAATTAAAGGCCTGTTCTTCTACCCAATCAGTAATTGTCTAGATCTTTTAAGATCTCCGTCAGCTTGATTTAATTGTTAAACATTAATTTAGTGGGAAAAAGGCTTCAAAGGGGAAAAAAAAGAACTGCTGGAGGGGCAAAATATTAATAGGTGCTTAAAAGCAAAACAGTAATTCTTCCCTTTCTAAGCTTGCAGCCCTTCAGGCCTAGTAGAAAAGAAACAATTGACTGTATTACAGGATTATATAGGTTTCATTGACTTAAAACGAACTGAAAGCAGCTGTAGGGAGATTTGCCTCAAGTCTTTATTATTAGCCATATGAGGTAGAAAGAAAAACAATGTTTTGTTTGAATCAGAAAATACAATTTTCAATGGTGGTTTAGAAAAGGTTAGGTAAAGAGAGCATTACTTGTCAATAGGGAAAAAGGTAAATAGAAAAATTCTGTTTTGCCAGGATTATATACCATATAAAAGATTTCAGCCAACAGAAAAAGAGGCTATCCTATACTTGTAGGGTTGTTGTTTTCTTTCATTGCTGATGGTTAATCTTTGAGTTTAGAATGCTTGATATCTCTTTTACTTACTAATAATAGTAATACTTCACTCCTCTGAATAATTTGACCATTCAAATGGACATAAAAATCAAGAAGTGTTGCTTATTTGCAAAGAAAATCCTTCTAAAATCTGCATCTCATTGAAAAATACATTGGTAGAGGTTTCCCTCTAAGATATTGCCCTTGTTGTTAAAAATTCTAATTAAGAAAGCATCAAGAGGTTTTTATAAAAAAAAGTTCGGAATGCAAACTCACAATCTATTTTAAAGAGCCAGAATATTTCCTTACCATGAATTTTTAAAAATATTTGTTCAAGTGCTTTTATATAAATGTATCCACAACAGTATTCATTATGATGCAGGCCGAACTGTCATTTAGAGATAAATACCAAAAATCTCTATGGACACAGAAGAAAAGCTGGAATGAAATTGTCACTGATACTAAAAAATGTTTTCTTAACCTATAAACCAGCTGCTCCATAGCGCATTTTTGTCCGGAGCAAAAATGCAGCATTCTGGGATAAGGACGAACAACTTTGTGTAGCTATGAGTGGCAGCTATACCTCTCACCCGCTTACCCATGAAGTTCCTTCTTCAAAGGAGAGCCTACAAAGAGAGATGTGGCTGATTCTGTCTGCAGCAATGTAGCTTTGAAGTACATATTGTTGCATTCTGATACTCTGTGTATGCAGAGGTGGAGCTTTCCCATGTTTAAGAATTGTCTTATACTCTTATATTCAATTCATATTTTTATGCAACATACAATTTCTCAAACTTTTTCCAGTGGGACAATGAATTTTTGAGATATTATAAATGGTATCTTTTAGAACATGCAGCACTGTCACATTAATTATCAATTTTGAGTTTGATATATTTGTGGAAGAGGCGTTCTCAACTCTCTGACATTCATGGGATCAACATACCATTGAAGTACCATTTTTTTCTATTTAATTCTTATCTTAAATCATTCACCAAGGAGTCTTCTTTCTACAGCAGCATAGCAGCTATTGCAAAACACAGCTTCAAACTGCTGGAACTAATTTTTGGATCCTAAGTTGAGAGAAAGGCTAAATACTTTGTAAAAGTAAAACATTTTTCATTTTTTCACATTTGTCATCCAGAACCACTATTCACTCTTTCAAAAGGTAAGTCATGGTTCCTAATCAACCTGAGTTCAGGTAACGCTGCATACGTTTTTCAATCTAAAGAAACTGAAAATGGTGTAGTAGTACAGAAAAAAGCTTGGTATTTACATCCCACTTTGATCTGTAGGTTGTAAGGGACTTCTCCAGGTTTAGTGGCTGCTTTTTTGATTTTTACAGTTGAGAAAATCTTGATACAGAGCACAAGCGAAGCTGAACACTGAATTCCTGTCCCATTGTTCACAACACCTAGATCACAGTCTGGGAAGGTGACAGTTCCTCTGGCATTCAGAGGAGTTTCTTCCTGGAATCTCTCCACCCCCAGTTTGCTTCTGCAGCAAGAAATCCGATCTTCCTTATCTCCCATAATTTCCAGTAGGTTCCTCCTCCCTTACGCTATCAGCAGCCACTTCTTATTGTCAATGTTGCCTTCTAATAAGAAGTCCAGGTACCTGCCACTGTGTGTAGGAAGTGGATGCTTTCATTCAGGTTGATGTGTTTCATGCTCAAAAGTATTCACTTCTAATGGAAGCTTCCAAAAGATAAGAGTTCAACAAGGGAATGTGATATATTTGCTGTAGGCATGTTGTCAGACTTGCTAAACATCATCGCAAACAGTGGTGGGGGTGGGAAGTGGAGAGTGGATACAAGTGACCTGAAACACATCAGAATCGTTTGCACAACACCACGTATAATTACTTCATATGTGCATGCATCTACAGTGCTGTAATTGCATGTCTGATGTACTTTTAGTTATGTATTCATCTGTTAATCTGCTGAAGAGAACAGAAATATTGAACAAAATGAAACATTTCTAATGAGAATTTTCATTTCATCCGCATATTCACCAAAAGAAAACTAACCTGTACATACTGTGAATTTAGATTAGTGTTCTTGACACAGTGGATGCTGCTTGTACGACAGGAGTAATCTACCTTCTTGGAAGTGATTCCCAGTTATTTGTGTATGGGATGTACAGAATGTTCCGCTTTCTTGGGCAGTGTTCTCTGTTCAGAATTGTGAGGGACATGTTCATTATGTTATTAGTGATCAACAGGAGTTCTGTATTATTGAAAGTTATCAGACCTTCCAGGCATTTCAGGGCAGTAACGTGTAACAAGAAGAGGCACATTTCCCTAAATGAATACATTTTCATTCAGTGGGTTATTCACTTAACCAGCATTAAATGTAATCCGCTTTGAATCTCAGTGGCCACCTCCTACTCTTGTCCTGTCAGTCTTCATCTCCTGCAAAAGCATGAATTCAGCCTTCAAAAGAACAGTAGTTTGGCTAAATCACTGTGTAACTTTCTGTAAGAAATACAAGAGGGATTTTATAGAATTAGTGCAAAATAGCTCAAGGTCAGCAGCTCCTAATACTTTACATCATAATTAAAGTATTCACATTTTGTTTTTTTTCTTTTTCCTTCCCATCCCTTCTTTGCTTATTTCCTTTTTCCTTCTTTTTCTTTTTTCTTTTCTTTTTAGGATGGAAAGGTATTTGTCTCAGTAATAGAGTATCATTCCCTCTTTTTATGCTGATTTTATTTTCAGACAAGGCAGATCACACTGCTGGCCATTGTGCTTTACTGCACACCAGCTTTGCAGAATATAATGGAGCAGGACAGTATTTTTTTTGATGTGGTTAATCTCTGTTATACTTGTGCCTCTCCTGAAAACTGCACTGTGTCAGAGAGTCTTTTGTAGCCAATGGTGACAGGAAGATCAACAGAGAGAGGTTGCTCCATTAACCTCTGAAGTAATGAAGTTGCATTTCAGGCAGTCAACGCTCACGCTGCCGATTTATTTTCATTTAAGAGGAAGTGAAACTACTTCAAGCCACTCAAGTGTCCATATTTTGATAAATACACAGGTTGCTAATGTTCTAATGCTTACAATCAGCCTTGAGGGGACCTCTAACGGCATAGGATGCTGTCAGTGTGTGTCTTCTTGTTCTTGCAAAATGATCAGTCTTCAGCACGAAGAAAACAGGCTAAGCCTATTTATCCACATATTTAGTATGGAAATATGGTTTTGCTGACAATGCTAGCTTTATCTCTCCATGTGGAAATCCTGAAAGCAGATAAATAATTTGATAACAAATTTGTGTAAACTTTCAGGGGAACTGAATTCAGATCGCCAGTTTTGTTTCTATTTCTGCTTTCCCAGGGGGTACACATTTGTCAGGGCATTACTTTCCATCTTAGAAATGGACATAACGGAAATCTTGGGAACATGTTTAACCCTCAGTTTGTTAAAGTCTTGCAGGATTGTCTGACCTTATAAGATTTTCATGACTAATAGTCAAATCCTGTGAGAACAGCTTTCTGAGGAAGCAATAACGCTGGTCTCCCCCACCTCAGCAGTAAAACAGGCTTGTAAAAGAAAACACTGCAAAACTGGCATGACCACACCCCCCTTCTTCCTGAGTTCTGCTCCTAGGCATGGTCTTTGGCACATATTTTTTCCTGCTAAAGGTAGCGTAATTTACATGTCTGGCTTTCTGTAAGCAGTGAAAACACTTTTTATGTACAAAAGTCCAGGTGGTTTCATAGCCATATCGTACATTCCTGTTCTCCCAGGGTGACATGAACAGTTGTTTATCCACAGTACTTCAGAGACACAGAATCAAGGTGGTCAGTTAAGTGCAGTGTGTTCCTGCTAGTGCCTTGCCAGATTTCTGACGTATCCGTATTTATGCTGTGGGCCATGTTTTGCCTGCAGATGAGTCCCGAGTGTTTGCTTCCTGGGACTATTTTGACATAGCTCCACTGAACTAATTTGAAAGACTGTCTTCCTTGGGCTTTGGATGGTTCATTTTAGTGTATTTCCTCTGTGAAGAGAAAACACTTGGTGAAGCAGGAGCAATGTTACCTGCATTTTACAAAAGCATATTGTTTGTGAACAGAATAGTCAGCCATGGCCTCATGCCCATTGTGTGAGATGGCTGTTTTCTAGCCTCTCCTGTCAATAGTGTGAACTATCTTTGCTGTAAAGCAGGTTCTCTGTCTTGCTGCCTTTGCCTTGCCTCTGCACAAGGAAGATGGCTGCACTTCCTTGCTTGGGCTTTTCTTTCCTGAGCAGTGGTCGCTGGACTACAGAGCCAAAGGCTGATGGTGCAGAGCTCTGCCAACGGTGGGAGTAAGGGCTGTGGCCAGTACGGTTTCTCACCACTAGCTCCATACCTAGCAGACAGCATCCTGAGGTTGGTATCAATGCCGCAGGATTTAGAGCTGTGTTGCTCTGCTGTTTGCCAGAGCTTGTTACAGACCTGGTGCCAGAATGAGGACCACAAGCATCTCCCACATGTGCCCCAAAGCTGCACTGAGAAATGCAGCCTGCAAAGCTTCATGTCTTTTCTCCCACTCCCTCTCTCC
>Ga0181612_151185_pt1 | contig 21349 bp, 14 predicted proteins | sample HoacroProtozoa21_FD_119630 | JGI IMG/M metagenome (GOLD analysis project Ga0181612, IMG submission 119630) | Hoatzin crop microbial communities from Cojedes, Venezuel. Combined Assembly of Gp0051906, Gp0051904, Gp0051908
GGTCCCCTCTCTCAGCCTTCTCTTCTCCAGGCTGAACAAGCCCAGCTCCCTCAGCCTCTCCTTGCAGGAGAGATGCTCCAGGCCCCTCATCATCCTCGTAGCCCTCCGCTGGACTCTCTCCAGTAGCTCCTCATCTTTCTTGAACTGGGGAGCCCAGAACTGGACAGAGTACTCCAGATGAAATATATTTCTGTAAATTATTCCAGTGCAATTTCAAAACTCCAGAAAGCTTAGCTAGTAGAAAATGGACAGGAATTTTCAAGTAACTGCAGAGTGTCAACATACAAAGTCCAATTATTTTGCCTTCCACATTCATAAAGCACCTGCACGCCACCACCTCAGAGACCCAGCACACCCAGAACACTGCAGCAGCAGGCAGCACGTCATCTGCTTCTCTTCTGGAGCAGAAGCTTTGACCAGCCGTTGTCCTCTGGAACCCAACAGCCAAGTCCTGTCCTGATGAGGCTTTTACTAAACAGGGCAAGTCTAACGCTGGAAGCAATTCTTAAACTTTCATTTAGGTCCCTATTTCTATTACGAGTGACCTTCTAAAAATTCTGTATTAAGATATCACATTAATAATTAGCCCCATGTTACATCCAATGCTGTGATGAGACGGAGATTAAGAATCGAGATAAACCACTTCAGTGTGAGAAAGCAAGCATGTGAAGCCGCAGAGCCTCGAGGTTAATCCAGGCAGCTCTGCTGTGCCGTTCGCTCCGAGGAGCTGGAGGGATTAAGGAATAGATGACACAACTGCGATTTGTTACAACCGTGTTTACCAGAGTCCCCCGCCGTCTCTTCAAAAGCTGGAACAAACCCTGCACGCAAACAGTTAACAAGGAAAACATGGCCATGTAGTCCTTTACACGATTTACCTCGGGGGGGGGGGGGCCCGATGACATTTTCCTTTAGAGAAAATTAAATTTGTGAAATTAAATCTGTGGAAATTAAATTTGTGAAGATAACAACTTTGAGATTCAATGAGCTCCATTTAAATGCAAGTATGGCTCTTTTGCTTAGGTCTTCTCCTGCCTTCGGATTTGAATAGGCCACTGTATAGATCCACAGTGAAAATAATGAGCAGGGAGCTAGCGAGGAAAGTGTTGCATTCACAGTTTATGTAAAACTAATCCAACGTCTTTCAAGAATAAAGTGAACTTTTGTCTCCTCTTTGTGTGTGCTACTGTAACACCAGTCTGCCAGGAAAACAGATTTTTCTTGCCCGTCAGGCTTCGTGATCATGTGGGTGATAAGCAGCTGGAACATAAGATTACTGTACAATGCAGTGTTTTAAAAGGCTACAGCAATTCTAAGATGTATAAAGAGAGGAATAATAACAATTGATCATAGAAAAGTTATTACGGAACCGTTAAAGGAAAACTAGGTCTCATACCCAGAATCTGAGAATCAAGGGAACATCTGAGGGATTAAGAAAACAACAGCATAAAAGGCAAACGATTCCAAAAAATCCCTAAGGTTACAGCACAAAAAGCAAGATCTGTCTTAATTTACCAAAGCTAAGGTCAAGTGGCAAAACTGGAGCTGCGTCTTCCACGCAGTGGTCTCCATTTAGTCAGAAGGAAGCTGTCACCCATCGACTCTCATGGAGAAGCTGGTTACTCTGAAATCTCTAATCGTCACCAAAGCAGCCGCTGCCGAGAAGGGAACTTTCCCTCCGATGAGCAACTCACAGGTCAAACAGGTAAGGATGCAGAGAAGCTCTGAAGCAAGAGATGCTTTAGTGACTCCACTGCTACGAATGACGCTACACAAAGCAGCTGTTGAGGGCACAAAGAGAATACGTAAAGAACACCAGACCTTTGCAAGCCCAAAATACCTCCAGGATTACAGCAAAGAAAGATACCAGGCTAGGTATTCTGCCAAGAGTGCACAGATGTTGTATGTATCGACACAGAGATTGGATCACAGCTCCTCTTCCTCAACAGAGGAGGAGTAAGAGAAAGTTTTGGTACATCAGTAACTGAGGAGAAGAAGAATGGCCTCAGTAGCATCTCAGCCCACTCAACTCAGTCCACCCTGCTACAGAAAGTGTCTTTACCTTGTGATTCTGCGTTTTTGTGTGCTGTTTTGTCTTCCAAGTTGAAGGACTGACAAACCAGAATTAAATAGAACACCATCTTCAGTAAGAAAACACAAACCTTTCAGAGTGGACAGAACTGATGACAGAGAGTAATTATATAAACCACTTAATTAAATGGCACAGACTCAAAGACAGAGACTTCATTAAACAGAAAAGCAGCCAATTCTAATCCATAAATAGTTTCCAAAGCATGTTCATTTTGTAGTGCCATTTCACTACATAAACACTGAGAGCAGCACCCTTGAGAGGAGGAGAGGCATAAATCAGGCCTCCAGTTAGGATAAACACCAATGCCTGGATGTTATTATCCCTTCCCTCTAAAAAGGTAGATCGTTAAAGAACAAAAAAAAGAATTTCTCTTGCCTGTGTGACCAACACCTCTTTGCTTATTGAGCCCAAATTCCTGTAAGCACGTGGGAACAGCTCTCGGCAGATGCACGCACAGAGCCCGCCTGTGAAGCGTCAGCACGCGCACACGGTGAGAAGACTGCGCCGGGCTGGGGAGCGACGCGTGCCGAGCGAGGTGTGAGGGGCTGCCCAGGGCGGCGGGGCAGGAGGTGCCCCAGGCCACGGGGCTGCAGCAGCGGCAGAGCAGAGCCACGAGGCTGTTGGCAGCAGGCTCGCCCTTGGTGCCTTCTCACCCGGCATTTGCAAAGGCGGTGGACAACCAGTGAAGAGGCGCAGAGTTCAGGAGAAGTCCCTGGGGCTTTCCACCTCCTTTTTTCAATCTCACCCTTAACAGGAAAGCCAACTTGCACACTCGTTTTCTTTGAGGAGCGTCTGCCCTTCCTGCGCATCCCCCAGTTCCCGTCATCCACCCTGGATCTCTGCTGTGCTCCGACGCTTTGCCTGCACACATTCAACGAGGCAGCAATGAAAGCAGAACTCCATCTGCCTTTGGAAGTATTTCTGTAGCGTTCACATCACTTCAGTGCCTGACCAGCTAAATTACACCAAATTAAAAAAGCAGGGGAAACAAGGAGGGAAGAGACAGACACAGGAAAAAAAGAACAAAGGGATACTAATTAAAGTGAGAAGAGTAAGTAAAGGGGAATGAAGTTAAGAAAAGGACAGATGAAACCAACGTCAGGGAAGTGTAAGTTACTGTTTAAATGACAGTTTCCTGAAAAACAGTTTAATTAAATATGATAGCACACAGTAATTTTGTTTCTCTAGCTCAAGAGCACAAGGGGTTGTTAATCGCACTCATTAACAAAGCAGAAGGTCAAGTAGATTTCAGGTTATTTTCATCACTGAATAGATGGGAGAAGCAAGCGCTGAGCAAGGAAATTACTCAGCCAAATAACTTTTTGCTGAAACCCTGTGGCTGGGATTAGGATCCGGTGTTTCAGCAAACACCCCTTTCCCTGTGTTAATGCCATTGGGGAACAAAACCACCAAACACAAAGCTAGAAAACCAAACACGCACAGGCAAAAAACCCCACCCCTCAAACACGAGCAAAATAATTTCCATGCAACTTGAATGCCTTTACCTAAGGGGAGAAAAGTAACTTCAGGATACGCTGCTTTACGGCAGTGAGTGAGCAGCGCTCGGCTACGAGCCGACACCTCTGCCGGGGACACGCTGCCTCTCCGTCGACTCGAACCACAAACGCACGCTCTGAGGCTTGGGATAACATTAAAGAATATGTTGTAGTCACCACTTTAGTGGTTTTTGTATCTCTATACATCATCACACTGTATTACACCTAAGCTGGGACACTGCAGCAGAATCCGACTTCAAGTTACAGCCGTGACCAGGTTTACTCCATACTGGGACAGAACCAGCAGACTCCATCAAGTGAGACTGATTAAATGTTCAAACAGCTTCTTTTCCTTCCTGCTTCACTTTGCAATTTCTTTCTATTTTTAAGAGCAGCTACAGCATGGATTAAATGTCCATGATATCACACTAAAAAAACTTCAAAGACGCAACTGGAAGTTATTCTGCTTCTGCATTAGAACCTCCTTGAAAAAGCTCCTGGTCTGAAGAGATAGCAGCACAGCTTTGATTTTAAGCCTTTTGTATTGCTTAGCGTGTTTGTGTATTAAAAGTGACACAGCCTGAAGTTTTCAGATTTCACAGCGAGCCTTGAGATGACAAAAAAATACATACCTTTTTATCAGGAGTATGTAGTGAAGCAACTTATGCAACAGAGCTTAATATTTTGGAAAGTTCCCAAAAATATTCAACATTTAACTTCCAGGAGTTTAAACAGAAATTTAAGCAAACCTGAGCCAACATTTCTAAAGAAAGAAAACCAGATTTGAAATTCAGAGAAACCACATGTATCATAAAGGCTGGCTGTGCTTTCATCTCGCGGGAAGATTGCTGTTTTGCAGAACGGCAAGTGCTGGCAGTGCCCCCGGACCTGGACGCTGCTGTCGACCTCAGGCACCTGAACCCAAACCCTTCCACTTGGGCCCACCTGCAGGACTGCCTTCCGCGTGCCTGGCAGATGAAGTTTGCTGAAATCGGAGATGCACATGCCTCGACCGAAGACAAATGAGCCATCACCACCCATCACCACCACCATCATGTGTCCTCTCCACAGAAAGCAAATCTCAGACACGGAGAAAGTGTTTTGGCGGAGGCTGCACAGCACACTGGTAGAGGAGCTAAGAAATCAGATCCCCAAACTCATAACCATCACCCCATAGCTCCTCTTGGTGAGTGCGGGGCCGCCCCTGATGGAAAAGTTCCTTCCAGGCGGATTTACACTGGAGTTATTCTTACAAAGCGTGTTATGTTTACCCTGCAGTCACCAGCTCAGGAATAGTTGTGCATCCTTCACTCCAGGGAGCGCGCATAATCTTTTGGATCATCACTTCAGCACTCCAGCACTCAATGCATCTTGTGAGAAAAATAATATTGCTCAGATTTTCATCAAAAGCAACAGCAAAGTATAATCTGGATGTTCCCTACGAACCAGATTAACGTGGCTAACAAGCAGCTTATTTTACAGCCTTCACTTTCAAAAACTCCTTGAAATACCTGCCTCTTGTGAAGAAATTACTCGTGTTTTTCTGATGCAGTCAGCTGACAGCCTCTTGAGGTATATAGTTGGAAGTTGGTGAGATTATTTTCTCAGCAAAAAGGGCTGGTAGCAAATCTTTCCTTTGCCGTCACTCAGTTTTTAATTTATTATTTTCTGTATTCATTAATTTTCTTGTCCCAAACTCTTAGGCACATGGTCTCTTTGGTAAGATGCTACGCTCGGTCTTTCAGCCTGGTGCTGGGCCCTACCTTCAGTGTTCCCCCCTGAGGATGGACGAACCCTGGGTCTCCCTCTCCCCCCTCTTCACTACCTGTACTCCACCTGCACGAGCACTGTTCTCTCCCCTGTTGTTTTTTCCGTGCCACACAACTGACAGAAGATCTAACAGCTTAAAGCACATTGAGCTGGACCTATGCACCTCAAACCAGCTCCACTAACAGGGTCTGGACCACTACCAGAGGCACGTACAGCACCGGGCACTGGACGTGCAACGAATGCCATCTGCTGTCTCCAGGATTTAAAAATCCCCCCTCTCCTGCGGTGCATTGCCTTGCTGCTGTGTATTTCTATGTCCTTGTAAAATAAACAACCTTTTTCCCCCTGCAGAATGCTTCTATCAAACTAACACGTTCTTTATACTCAGGCCCTGCATCCAAGCTTGCACCGTGTCTGGTACAGCTTGAGGCAGAAGAAACTACGTACAGATTGCACAGCAGAAAGACGTTTGCTGAGCGGCACGAACAAGCAGATGTATTTCAGTGCAAAATTTCAAAACACGCAGGTGCCATCAAAGAAAACAGAGCCCAGAACAAGAGAGGCAAATCAGCAGCATGGCTGGGGATGACACTCTGACAAGGACGCGTGGGCTGAGGTCTCTACCAACACGTTTCTAGGCAGCTCCGTCCCCATCACTGTCAGGAACTTTATCACCACTGACAGTGTTGCTTTCTTGAAATTTTGCCTGCTTTAATGCCACTCTCTCTATTTTTTCCCCCTGCTGCTAATTATTCCATCTGGATCTTTTTCACAGAATTATTCCCATCCCACCTGTTATTGTCCATGCAAGCTTCACCATGGTTGTCCAAGGCAAGGATGATGGCCGAGTCCCACTCACAGAAACCAAACCAGCTGTAATCTTTATGCTGATGACTGGCCAAGCTACCTTGACTCTCTAGAGCTTTCTGAACTGAAACCCAAGTCAGACAGCTTTAACACTTACTTGGGGATATTCACACAGTGGTGCACGATGAGGCAGTGGAAGCATAGCTCTCAATCTTCTCCTGCAAGTCCTCCTCTCATCCTCTTATCCCAGAGACCAGGAGAACCCTAATATTATTCCTGGAAGGATGTATCCAAGGTGTTATCTCCAACTTGGCTCCATTTACTACACTTGATAACTAAACCATGTCTAAACCTTCCCAAATCTTTCAACACATCCTTTAAAAATGCAGTTGCTTTTAAACTCATCTAGGTAACACATTCCTTCCAGGCATCGCACGATCTCAACTACTGGATCACCCCCCACGCTGCCATCCAGCTTTATCTCCAGCCTTCCCAAGTGCCACCGCAATACTGCTTCTCTGCCAACGCCACTGTAAACCCTCTGTTTTGAGCAGCAGTGCACACTAAGGGGATGAATCGTGGTGAAACCAAAAGAGAAGAGCAAAGTGGCAAAATATGCTACTTGAAGTGTCTCAACAGATCAGGACAAAAACGTGAGACAATAATTTAGTGCAGGAAACTGCTGGAGTCAAGGCTTTCTGCACCAAAGAGTGGGCTGCTTCTTGGCGACTGAAGTTGGGACACAAACAGAGAATGAGAAAACAACATCTGAAAGAATCCCAGTGTCGTGAGTACGGTTGAAAGAAATGGTGCCAACACTGAGCAAAAAAAGGATAAAACAGGATTTGGGAATGTGGTGGGTGTGACAGAAACTAATCTAAATAAAGAAAAATAAAATACCAACAGGAAATGTTGGGGGGGGGAAAACCTGGCAGACACACAGTGTGTGGAAGACGGAGAAACCAGTTTTGGAGCCAACATACTGGTATAGTGCTGCAGCCAAAGAATAATTGGATTACCTCAGAAGAAAGTATATGCAGGGGGGAAAAGGGTAGACAAAAGGGTAGCCCAACTATCAAAAAAGCTTCTTACAGAAACGATAAATTTTAAGAGACACCTTTAAAGATAGCTTTGATGAAGAATTTAAAAGAAGTTAGAAGTGCTCGAGGCACATGGTAAATCAGAGAACATCATCAGTTGCCTACACATGGATGCACCTGACTCCCCACTGCTCCTTCATTGCCATGCCCTTCAGCAAGATGGGTATCCAAAGATCGATGCACCAGGCTACAGTTACATACAAAACGTCACCCCATTTCCCCAAAGAGAAAGAAAATCCTAGATTAGAAGTTAATGCTGCTGCTAAGAGCATCACCAACTTCTGGGAGGCTGTCTGCAGGTAAACCCCCAGGTTCTGGCGTTATTCAGCGCCCTGACATGTATTAAGCCACTACATAAACTTAGAGTCTATCGATTCCCCGTTTTCTGAGAAAAGCTTATTTGGTTGGGATGAGTACTGATAAGAGCACTAAGCTGGACTTCACTCAGAAATGAACGCGCGGTTCGAGGGAGCTTTGCCAGCTGCAAAGCAAAACAGAAAGCCCGGTGCCAATCCCCCTCTCGGTGTATATGCCAGCTCAGTAGTTCAAAACCAGATTAGTTTGCCTTGCTTGGCCTTTTGATTGAATCTTGGCTATTTTTAATCCATCCCATTATAGAAAGGAGAAAATCTCCTGCAAAAAAAAAAATACTGAGAATAAGCCTAACCTTAAAGAGCTATGGATACTTGTATATAAAACCAAAAATATCCTAGAATGAAAATGCATGAATCTGAGCAAAGTGATCTGATGAGCTAACCTGAACACACGTGTTGCTTTTGTAGCCAAAAGCGCTGCTTTAAGGAAGCATTTCATTTCGTTTCTCACCTAGGAGGCTCCACAAAATGTCAGAACAAAACACATATGCAAAAAAACCCAAGAAAATATAATCAGGGCTACTTCTGAACTTCTTTTCTCAGTTTCTGAGTCCATAAACTTCATTTCCCTTACATGTAGATGCAGTATGTTCAAAAAGAGCATTTCAGTGACCTGGTAAATCAAATTTGCAAGAGCAACGACTGTAGGAAATCATGATACAATGCTTGACATTTCCTGATATTGAAAAAAACACTCTGTTTTACAACAACTGTTTTTCCAAAGTTTTGCAGTAAACTCTACTGCTTGGAAATAAGGCAGAAATCGAAGCGCATGAATGAATTCATACACAAAATTATGTAATGAACGTTTTCATTACACAGAATTATGAGAGATTATATTTTTAAAGAACTGCAGATTAAACTACCTGAAAGTGAAATCTTTAACCCCTGCAATTAAAGTAATAAAGAAACAAAACTGCATTTGGCTTGATTTTACTCCACTGGGTAAAAGCAATGTCACAAGGAAATACTTCATCACCTACATCCATACATGGGTGTTCTGGAGAGCTTGTCAGTAAATATGTTGGATTTCTCTTCCAGGAAGGTTATTTTGGTCACTATTCCAGTTTCACATACACACGAGGAACTACAGGCTATTTTCTGGTAGCAGTATGATCTTTATCCTGCTATTTTTACTTCTCATTGCCATGCTTTTGCCCTTGGCCTCTTTGCACAGCTTTTCCACTTTTATTCCTCCCCCAACACTCAGTTCTTTGGCATCCTTTCTTAAAGCATCTAGTTTTATTCTCCTTAAACTCCACAAATTCTTTAACAACTTGAACTTTTGGGCTCAACTTTTCAACACCGCCTAGACACTGTGTTACTCCACCTCGCGGTCCCACTGTGTATTTTTTGCATAATGAGACATTTTGAATGTTAAAATCTATTGTATAGTCTTTCTGTGGCAAGGGCTATATGATATGCTAGGTATTATACTAAACACACACGGAATAAATAGAACAGTAAAATACAGCTGTATCTGAAAACCAAACTATGTGCACTCTTCTAGCACCACAGTTAGGCAATCTGACCGGGGTGGTATCAAAACTTCTGAAGATCATTTCAGATGGTACTTTATACACATCAGCAAGATGTGCTTGATAGAAAAGGCTGTTACTGGTAGATGCAAGACAAGCGATAGACTGGTGGGACTCAGAAACAGTCCCATGACTGAACTCCAGGCTCCGACTCAATTGAAAAAATGGGTTTATAAGCAGGAATACTTCAGCCAGTCTTCTAAAGAACTTCAGCTCCTCAGGGGCAAGAGAAAAGGCATCATGGCCCATATGCTAAATCGACATTACTGTTCTATGGGCCACGGTTACGCTGAACACAGACTTCTCCATCTCAGGGAGGCAGCAGGGGATGACTGGAAAGGAAAGGTTGGTACATGCTCGACAGATGCCTTCAACAGTGCCAACAGATGCTCCATTATCGTCAAGAGGCCACCGTTGCCTGTGCTAACAAATGTATATACGTTATGCTGGCCTGAGTTCTACCATGTGGACATGGTATCGCGTGTCCCCCCCGAGGCCAGTGAGACCGACCTCCCAGGCTCCTCCAGCGGGTCTGCCACCCCAAGAGCAGAGCAGACGCAGAGGCCAGCCAGTGCGGTGAGGCGGTTTAGAATGGTTTCCCTCTGCAGTCGCTGGTGGTACCTTCCTGCCGGTGCCACCCCATGAACAGAGGATTGCCACCTACAAGTTGAAGAGAGCATCTACAGGCATATGCTATCACCAGCTGAAATCCAGCCTCAGGCATCCCGAAACCAAGTCCAGCCACCCCGAAGAGCTCTATGCATTACAGGGCATGGGTAGACAGCTCTGGATGTAGACGGAAACTTCAGTAACACTCTCACTAGAGTTGCTTGTCCAGCTCAGGCTTGTTAGTGGCTGGTATGATAACTACGGAGAGATGGGAGCCGTAGGGATATATTCCCTGCCTTCTCCTGGGCACTGTGACCCATGCCGAAATGGCACACGTCAGCCTGCTCTTTCCTTCACCCCGCCAAAAAGAGTGAAGCAGAAGGAATGAATCTCATAAGACCTGAGAGTCCACTCAGTCTCAGAAACTCCAGCGTGGCGTGTCCCCAAGGAGGGCCCATGGACCTGCCAGCTATTTTCTGCCTTTTCACTGCTGATTCCTGCGCTTTTGTACTGGTGGCAGCTATCAGTCCTTCTCAGCGCTATGGATCATAGGCATTAGGTAACATAAAAGGTATAACCACAGGGTCGAGCAAACAAGCTGTTAAAGTATTTCCATAGTTAGGCATGCAAGAAATAACCTCACTTCAAAACCAAGTTAGAAACCTATTAATTCCAATGATGCCTCTTACTGGTTTAGCATCATGTACTTTTTGCAATGAAATCAATTACAAGAAAAATCTGTGCTTTGCTATTCTCTGAACAAATATTGCCAAAACACCATGCAGATTGTTTCTTTCAAAAAGGACTAACACTTACTTTGAAAGAGACCTACTAAAATAATTTCCATGCAACTTTATCTGAGTATTCATCTAGAAATGACTTGAGGTATAAACATGACAGGGAATTCAGGGTAAATCATATCTTTAACATTTGGCTCTTCAGCAGTTCTGTGACTGTTTTCCTTTTCATTAAAGGTCTCTAGCATAAAAACATGTGTCACATTTGGCATTTTGCATTTTTAATAAAATACCAAATGTTATAACCATAAAGAAGAGAAGCAAAAACTTTCCCTTAATTATTTCCATAAATTTGTTGAACCTTCTGGTATTTTTTGGTACCTCTTGATCAACTCTAGCAGTCAGAGGTGACCCAGGGGAAACCCAAAGCAGGCAAACCCTGCTCTGGCTCTGCATCTAAAGCTTCTTCATCACGGAAAACTGAGAGCGGTTTCTCCCGGTGTAATGAGACCACCAGCTTCCCCGCATATCCCACCAGTGGAAATGAAACAAATGTGATGGCAGCTAGAAATCTATACAATTGCATTCTGTATTAATATGCAGAAATAATTTCATATCCTCAGTCAGTGGCTGCTTTGCAGCACTGACCTGTTCCTTTGCAATAAAACAAACAAGCCAACAAAGAAATTAAAAAGTGTTTTTTCTGAGGAATGGTTAAGTAACTGGGAAAAAAATCAAAGAATTCCCACTTTCAGGCATAAATCTCTGCAAAAGTCACAGTAGCTGTGCATCTCTGAAAGAAAGCCTCAACTTTGTATCCCTGGCATAAATAAAATATATTTTGTGCTGATCCCACTGCTTTTTCTGACTGGAATAAATACTTCAAAGAATTATCTTGGATTTAAAAATAGAGTATTTTGGCCGGCCTGAAGGCTATGTGGCATCATTAGATGTTGCAGCGTAAACCCCTGCTTTGTGCTCTGTTGCTGGTTTGCCTCATTCTGAGGAATTAAAGAGCTCAGTCAGGTCACAGAAAGACAAAACCAAGGACGTGTACTTAAATCATGGTCTCTGTTCGCACAAAAGTTTCCCGGTAAAAAATGTAGCAGCCATAATTAAAAAACTCTTGTAATTGAAAGAACACTGATTATGGCCAGCTACAGAGCAATGGTCTGAACAGAACCAAGTATCTGACATATTCCTCAACCTCGGTAAATGGAGGAAACCATCTCATCGTCCTACACAGAACACAAAAAACAAATAAAAACACAGTTTTGGGGGTAATTTACATCAAGCTTCTAAATAAAGTGTTTGGAGCATCCTATTCCTTGAGGTATCACATTGCAGGGGATAGAGTAGTAACTACGGGCAGCATCACTTCATTAATTCTTTCACAACTGCATGTATGCAGGCTGCAGCAGGTGGATGTAGAACTGAAGGAAGAGAAAGCAGCTAGTCCGTCCACCTTAACTACTACTCATAAATCAAAACAAACCCCACTGTATTTAAACCGCTGGAACAGAAAACGCTTTATAAATAGATAACCCCCCCCTAAGTTTACAGATCCTCCGTCAACAAGGAAGCGACGCAAAACATTATTAATAGCAACATCCTACCCAGGGCTTTGTTTGCAGGTTTATTTCAGATGGGGGGAAAATTTTTTACAAGGTTCCTCTCTGAGGTATCCCCGTTAGTATTATCTTAAGGGACTTTTTTTGGAAGTAGTGTTCATCACAAAAGTGGACAGGATGTTTGTACATTTTGTATTTGAAAATGGAATTATTGTATCCTGGAACAAATAGCAGTGCCTGATGTTCAAAACACATGCTTTTCATGGTTGCTGCCAGAAGAAAAGTTGGAATAGCATTTAGCCCATGACCGGGGGGAAAAACATTCCTGGTCCAAAAACCACCCTCTGGTAGGTTTTCACAGTCCCACTGACATCAACGGCCTACAAGCAGGCAGAGACATGGCTGGGACCATGGGAAGCATGCGCTGCATACACTAAAAAGACCAATGTTCATATAAGATTGGAAAAGAATGAGCTACAAGTGATTGCAGACCAAGAACCTCTTAAAATGCAGCTGGTTTAGGAGAAGAGATGTGGGAAGACAGGAGTGTGACCACCACTGCAGCTGCAACTGATAAAACATCATCTCCACGAAAAGCCCCATGGCCACGCTTCGGTCGCAGCAGCAAAAATGCTTCTTTGCCATGCTTTTTTTCCATGCAGATGCAAGACATGCCTGATTCAACAGTGAGTTAAGGGGCGTCATCAGAAGGGACAATCCTGCTCCCTCCCACCACCAGGCACACGTTCCCATGTCAATTCCATTACACCCAGAAAAAAAGCGGCCGAGGACGGCGTTTGGATCAGCCAACGCTCCGACGGTGGAGAAACAGAACTGGCACGAGATCTTCAATCAGACGAGTGACCTGGTCACGGGCTAATCCTGAGGCTACACAGCACCAGAGGACCGGTGCACCCACCACCGCCTCTCGGGCTGTTCCCCACCCGGGCCCATCGGAAGTGTCCATCACACCCAGTGTTCCAGGAGTGACAGCATGGGCTCGTGACTCTCATCTCAACTGACTGACTGCCAAAACATGCCGAAAAAAATGTGTGTGCAAATAGCGAATTCTACATCTGCATAACTAAAGGTAAATAACATCACATGCTGTACATTAATTAGTTTCACAGACTTCACCTCGTTCCCTCCCTCCCGCTTGCCCTTCTACTCAGCTTGGCCTTCCCTGACAATGTGAGATACCTTCTGACGAAGAGATCTCGGGCTGGCCATCAGGGTAACAACCAAGTTGGTCTGGTTGGTTGGTTTACGTCTCGCATCTCATTTATTTGTCTCTGCAAGAATTTTGAAAGTGTTTCCCATTTTCCTTCTGTAAGACAGCAGTGGGAAATACCGATTCTGTGGTAATTTCATTCTGCATTAGTAAGTTCTTCATAGCCTTTTCTTACAACGGAGCCGCTGAAACCTCTGTGTCAATGAATCCCACGTTCTCTCTTTTGCTCCTCATACTGCAACGTCTCTGTGAGCACTAAGAAATACTCTTTCCAGCTTTGTTTCCCTTGCCACTGAACCCAAATATCCCATAATGAACAGGTCTCTCTAATAATAATGTTTACTAGGAAGCGATTTGCCAGCTTTTAGGAAGAGTCCTCATATTTCTGTATCTAGCCACCAGCAACTTTATGACACTTAAACCTTTTCACCATCATTGGTGGTGTTAGTTTTGTCCAAATGAGCATCAGCTGGACTGAAACACTAGACTGCTCTTCGGTGCTTTTTCAAGATGCTCATTTACTGAGTACACCCAGGATACGGAGCTTTGTTGTGTATTTTAATAAACTGTATTATTTCTTAATTGCATTGTATGTTACACACTTACAATGTCCAATATATAGCATGAGACGAAAGAAATATAAAGGAAAATCAACTTAACTGAATGGTATATACAAGTTATCTTTATTTCCCTTTCAGTGCAACCTCAAGGATTTGGAAGGAAAGGTGAAGAAACAAACACAGAAAAGCGAGCTTGTCCAAAGGGCCTGAAAGTGAGCAGCAGTGCAGCTTAGTCAGGTGAGATTGGAAAAACATTCTTTACAGAGAGAAAAGCATAAGAAGAAATCACATATTTCTTTCATGAATCTCAGTGGGAAAGGACTAGGAAAGTGGAGAGAGAGCACCCCAGCTATAGTCTGCACAGAGTATCTATACCTGCACAGAACATACATTTGGATATATGCTTTTCTACCAGTACAGTGCATTCACAAAGCTGGTCTCTACTAACCGCTGTCTCTTCTTCATGAAGGACAAGAACAGCAAAATCCAAATATAAAACAAATTTTGAGTAGGCCAGTGCTAACAGAAGAATTGTTGCATTTCTCCTAAATAAAGAACCAGAGACTGGAGATATTAAATGGGGGACATATATCTATATATAGGTATATGAAGAGATCAGCAGGTGTTAAGAAACAGTCACCTCGCTAACTGGAAGGATTTCAGGGGTAGTGACATTGGTGTACTTCAAATAACTGCTGACAGCGGTAAAATAAAGCACTGCACTAGGAAAAAAGCAGAAGAGAAAAAATCTGATAAAAGAATATGATATGATTTATGAGTAAGTGCAGAAAAAGTATCTGGTGCAGTTATGAAGGTCACTACATAGAAGAGCAGATACAGGCACAGCCGGTTAACTCACTGCACTTGAACAACCAACAAAGGAAAAACGAAAGGAGGAGATCTAAGGACAACCTGGCTCAGCAGCAGGGCTGCGAGATCTTAAGGAACATCTAGACTACACACAGAAACAAGCAGAGAGCCGAGCCAGGCCGCAGTCCTCCAGACAGAACTCCACACGGCAGGGCCTTCCAAACCAGCAGGAGAAAAAGGAGACTGAAACCAGAGAGGAAAGATCTGACTGCCTCCAACAAAACCTTGGGCTGCTGCAGCTGCTCCTGGGGGTCTGGAGATCTAGTGGAGGACAACAGGGCATCAGCTGCGACTCCGAAGGCGGATGCGGAGCTGTTCGCCTCCTTCAAACAAGGGAACGTGCGACCCTTCATAGATTTTTAGAAGGCTCACGCTGCAGCAAGAGACCTGATGTAAACACCATATTTACCAACTTTATGGCTGTGTAAAAGCCATCAAGTCTGCAACTAAAAGGACAGAACAAAGAAAATGAAAAGCAGTTATGAGAAGGTCTCATATATATATAGGCTGCTTCACAAGTTTTACAGCAACAAGCTTCAGGGAATTCAAAAGGATAAACCTGTAACCCGTGCAGTAATGGCAAGCCGAGTAGGAAATTATCAAATAACAAATCAGAAAACTACCAGTATGGGTCAACACTCAGAGACTAAAGTCCTACTGGCATTTTATTACTGAGCAGGCTCTTACTTTACTTATGGTTCCCTGCCTTGCAAAAAAGGTTTGTTCTTCATTTCAGTTATAATGCATGTGACAAAGGGGAATCCGGCTTGCAGCGCAGGTTAGCAGCTTCAATTACTTCCTAGTTATTTTAACCCATTTTAGCTAAATCAGGCTAATCAAAAGAAATTGCCCTCCAAGTAACGGCCATCTGCAGAATTCGCCTACACTATGGCACTGTTCTGGGAAAAGCCACAACATTACTAATAATCAAGGACGAAAATAAGAAGGATAAAGAAACTTCTATTTAAAAATCAGTGAATTCAAATAACTACCTGCACGTGTCTAAATTGTTATTCTCCTCATGAACAGCTTTTCACAGCTTATTGAAATTCACATTTTGTCTCTGCGGTAGATGTAGCATTGGAAAAATAATTACAGAAGATGACAAATGAAGTAAATTATGCTCAAAATGTGGCTATAAAACAACAACAACAAAAAAAGCTGTCTGCTTCACGTCTGTTGTTTTGAGGTATTTTTAAGACTAGAAAGTTCAGAGGTTAATCCAATAAATATAATGGTATTCGCCAGTTTTAGAACCCATGGAACATCATGCTTAAATCTACCACAACCCACAGCATCTACAGAGAAATGTAATTTGTCCCAGCAAAAGGCAAATTCTGTTCAAAGCCTGTCTAGAAAATGACTGCACAAGTTAAAATTTAATGAACCGACTGCAGAAAAAGGGTTTTGAATTTATTAGAAGTCCAGACTTTTATTAAATGAAAGAGCTGTTTAATTCTGAGTTCTTGGATGCTGGGTTCTGAGTTAGAAGATTAAGATCTTGAGCAAGAGGCAAAGTTGAGTTTGGACCTAAGGAGGCTCCTCAAAGCAGCAGAGACGCACGTTTGGTGATGATGATGATGCAGGTATCGATTCTGGTCACATTATGAACATCTCAGATCAGCTCCTGGCTAATCACAGGAATGGTAGCACTAATGTACTAAAAAGCAATTATACCTCCTTGTGCTTCCAGCAGGCAGATCTACAAACAGTTGGTATTTATTACTTATTCTCCACTTCATTAAATACGGGTTATTATGGAAGCGAAACAACAATGGTGCAACTATTGTTTACATCTAACCCAGAACTAGCTTTCTGTATCAGAGCGAACAGAAGTTAAATCACCAGAATTATAGAAATTAAAACACAAACTGCTTGGCACAAGGTATTACCTACCAAAGGCAAGGGTTAGCATTACTGTTTACTTTACCAGGCATACCTAAAGGCTGAATCTCAGGCAAAACAGGGAAAAAAATCGTGACTTGCAAAGGGGGAGCATCTCTCTTCAGAGATTTCTTCTCAGGAGGGCAGAGCACTGTCCCGTCACTGTCCTCACACACCCTCCCTCCTGCCTGCAACAGATCTGCAACTTCGAAAGCCTCCTTCACGAGCAGGGAGCTGACGATGCAATCACAACCATGCATTTTAATTTAATCAGTTGAAATTATTTTTTTCTGCTGTTAATGCGAAATTAGCATCACACCGTACCTTCAGCTTCCACCAGGAAAGAAAAAAAAAGACAGAAATTAAACCTAAAGCTACAGCTAATGGCGTGAACAGCACAGAAACCGAGCGTATGGGGGAAGTGTGGGACACAAGGACTGGAAACTACACTCCAACATTTCTGAGCTTCGGGGATCACAGCCTTAAGAATGTTCTTTTAATGCTGCTTGAGTGTGTGTTTTTATAAACATTCCTAAAACATTCAAAGCAAAACCACAGATTAAATGGCATTTTCCTACACTCACTGCACTTGTGAGTGCATACACCTCTTCGCAGTTGCAGTTTATTGAGCACATACTGTACAATGCATGAAAATTGTTAAACATGGGGGGGGGTTATTCTTGACAAAAGCTGAAGTGGCCAAATTGCTGCTGACATGTGGCTCACATGTCAGGTTTTTCTCCTTAAATTTATAACAGCATAAACATTCAATAAATAAGTTTCAGAAACATAATGAAAACCTTAGTACAGAACTGAAGGATGCTCTAATAGAGTTAAGATTTGAATTTCAGATGTAATTTTTGCTTCAGACTTGAATGCACAAGCATGTATCAATACAGAATTGCATATTTTGAAAGCAGAAGCAGTATTTCTAAATGTGAATAAACTATAAACGAAGACCAAAGGCTACACTGTGGATACTCCTGTGAAGTGCTGTCCATGCAAAGCAACGAATCAACCACATAACTATTATTTCAGCTGCTGCTAACATACAGAATTATTTTTAAAAATCTGCAAGATTTGTTTCCACTTCAGAAATCCTTCATGCTAAAGAAATTCCAGTTGCCTCCTGGTGACGCTGTCACCCTTTGTTAGCTACGGTGAAATCAATTTACACATCAGAGGAATGGGTAAAATTGTGTACTGGTCTTTTGATGCCCATTTTGGATTTTTTTTTTCCCAAAACTATCATAACAGTTCTGCTTTGAAAGTTAAAAAGAAATGTCTGGGAAGGAGAGCCCAAAGGCGACATCAAGGCAGCAGGGCCGGGTGGTGGCAGAGACCTCCTTCCACCTTCACTGCTGCCCAGTCTCCTGCCCGCGACGAGCAGGCAGCCGGCTGAGCGAGCGGGTAGACAAAGCCTCTCCCAGGTCAGGAGAGCTGGGCAAGTTCTGCCAAAGGACAACAAACCCAGCACATCGAGCAGAACGTACTGAAACCAAACAGTAATTCTACACTGCTATTACCTGGGCAGTTCCAAACTGACACCTGAGAATGACACTGCAGCAGGACGATGCAGACTGTGAAACCAGTCTGCTGAAATGGTCCCACTGTGCTCTGGGTTCGCTGTGGCTGGGCTGTTACTCAAGCCTAACCTCTAATGATTTTGTAGGTGCTAACTTCATATATATTATCCCCAGTTAATACCAAATAACTACAGGACAGTGAAAAGAATATTTTTTTTGTTGGCTTTGTTTTTATTTAGCGTCCCCTGCAGTAAGGCTGCTGCATTAACATCAGGCATGGAGTTCCCAGATTAAGGAAGACTTAAGCTGAAGGCGTTTCAGCAGGACAAGCACAACCTGCATCTTTTGCCACGCTTCCAACTGCTATAGCAGCCTGCTACTTCTCCAGTGCTACTTCTGCAATGCAATGTTTAAAGACCAGAGATGAAATTTTTCCCTCTATAAAACTACTCCAAAGATGGAGCAAGCAGAAAGTGGAAGAAAAAGCCTGGGCTGTAGTTCCAAGCACGAACAACCCTGGATTCAGCAACTACTCTTGCATCCCACTCTAGCTCATGGCCCCTCCCACTGCATCCAGAAAGCACTGGTCAGAAACACCAAAAAAGGGACTAAAATCATGCATGTGTAGCAGAGCTCAAGCACAGGCGAAGCCGTTGCTTCAGGAGTTTCCTGCCCCTAATGAGGGACTTCTCTACCTACCCACGCGCCAGCACCACAACGGCGTTTGGCTGCAGGGGGGTCACTGCGGAAGGGGCTCAGAAGTGACCTGTCAAAGATGCTTCTGACAGTAACGGGCCGCCCCTCGGTGCCAGTGAGGTGAGGATGCTCTCAGGATCTCTGACGTACATTCATTCTCTCAAAAATTTCATAAAAGTTGCTTGTACCATTTCATTCAGGACCAGCAATCTAAGGAGTACTTTGAATATTTTAGACAACATATGCTATAATATATACATACACTTTCTATATATAATACACATATAAATAATATATTCAGCATATATACTGCGAGGCAAGTACTACACAAATCCTTGCTTTACATTTCAAAAGCTGCCGTCTCTTTCAACTAAAAAGTCAAATCAAAGGAAAGAAAAACTGTTTAAAGATAAATGATGCACAGCCATTTCCAGAAAAGCTACAGCAGCAGACACAGGAAGATGCTCTTCTTCCTTTTTTATTATGAGAAACACGAAGAGCTTGCTTTGTTGTTTTTGACACAACAGTAGTAGTAAAAAGGAGATGACTTGTGTGGGTAAGTTGGGGGTGGGCGTTGTTACGTGTTCTGGAGACTTGTTGTTCTGCCGTGGTTGCAGGCTGATGCAAATCTGAAGCCTGGAAACGGCACAGAGAAGATGTGATTTGTCATCCCAAGAACAACATTCATTATTAACTGTTGCCAGTATCACTTGGAGAAGGACAATTTTCTTTGCTTCATTTGTCCACTTTTTTGCGATGACGTACGTACTATCAATGTTTATGTCTGCACTGGACATGTCTTTGATGGGACCAAAGGAAACATTATGCACCGATAGGCTTTAATCTACACAAGTACATTTACAGAAACCGTGCAACATCATTACTGCAAAACCAAAATAACAGGCTCAAATACAGGTGCTGATGTCAGTACACGGAATATAAAAACAATGCCCTTGTGTATACAAAATAATACCCACAATAAATCCACATTAACATGGTATATTTAAATAAATTCTTTATCCATGCAAGTCTGGCATTGGGCTTTATTATCTCACTATTCAAGATATGCATACAAATTAAATCAGCTTCATAATCTTGGTCCTTAGCTTTACATTAATTATCGACATGGGTCCACTATCTCAAGCCTCACGATGGAAAACACTACCAACTACTCAGGAAAAATGCAACACCATCCAGATGGATAAAGGTAAACTGTGCAAAGACATGCTTCCTATCATCCTTGATCAGCTTTTACAATGAAAATGTCCCCCAGAATTGAAGGGTATTGCAAAACTCAACCCCCAGGGCATCCTGCTGTCATCTACATCCTCTTATAAGAGACAAAGCAACACTTTTCAAGCACCCATTTAACAAGGAAAGCCTACAAAAGTGAACGCTATGCTGCACAAACAAGTATCCACCTGGAAAAACAATACAAAGAAAAATGAGCAATGTTGTGTACCTTAACACAATCCAGCTATGCTTCAAGTAGGACAAGTCGTACAGGAACTTGTAAGGCATGAAATATGTGTGCACACAGGCTGAACAACTTAAAAAATGCTCTTTGAATAGTCTGAATACCAACAATCAGTGTCAAGAAGAGTCCCAAGTTTCGGAGAAATACTGCTGAAACGACACTTACTCCACCACGGGAGACGCAGGTTCCTGCAGAACTCTAGGCTTCAGCCAGGCTCCCCACTTTTTCCTTCACCTTACAATTTGTAGGCTCACAGCTGCTTTTCCCTCATGAAAAGCATTTCAGCAGCAGAGAGACCCACTGCAAACTGGTATCGCTTAGTCACTGCGGTGTAGACAAACAAGATGCATTCTTAGTGACAGCTACCACCCTAATTGCTGACAGCAGAGCGCTGATGATTTGCCAAGAGCGGGGAAAAAAAAAAGTGCCACTTCTTTAAGCCACTTTTTATAAACTTTAAAATCTCAATAATTTACTCCTGCCTTCCTATCTGAAGCATGTTGATCAGCAGCTCGTATTCCAGTGGGAAGCTGTCCTTCCAGGAGGAAGCTGTCAGACTGATTAATATGAATATAAAATTACACTATTAATACTACCCAAGGGCAGATTTTTGCTGAATATAAACTGTCAGAGCTGCTCCACTGAATTTCAGACTGCAAACTGCCATAAACTGTATCAATAAAGGGATTCTCCCCTTCCATTTTCAGGAGCCTGGAGAAATGCTGAGGCAGGCAGGGGATGCGGGGAAGAGTTTGCACAAGAGAGACGAGGAAAGGCGAGCACCAGGAGAGATAACAGCTCAGAGCAGATCGACCTCTTCCCTTTCTGGGGGAATAAGCGCTGCCCTCCCTCGCTGAGACAGCACGGCTGAGAAGGGGTTAAGAAGGAAAGAAGCCTGGGTCAGGATGGCTCAAGGGAACGGTGATCTTACGACAGCATAAAATTCACGATTTAGGTCCAAGTTCCACACATCCAGGCAGCCCATGATACAAATCTTGGTATTTCTACCAC
>Ga0181612_118150_pt1 | contig 21346 bp, 13 predicted proteins | sample HoacroProtozoa21_FD_119630 | JGI IMG/M metagenome (GOLD analysis project Ga0181612, IMG submission 119630) | Hoatzin crop microbial communities from Cojedes, Venezuel. Combined Assembly of Gp0051906, Gp0051904, Gp0051908
GAGTATTAATATTCAACAGAATATTAAAGCTAAAAGCTCAGAGCTGCTCTGAGGACACATATTTGCATTTGTCCATCCATGCGTCTGTGCAAACGCTGCGTCTCTTGGCTGGGACTCAGTGGAAGCTGGTCCCAGAGAAGAGCTGGGCATCGTCTTGTTGAGCAAGGCGCAGTGAGAGCGATTCATTGAGAGGCTCAGCCAGGCTTTGGGAAGAGCTCTTAGACAAATTTGCATTTGCACAAGCCTGTTTAACGAACAGGAGTGAGCTGCAGATAAGAGCTGCTGAAGTGGGCAGGGGCACTTATCGACAGCTCCGGTTGCGCAGCGACTGCTGAGCTCCAAACGCAGCCAACAAACAGGTCAGCGCGTGGTTTACTGGAAAATTGCAATAAATTTTGCCAAGAATTGATGGGAACTTGTGCAGAAAGGTGAATAACCTGCAGCATGCGTTCAGCTGGAACTGAAAGTGATTCTACTTTATCAGGGCTTTCCGCCACCGGGGTGCTGCCCGGGAAGGTTTGCAGATTCCCTCTTGCCCTGCCAATAACGGAGGTAATTCCTGATTCCATTCTCCCTTTTTCCACCCTCTGTCAGAGCCAGGAGCGGGTGCGCTTCCAAATGAAGGTGGGAGGGATGGGAGTGGCGGCGTGTCCTTGCCATGACCGGGGTCTGAGGTCCTTCCCCCACACCCACCGCCGTGCTCCCAGAGCAGACCAGCGATCGTAGCATCTCAGGGTAGATGCAGTACCCCTGACTGAGGTGTGCCCAGCTCATCACACCGCTGCGGTCCCTGGCCCTGGATTATTTGTTTGCAGGGTTGCTCTTCTCTCTCCCTTTTCATCCCCTCCGCTTGCACCCATCTCCTCCGCATCTGTGAAGCCCTGTGGGATGCTTCAGTGATCTTTCCATTTTATGGGGCATCCAATAAAACAAAAGGTAGGCGTAGAGCTTGGCTGATTTTTATGGCCACAGACCCCCTTTTTGGAGGACGGAGAAAGACAGGACCCACCCGACAAAGCAGCCAAGAGAGCCCTACTCTGAAAACTCCTGGAAGCACTCGCAGCTGTACCCACCACACTCTGCAGAAGTTCGGCATAGCCACTGCGGCTCTGAGGCAGGTGAAAAGCAGGGGGGGACTATGCAGAGCCTTTGGGGGGGGGAATCTCCTTCCCCAGCCTCCTGCGAGTCCCCTGCTTATACAGGAGGGCGGACAGCATTAGGGAGAATAATATGGATGAATGTAACCACAGAGAGCCGTTCATCGGAAAGCTGTTTGGGGACACATCAGAAACTTAACTCGGCACTAATCCAGCATTAAGCTGCTTGTCCATCTCCCTGTGGATGTGGTCGGTGGGAGATGTGCTCCCCATTGTGAAATGAATAAGGGGTTACCGGATCAGTGGCCCATTACATTTAATCTTGTTCTGTGATGGGATCACAATAAAAATACGAAATGATCTGCTCGACTACACTTTCATTCCTTATAGCAGCAGAGTTTCTTCAACTGCAGAAAAGCCTTACCTCAAAATCAATAACAGCAGGATTATATTTTAATGACCTTCCCCAGTGACGATACATATTGCCGTCCCAACTGTTTAAGAGCCCTCCGCTGTAACTGGTATCTCCACCTCTAATCCGGGGAATAATATCTTCCACAACTGCACTGTGGGTCTCAGCATCTGAAAAGTTGAATTACAACCATATTATTTAGTTACCGTTTCCACACATACACTAGAAGCTGCTTAATGGAGGTGAGATCAATTGTGCAAAGGGCTATCAGTGAGCAGCACTGATGCTGCTTCTTGAAATCGATGGGAGCTCAGCGTCCCCGGCTCGCGGGGCCAGCCCTGCCGTGTTATCCCGGGGTGGTCGGTGATGGGTTGAGCACCCTAAATGCTCTAAGCTGGTGAGACCTGAAAAGCCTGCACACCTCCAGCCTTGGTTTCTAGTTAGCAGATGGGCAGTAAATCATGCTGTTTATAGTTGGTTAAGTGATTTACAAATCTGGGGCTTCCTAGCCTCTTTTGAGTAGTTTTTATCGTCAGTTTTGACTTCTGTAACAGTTGCCGCATTGCCCTTGTCATCCATGCCCAGTCTGTCATGGCTATAGGGACTGCAGCCTGCCAGCCACCCCACTGCCTCTATTTACATGCATTTCTAATCCAGATATTGCTACCTTAATTCCTGCTTTTTCAAGAGCAATCAGTACTCCTGGAGACCTGGATCCAAAGTCGCTTTGGACCCACTGTTGGGGATGGCACCAGAGCTCCCTTCTTTGTACCCTTGTGTGCCCCTACTTGAATCTCCTGACCCAAGTGACCAAAAGAAGCGATACAAGATGCATCAACAGGCACCTGCCCTGCCATCATACCCGTCTTCAGGAATCCTTTCTTTGCACAGTCAGAGGATGACACAGACGCTTCCAATTGCACTTCAGTCTCCCTGACTGTGAGGCCAAGTGACCAGCCAATACAGGCACTTATCTCTTCAGCGCTGATGTCTGCAAAACAGAAAGGAAACTGGTAAAATCGGTGACTCATTCTGAGTGGAAGGATGTTCATTTTCCTACTTTTTTTTTCCTGCCAATGAAGAAAATATTCAGTTATTTGCATGGCCTCCTTTTCAAAGTCAAGAGCTATTCTGGGCAGAGGACAGCCTTTAGTGTTGCAGTGGCAAAGCCAACATTTTATTGGGGTAGATTGGGCTGATCACATCATAGGTGAAAAAGAAAATGTCTTTACTGTGAAATTGTTCCCTTACAAAGTAATAGAAGAAAGTAAAAAATCTTAACACAAGGCTTCAGGCATGTATTTCCTTGTTTGGTCTATTTATTTAAAAAAAAAAAATCACAACTTTTTTTTTCTTTTAACAGGCTAACTCATAACTAGGGTAAAGCTAGGAACAGCGGCTGAAATCAATAGATCCTCGCTAATTTTCCTAAACTCAGGATCTGACCCATGTGTTAGCAGCTGAAGCAGCATCCTTAAGTAGCAACTCGCAAAAGGTCTGTGTGCTGAGAGCTGCCAGAGCCTCACTGCCTGCCGCTGGGCTGCCGCTGCCAGCACCGCCACATACATCATGGAAATATCTAACTGGAGACCCATGAAGTGACTGCAGAGGGGAGAAGTGAACTAACGAGGTGGTTTCACCAAGGTAAGCAATGCGCGTATTTCATACAGCCTGGTTTTATGTACGCACTTCGGTGTACTGCAAATATAAGGCCCTCTTCTATAATAGTTAAAAAAATCCATTGATTGCAATGAATACAGGTATTGCAAGTAATAGGTAACTTTTATATTGCTCTTGTTGTCAGAGGACCTTAAAGTGCTTTGCGAAGCAGCCTGGCGATCAATACCCCGGTATTGAAAGGGGGGCACAGAGGTCAGCGGGATTTGTGCATCGTGGCTTAATGGGCTAAAGATTGAACCTCCAGCCGAGCCCCAAGCCAGCGTTGTCTGCTGAACTGCCTCGCCCCAGCAGTGGGGAGCAGTGTCTTGTCTTGCTTGTGTTTAAAATACTGGTGAAATGCCCCTAGCTCTGGTTTTGCTCCCTTCTGCACACCCTGCAGGAGAGGCTCGCTGGAGCTGCATGGGGCATGGATCTGCTCGTTGGCTTGGGGGGGTCCCAACCGGTAGAGATGCTCAGCATCCCGGGAGAGGGGCTACAAGTCCTGGATTCAAACTGGTGAGAGCTGATGCATACGCAAGACTTCAGGGGGGAATTCCATCCCATTCCAAAACTGGGCCCTTGAGAAAGATTAAATGTCTAGCACTCAATTACTTGTGCTAAACTGTTCAACAGTGGTAAACACAGTGGGTAAAGTTCATTCACCCACAGCAGCAGGAGTGATTGCTTCTCTTGGTGTTGGAGTGCCATAAAATTAAACTTGAGGAACACCCTGATTAATTGATTCGCCATGGTTCCTGTTGAGTAATTATGTTCAGCAAGGGTCTGTCAATACAATTCGCTATTGGTTGCAGCAAGATCGGGCCTTGATAAATGAAAAGTGGTTATCATGGCAAAAGGGTGGCCATAGAAAATATAGGCACTTGAGGGGGGAGCCCTGATAGTTTTTTGTATGATATAATTTGCGATAGTTAAATGTGCTCCAGTGATAAGATTTACTGCTGCATTTTGAATTAATCAGAATATATGAAGACTCTTTCTAATTTACTCTGTGCATAATGTTTCTCCCGTAAATGCTCTTGTAATGTGTGAACACATTGTACTGTTTTCTGCTAAATAATAGAACCATAACAATCTATTTTAAAAACAAGTAATGAAAAATATTGATGGCAGAGCAACAAGGGGCCTCACTCTGACATATGTATTTATTTCACTCATGACCACATCCATACAAGCCCTTGCAGCCTGAAGGCTAGAAGTGCAGCAAAACTGCCGTCCTAAGCTCTGCACTGCTGAGCTGTGGTCTGTTCCTGGGCATCTAAACCCAGAAGGTGAATTCATTTTCAAAATTCAGGTTTCCTAGATGCTTAAAGTCCATCTCATGCCTGTTCCTAGCTGGATGCTCAGCGACCGCCCAAGCTGTCTCTCATTTAGGGAGGACTCAGCCTAGGAATCTTCCCCCTGGGCTTGTGCTTTAGTCACTGGTCTATAAAAAAGGAGTGTTTTCTCTTCCAGAGCATTTAGCATGTAGCCTCATGGGCTAGGTGGGCTCTCAGGCTGCTGATCTAAAACAGCTGCCTTGCTGCTCAGCCCTGTGCGGACTCAGCCGTACATCTCCAGGCATCTGCAGAGCTTCAAACTCATCTTTTGAAGCTCTCATTTGAAGACTTGAGCGCTAATATCCTGATCCTGACCATTCCTTAGGGAAGGCGGATAATCCTGTTGCAAACATAGCCTTCAAGCATGGCTTTGACCACCATTAGAAGAATTAGGGTTTTTTTTTCCAACTGCTTTTAGACAGTGGCGTATCAGGCACTGCAGGTGGGTCCTTCTGGGTCTCTGTCATGCAACGTAGAGCACTGCTGACTTGGTAAATGTGAACTTTCTAGCAGAGTCTAGATTAGATGAAAATTACAAAAGTGTGCTACGTTAGAATGAAAATTACATCTCTACTGGGGCACATTTTTGTCTTTTGCTGAACTTCAACATCCTTCTTTCCTAAGATAGGGGATCTCATAGCAGTAAATCTCCTCCTTATACACATACTAAGCACAAGAAGAAAGCAAAATAATAGCCTCCCTCTACATGCTCTTGATTCATTCTTTCTCTGAAATTGGCAGTCTGCTTCCTGAAGACTTGCTTGCCAAGGTCTTACTTGCTTCAGTATCACTCACTCTTCAAAGTGAACAAATGATTTGAAGAGGCATCATGTTTCCAAACATTAGCAGTTCAGGAACTGGATGAAAATTCTCTCAACTGGTAATTTCTTGTGGAAAAACTGGCATGGTTAACTCTCATTCTGGCACAGTTATCCTAGTGCTGATGGTACCAAACCATTTCAGACCGGGGTCAGAATCTGGGGCAGAACCACGGAAATAAATGGAATTAATAGAATTACAGCAGTTTGCACTAGCTGCAGAATTTTGCACCTATTGAACAAGGTCGCAATTTTCTTTCGCAAAAATGTCCAGCCTGGAGTTACCAAGGCGGCGTAACACTCAGCAGAGCGGAGTGATGGTCCTTAGGGGCAGTGGGATCTATTGCATCGTCGACACCTTTGCGAAAGTTGACAATCCAGTTAGTGTACTAAAGTACCATATTATTGTTCTGCACCTTAGGTTTTTGGCTAGGAAAAATGTTGTGCTTTGTCTCACCAGTAATGGCTGTTCTTGCACTCTAGATCTGCAGTGTATGTTTTATATAACTGAGATTGAGAGGTATGGCTCTCCAGCCTCACACACTCCAATTTGTTGAGAACTGGAGCTAACAGAGGTCTGTTAGTCTTCAGGTATGACACTAACTGGAGCGAAGTGGCAGAGATATTGCCGAGTGCAATGCGTTTTTTCCATTTACAGAAAATTGAAACCCTCACTATTAGGAGGCTAAAACGTGAGTGGGCTATCTTTCTTTACTCTGGATGAGTTTGTGGTCCTTGAGCATTCATGAGAATGGCCAGAACAAAGACCATAAGAAATAGAAGAAGTTCAGAGAAGTCTAGCTAATAACACTGGGAGATGATGGTTGTGGGGAGCAGCCAGAGCCAGATGAATTATTCTGGTGGACTGGACCCACCCCACGGTCTCCAGGTTGGAAACACCCCGTTTAAAGCAGAAAGTTGTGAACAGAGAATTTCTAGTGGTTTTCTAACCTTTTCTTCTCATTTCCTCTTTATTTATGACAAGGATGTACTCAAAGACGCCTCCCATAGTGCCAGATGTCATGAAGTGGGTGCCGTAGTCGTTGATGAATTTGGCGTACATGCCATAGTTGTAGGTGTCGGGAAGCTCCCGCAGGGAGAGCAGCACGTCTTCATCCAGAACGATGTTGTCCCTCCTCATCTTGAAATGAGCTGTCTGCACCTTTGTCGTACCTCTAATGAATCCAACCTCCTGCAGGTAAAGAAAACAGGAGCTGCCACTCAACATTCAGGAAAATAAAAAAAAAAGTAATTTCTAGTCCTTAGTTTTGCAGAGGAAAGCCTGAATCTGTGACTGTCAGTGCGTGCTGAAGGCGTGAAACCCAGCCCTGGTTTAAATGAAATCAGTGGTAATGCGTTTACAGGCAGTGTCTCTTTCTCGTGTGGCTGTATGAGGTGGAGGGCAGAGCCCTGGGTTTGGATGCTATAGAGGTTTTTTATTGATGTTAGAATATGATCAGAATCGGGCTCCGCATGATTCCCCTCCATTTCTCTTTCTTTTTTCTGCCTTCTTTTCTTTGCTGTTTATTCCCTTTTGCTTTTTTCACAGCCTCAACCAGTGATGCAGGACAAGGGGTCGTGGCAAGCCCAGCCCAGCCCGGCACTGGGGGGACACCCTGGCCAGGAAGGTGCTGACGGGGGGAGGATCTCCTGGATATACCTGGATATTCCACCAGATCCACGAATCCTCTTCTGGATCAGCCACTGTCCCAGACAAGGCTCCAACACAACCAGAACAGCCCTTTAAAGGATTCCTTCAATAATTGATCATCGTTTAGCTGCAAACATCATGTGAGTCTAGACAAGGGCACAGTAAATACTATAATGGTGCCCATTTCAAACAGCTTTTAAGGGCATTTCAACTCAGAACACCATCAAAGTAATTCTTCTTTATTGTTTTCTGTCAGCAGCCACGAGAGAAGTGGAGACGGGGCACGGTAAATGTGGGAAATAGCAGCACTCGTGTTATTAGACTGGAAAGAGGTCGTCACAGCTAGTCCATGATGCAAACTCACTGTGAGAAATGCACTCTATTATTGGGTACTCTTCTACTCAGCCCGGTGTTTTAACCTCTCATAAAAAGTAGCATATTGGCCCATCATAAGACAGCTTGTATTAATTTGAACAAGATATATCTGCTGCCGGAGATCATTCCCTGAGGACAACTGTTTTGATCAACATCTTGATATTTCCTCCTCCCTCATCATCATTTTAAGCATTTTTTTATTTATGTGCTTAATGTAGCCATGAAACACGATGGGGTGAGATGACATGTGTTGTGGTACTTCGTAATTCAATTTTATTCCCACTCCCTGTTTGCTAAAACGTAATAAGAACAACAAAGAGGATTACTAATGATCATACATTTGCAATTACATGAACAAATTAAGGTACAATTACTATGTGTTAAAAAAGGCATTTGAGAGAATAAACTGACATAAGTTACAGCCAGACCATGCGATGCACAGATGACACGACTGAAGCATATGCATCATTGATTTCTATTTTTTTTTTACCTTTGCAGTGTATTGTGTGAAATTCTTCAGGGATCCTTTGCCACCCGATAAAGTGAAGCCCAAGTCTAACTGGAAAGCTGATTCTCCAGGCCCAATTCCAATGGTAAAGCCTTTTGTTTTGAATTTATCACTTTTAAGGGCATCAAGCAGATCCTTTGAATCATCATAAAACTCAAAAGTGAATCCAGAATCAGCATAAGCCTAAAGTGAAAGGAGCAGACATTAATTTTTCAGGTACTTTCTTTCCTTTTTAATCTCTATAAGGAGCTGATGGTGCCTCTGTTGAAGCCTGTGATGCTCCTGACAGCACCATCACTGACTTCAGTCAATATGGAATAAAGAATTTAGTCCCATGCCATTTCATCTGGAAATATGTGAGAAATGTGGATAAAGCCATGCATTTTGCTTCTTCAGGCAGGGCAAAGGTTTGTGTTTAGCCACTCAAAGCAGCACCATTACAGGCAGGCCTGGTAATGGTGCTTATTAAGCTAGCTTGACACTTCCCATTATAAAACCCTCCTTCCAGTTCCTTACAGCTCTGCCAAATCCTAACGATTTGGAGTGAGTTTTTTCTCTCAAGCCTGCTTCTGGATGAATTTATTTAGGAAAAAATTCAGCAGCGGTGATGCAGCCACTGGCAATGGCAACACTAGAAAACAAACATCATTTTGCCTGGGTTTTAGAGCAGTGACCTTTTCCTTGACAGCTCTGCTTTGCCGGCCTGTGGAATTGAGCAGCCTTGCTGAATCTGGTCTGTGCCATTTGCCATCTCTATACAAAGCTGGCTAAATTACCAACACTGAAAAAAAAATCTCACATCATCATCAGTGTCTTCCTGGACCCTGGTGGGTAGAAGCTCCTGAGTCAAGATGCCTATGGGGCATGCTCAAGCATCCCTCCGTGCCTGACCGTGGTGCAGATGTCCTTCCACTGCTAGCAGCAGATAAAGGGGACAAGAAAATGTAGTCCATGTGATGGGTCTCTCTGGGTTCAGACTGGGGCCTAGGCAGCACAGGAGAGTCTTGCTTGCTGGGAGGACATGAAAGCCACTTGCATTTAGCTGGTGGCTGTAATATTCCCCTGGAATAACGTGTGTTTCATTCATTCATTGCAAAAAGCCTGGTAAATGTTTAACAACGTGGCCAAGGCACCCACTTACGACATGGGAGACCCAGGTTGAATTCCTGCTCTACTTAGTTCAATCTCCAACATCAGATGTGCCTCCCCCTCCCCCATACGTGTTGTGATACATGGTTATGGCTTTCAGGATCTTTGCCTCACTCAGAATTTGGATTTATGTCCCTTGTAGCCATTCCATATACTTAAAATGCTTTCAAAGATTGAACCAGTAGCATTGTTCCCGTTTTACACATAGCCAGCTTCATCCCTATGGGGGGCAAGTGGCTTGCGCAAGCTCTGCAGCTCATTAATAGCAGAATTTAGAGAAAACCCATTTCTCTTGGCTCTGACTAGGCCAGAGTGAGCAGTGGGGATGCCTGGGTGATAAAGCACGTTAGTTCCTTGACATGCCGTAAAACAGCATTTATATTATTGATTGCTTGTTATCTTGGGGACAGCTGGAGAAAGGTACCTTGAAAGACAACCTGTAGTGAATGATAAAATGTACATAATGTACTTATAGGAAGTTTGGCTTTTAGCTGGGAAAACATTGCTGAATTTGACCACCCAAAGTACTTACTAGGAATTGGTATATGTGAAAGTTGTAAGGTTTGCGGAAATACTTCTCGTCGTCTCCATAGTACAGATGTTCACATGCAGCGTCGTACTTCAGCTCCCGCCACTCACCGTTGTAGACATACTCACAGTGGCCTCCAAAAAAATAAGGATCATATATGTACTGGCTCTCTTCTTGTGTTAGAATATTGTATCTTGGAAAGAAATAGCATTCAGAAAGTTATCCATAGCTCCCATTTTATTTCCCCAACAGTCTCTGTCACTGTGTCTGTTCTCCTGACACTATATGTTATCTCTCTGTCTATGACTCTGAACTGAGATAGCACCTAAAGTGTAAGGTTTGAGTCTGTTCTCCTTGCTCTCTCATCCCCAAAGCTAACCGGAGACAAACAGCCACTTTATATCCAAGACATTGGTTTGGACTCATATGCTAGAGATGGGAGAAATCAGTTAAATTCTCCAGTCCACCCTGGAGTTATGAAAGTCCCAATGTCCTGGAATTCCTCCAGGTCCCCCATGAGTCTCTCGCAGCCTAATGCATCTCACTGTCACAAAGCATTTCCTGGCATTCCCTGTAATTGTTTTCTATCTTAATTGCATCTTCTTCCTTTTAATAATGGTCCCATTTCTCAGAGGAGTTCGCATCCTCCCTAGACTTGCAGTCTGCTTGTGCTTTGCCAAGTCTCTCGCTTATTATTTCCTTACGCCTCTTTCTTCCTGCTCTCCAGCCATCACAGCTGCTGCCCTCTGAAATCCCGCCTGTTATTTAATATTCCCTGTAATTCCATGGCCCAAAATGAAAGCATTATTCAAACTAGACAGCAGCATTGCTCCTCACTATGGGGAATCGTCTTTAAGACTAAGATAGTGAATGCTATTGCTTTTGTGTGTTTTGCGGGAGAAACATATCAGAAAACAGCATTAAATGGGGTGTTTGGTGAAAATTATTGTAGGTCTTGAAAAACTTTTGATGGGCTCTCTCAGGCCCTTGGGCCAGAGAGACATTTGTCTCATGGACTCCAAAGAGAGCTGGATCCAGCTGATGGGAAAGTTATCTAATGGCTGACTACAGTCTCCTACTGTAGCCCATGTTCTCCAAGTGAAACGAAGCAGTATTTTGCTTAAAACACAAGATTTAAAACAAGAATGTCACAACAGACAATTTGCCTTTCGAGTTGCTCTGGATTCCTCTTTTGCGTGTGCTGCCGAACCAAACTTTGAAACTGAACAGGGTAACAGTTTTTCATGGATAGGAGTGTTTACCCTGCATAGATTCGTGTGGAGCTCAGGCCCTCTGCCTTGCATCTGTGCTCTGAAGTCCTAAATCCTGGAGTTCAATGTTTACCTGAAGGGTGAATGCCACCAGGATGCTGCATCTCCAGAGTCTACTGTTTGCTTTAATATATTGCTTTTATCAGCTGCAGAAAGCTGTAAGATAACTGGGATATATTTTTACATAAGTATAAAGGGGACATCACAAGTACAGAGTGGCTGGGAGAGGCCAAGGTCAGATAGTAAGTTTGAGACAGAATTTGAAGTAGAAGCTGGGATGGACCCTCCTGCCTCCCTCTGTGCTACCCACGGTCGGGTGGGACAGTAGCTCTCCTTTGGGCTTTGTGCAGCACACTACCAATTCATGGAGCACTGCTGTTAGTAGGGAGGAGCAACATGAAAACCAAAACCTGAAGCCAGTTTTGATTGTGACAGTAGCAGCTTTTGAGAAATCACTTACCCTTGGGCTGCTTTTTCAGACCCTGGGATTGGGAACAGATGTTCACAAGGGCTTTCAATATCTTCGTCCTCACAGTTTTCCTCATCAGACCCATCTCTGCAGTCTCGCTCTCCGTTGCACACAAGATGCCGTTTAATACAACGACCTGAAGTGCACAGGTACAGGTGATCGCTTATCTGCCTTTCAGAAAACCTTTTTGGCAGCTTGCACTGATTGTGCTGGTTTCCACCCCTGTCTCAGGGCCACAAGAAATCAGGCTGGGTGTTAAACGCAGTGCTCTTCCGTTGCGAGCTTGCTTTTCCCAGCTCCTTGGGGGAGGTTTTCCTTTCCCACCTGGAGCAAGCACAGCTTGGAGTCCAAGCCTGCTGCTCACTTGGGCTCCCATGAGATGGGAATCAAGTAGAGGTAACCTCACTGGACTGATTTCATCATCTACGATCACACTTTGGGAAGGGAGCTATGGGAAGCAATAGATTCTCCACTTGGCTTAGCGAAGTCAACTCTGCCTGGTTAAAGCGTGTTTTTGCCTCTTCCCATTGCAGGAGGTATTTGGGGAGTTTATTGCAATAATTATAGCTCAGGAATGGATGTTGGCAGGAAGGGCAGCTTTTGCTTCTGGGAGTAAGGAGAAAGCCTTGACATGACATTCATGGCAGGAGGGAACTGGTACTGCTGCACTTGCCTCAATGGAGTGACGATGACCTGCTCCAGCTGAGGAGCTGGTCACAGACCTGGTGTGTATTTCTAAGTTTCAACAGGGTTTTCATTAAATGCTCAAGATGGGAGTTTGAGCCATTTGTGTCAAACCTAAAATCTGTCAAGGCTAGTCAAACTTTCAGAGAACAGCCGTATTATATCCCAGTCCTCAGAGCTAGGCATAGCTAAAAATAAACAAATGACCCCAACAGATTGCTAGTTGGATTCATGATAGAAGTATGTCTTCTGCAGGGGGAGAAAGTGGGGCATCGTGGGAGCGGTGGTGCCCAGGGAGGGGAGCATGAGCATGTAGTACAGCAGTTGGAATAGAGTATTTCTATTCTCTTTGTTCCACTGAAAAATTAACCTTTTCCATGTCACACAGCCTTCTTTTCTACCCAAATCTAAGCGTAACATGTATGGATTTCTGTAAAAGTGGGAGGTAAAAACAAAGATGGGGAAATCTCCTGCTTTGCTTTGCACTGGTTGACCGTGCTGCTGGCTGGGCCGAACACATTTTGGCAAAGCTCTGCCCGTGGCAGGGGACTGAAACCATCCCAGGTCTGTCCAGCCAGGACTGAAACCTCTTTGGCAGGAGTTCATGCCCAGTTCACTCACCCGTTTCCTCGCACCGAAAGTCCTGCCCACAGCCCGGGGGTCCCGTGCAGGTCGTCTCAGCACGGCAAGCTTGCTCGCCCCAGAGGTGCCCCGTGCATCGCTGCCCCGTGAACCCCGCCGGCTGCACCAGCCTCCGGTACCGGTGCTGAACCGCGCAAGAGAGAAAAACACCGCCAACACCCAACTTGTATCCTCCAGAGCTATCACCTCCACAGGCTGTAAAGCAATTAAAACTGTCGCTTTTATCTATATTGTTATTTTTTTGTGTGGCCCAAAGACTTTGCATGTGATAAATGGAAAAGGAGAGCCAGCAGAGAGGTGGGAGCTCACAAGATTTGCCTGAAGTTCATACAAGTGAATTGGGGGAGGGGGCTGGGATGACTGTTTTTAAAAATCTCTTCCCTATTTTATACCTTGGAAATAATACGGAATTTTTCCAGTTACACACGCTTTGTCCTGGAATATAACAGGCTCAGATGGACACAGACACTAATTACAACACTGATCCTGCAACATTTCTGATGGATTATTAATAAGAATTGCTGCTCTTTAAACTAGGAAAAATAAAAGGAAAGAGAGAAGAGCCAAATCATTTGCTGACTATAAGCATAGGAACAAAAAATGCAGGGATATAAACTGAGTAGAAAGCAAAATTATGTCAGGTTTTTGAAAATAAATTCTTGAATTATGAAGACATATGTGAAATGATATAAAAAATTGAGAACAGGAGCTGATGAATGAAGGCTGCTTTTAATTTCTTTTCCCTGGAATATTTGCATGAAGAATCAGGGGATACTTAATTAAATCTGAGACAGAAAAGGAAGAAAGTCTTGGGCAAATATTCTGGCCTGATTCTTCCACTATTTGCCTTGATTTTGCATTTTGCTGTTCTGCTGCCTTAAACGGATTTATTCCCCAGTTTACACCAGGGTAAGAGCCTCTCTAGTAGAAGAGCATCTCCATCATACTTGGATGAGTTTACTGGATGCTTCAGAATGATGAATATGTATAATATATATAATTAATGTGTGTACATCCTCATCACAGACACATCTGAAGATAAATGAATACATTACGGTGGAGTCTTACTTTTTTCTCTTGGCAAGGAAAGCAATCAGTCCATCCTGACCACTGGCTCAGCTGACAGTCGATGGGAGCTGGAGAATTAACATCTCTGCTGCTTCTTCTAAGGAGGGGAAGAGATAGCGGTCTAAGGTCTTTGAAGCTGTGTTTTAAGGAGGGCTGGAGGCTAGCAGGGAGAAATCTGTGTGTGTGTTTTTCCAGCAGGAACCTATTTTGTAGGAAATGGGAAGCATCCCTTAGCAGGGATGGGTGCTACCATCTGAGATGCCCCCCGTCCAAGTGTTCACCATCAGAACTGGTCAGGGGCAGCAGGTGCAGGACCTGAGGATTTTGTCTTGGGGTTCTTGCTCTCCCAGGAGATCCTAGCCCTTTCCAATAGATAGATTGTAATAAAATATTTGTAGATCATATATGTAAGACCAAACGCACTGAGTAAACAGAAGGAATGTCGAGAAGAGAGATTATAAGAAAAGGCTTCTTTTCTGGCTTTCTTCTCAGAAGCACATCACAAACTCCAGGAATAGTGATGTTTATCACCTTGGACCTGTTCTGAAGTCTATTGGTTTCTCTTTTTTTACACCATGGTGAACTCATGGTCAGTATTTTTCCAGACAAGCACGAAATTAGGGTCTGTCTGAGTCCCATGGCCTTTGTGGAGTGGTGGGAATGGCTGTACCATCAGCGCTGAGAAGGCAAGGTACAAAGCCGTGTTGACTGTGGGATTTTGTTGGTTGACTATTTCTAAGAGGAAATGCATAAATTCCGGGAAGAACGAAAACACGAGAGGAAGAGTATAAAAGCAGAAAATAGCAAGGGTACTGTATTGCAATGGCCCTTGGATCGGACTCTCTGCACAGACAGTGAATATCATTACACAACAGCAAGAAAATACTTCTCTTGCCTCCCAGCCCAGTCATTATGATCGCTATTTCTGTCCCTACTCCTACAATATTTATTTATATAATGTATTTCTTTGTCTTGAGGAGCAATCTGTGGCATATCTGTACAACTCTGTGTTTGCCACAGCCTTCGAAGCATTTTGAGGGGCTATTCTGAGCCAAAATATCATTATTATTTTGGTGATTAACTAATGAGCAGTCTGTTTTACTTCCGAGACTGCAGTCCAAAGAGAAATATTGATAATTAGCAGAGGTACGGAGCACACTGGGGATTCATCAGAGGCTGTAGAAGAGAGACTACCAAATGAAAGCCGCAATGGCTCAGCAAAGGAGCTCGTGGATGCAGATCAGTGCGTGAGATAAAAAGCCACCATGTCTCCAGGAAAACAACAGGAGCCTGCAGACAGACACGGGGCTGGGGGACACGCATGTATTGATGCCTTTTCGCTCTGACAGGAGGATTTGTGGGCTGTATCCTTCAGCACTTCACAAAGTACTTAATTGGCTCACCTTCGATTGGATTTTACATTTACCTCTTCATTATTCTGCCTTGTTTGATAAGTTCATCAAACATCAAAAATCTCGTCTTTGTTCAATTTCAAAAGGGATTATCGGAATAAGCCTTCATAATTAAGTGTATCACTACTGCATTTTTTTTTCTTTCCGCCTTCTCCTTGTCTCCACGTTCCAATTATCACTGATACCTTTTTTTGATCCTTCTAAATCATATTTGCCTTTAGAACAAGCCTGAAATTAATAGCTGTAGAAAAAAAATGCAACCATTTTCCTCTTATGACACTATAGCTTTAGAAAACTTGTTTATTCCATTCCTTCAAAGCCTAAATGACACTTGTATAGTGTTAATAATATTGTTCAGGGGAAAAAATAGAAGTATGAGGATCTGACTTGGATTGAAAATTGGGTTATAAGCATGCACTTCCTAACTTCACATTGTCAAATGCAGAATAATAATAATGGAAAAGAATATGAAAAATATTCACTTGTGAATAATTCTGTATAGAAAATTCATTCCAAGTGTCCAAAACCAGTATGGTGATTTTTGTAAAGAAGTTTAAGAAGGCTTAACAGTCATCTGTAAAAGAAAAACCATTGTGCAAACAGTTCCTATAAGAAGGAATTACGATGCCTAGCCTGGGCTTTGGACAACTGCCAATATTTTTTTTTCTGGTAGCTGTTTACAGAGAACACAGTGTGCACATGCCTCAAGTCAGGACAAAATTGATGGGCGACCAACCTGCCCGTAATTTCTATATGTAAAGTTGTTGGGGGGACAGCCTTCCCTCTGGGAAGGCAATGCCTCCAGCCCCCTGCGTGCTGTAGCCGTGGCCTGACGTGCCGTTAAAGCCAGCCAGCATACAGAGAGAATCAGAGGAGAAAGCGGGCACAGGCTCCACCGCATTGCTTTTCCATATGTAAGTGTTTGTTATAGGGTAGCTGCAAAGCAAAGCTTTAGGCTTCAGGACGCCGTGGGCCAAGCACTGGTAGAAGCAGCACAGAACCCACCGGACTCCAAAACGATGCGGTAAATCATTGACGACGGCACAGATCAAATCACAAAGGATCAGGACACACCCCCAGAGGCCTTTGGCCTTTTGGAAACAAATTCCCAGTTTTCTGGCAAGGGAATATATTAAACTGTGCAACTGTTCCCACATTAAAGTCAATCAAGTCCTATTGCAGCAGCGCGTTTCTTGTCCACGCTGAACCCTCCTTTTAATTTGAAGGAGGAGGAAACTCATTTTATTTCCCACAGTGACTTACTTAACTGTAATTTTGGTGCATCTGGTTGCTGACCAGGGAAAAGCTTCCCAGTACAGCAAATTGAAGATTATTATAAAATTGTGTTACAAGGAACACGTACCTTCCAGATATGTCAAGGACCTGCTAATTCAGCTCCTTCCCATTGCCGTCCCCGCAAGACACTGTCCCATTGCCAAAGCTGATGTGAGTTATCACCTGGCTTTAGGATGGCCCTACACAATCACTACAATCCAAATCTTTGTTTTCTGAAGTGATTTGGGGTGAGAAAACTACCCCCTGAATCTGAAATTGTGTCCTATCCCACAAGCTGTGTGAACCCATCAGTCAGCAGTGGCTCTAATGCTTCTAGCTGGTTGGGATCTTAACACGGAAATAAAGGATATGCACAAGTGTAAGAAAGCAAACCATCCAAAGCATGAACACCGTGGGTTATTTATGATTAAGATAATAGTCACAGGATAACAATATTTAGTTCTCACGTGTTGGAAGAAAGGAAAAATGGCCATTGGAAAGACGCTTGGTCATGCTGCAGCCCAAGTTGCCCCTTACCTGTTTCCTTGAGCTTGCCTATAGCCTGCAAAATGCCCCTGAGTGCTCCTGGGCAGGCACAAAAACGCACAAGGGATCTATAACTTCATTAGATCTTCGTTAAAAAAGAGTAAGAGATCTATGAAGACTTCTCTGTTCATACAAGGGTCTGTATCTCTTCATTTCTGCGTAAGTGGGCTGAGATGCTTAACACATAAATGACATTTTCCCAGCAGACAGCTGGAAGCTTGAACCTCCATAAGTACAAGAGAAAGTGTAATTATTGTAGGAAAATCTGGTCTTGGCCTATTACAGCTGTTAAGCAGGCAGTGGATTGTCCTCTGTCCACAAAAGACTGGGATAGAAGTGTCACTTTCTGTATTTCCCAAATTAATTGCAAAGATCATTTCAATAGCTGGTATTGTAAATTATCAAAATAAAAGGACCTCTTACTATGTTATTTTAAAGTAATTAAAGTTCAGAATGACCCTGTGGCTTGTCTTTGCTGAACGCGAAGAAATGTAGCACATGGGTAAACGCTGTAGTGAACGAAAGGAAAACTGCCTTTTTGTGACCTTCGAGAGTACGTTAATGTCATCCCTTACCTACTAATGCACTTCAGATGAGTTCAGAAAGTCCTTCTCCTTTCTTCGCCTATGCAAGAACAACTCAGATAAGGGCTTTAATTTTTTTTTTTTTATATACTATTAAACCAAAATTGCTTTTGCCTGGGAGAAAAGCAGGGGGATTGAAACTGGCCTAAGGCGATCCCCATCGTTACCTCCCTATTAGACATTACAGCCTCTCTGCATGTTGCTGTTAAGACAGGATGACCTGAAAAGGTTTTAGCAATGCTTATGAAGGTCTGGTGGGGATGGACCCCACTGTCCCCATGGTGGGAGCCTCCCTGACTGTCTGCCGAATGTGTCCTCTTCTAGTCTTCCAAAGTTCTGCCATCCTTTGATATAAATGGCTGTTTTGTACAGTCAAGTGCCTCCTCAGCATCTAAACAAGACTGTCGGAGCATTATATCTTTTCTTTTCTGATAGCAGCATCAGAAACACACCATATATATAATGAAAGTTATTTGTGGCACGTCTCCCAGGTAAAAGGCTGGGCTGGTTTGTGCAATCAGGCACAACAACAATTTCGCTCTGATAGGTGAGGTCGTTTGGGGGGGGAGGCATGCGAGAGAGATTTAAGCGGCAAGCAAGGCACACCGCGTTAGAGGTGAAATTAAAGAACCTTTCTCAAAGGTGTTATGTTCCAAAAGTGATATATATAAAAGTTATGGTTCCATTTATAACATTATGAATTGAACTTGTCTAAAATGTGTGTTGGAGCCTTGCCTCTAAACCTGAATTAACTCTCTGAACCTCTGGCTCGCAATGCTAGCCGTGCTGTCGCTAGCGATGCAGTCACCTTCAAGATGATGAGCCGTGAAGTGAAGTCTTGGGGCTCTTCAAGAGCATGGAAATATGAGCTCTGAGGGGCTGGGCTGGGCAGCGAGCTCACTCCAGCAAAGCCTGGGTGGGAGTTTGCAGCATCACTTTGGGACTATTCCCATCACAAAGCTCTTTTCCAGGACACTAAAGAACCTTTCACTGCCAGCGTAACTCCTCGTTTACAACCCTTATGCATCTAAAATCAGGATCAGATTAACTCAGTGTAAACAAACTTAGGCACCCACTTTTCCTCTCTGATAGCAATACAGGATTCGTTTCCACTTCAAATGTCTTTGGCCCAACGAGGGGAATTAATTTGTGGCTGCAGAATGCATTGATCTTTTAAATAGCACCTGAAGAGCACATTCAGTAACGTGGCTGTCTGCATGAGCTTAGCTCCAGGGGGAAGTTATATTACAAGAGCTAACAGAACATTGTTTTGTCCAGCAATTTACATTTGTACTTTCTTTATATGCAGATTTTTATTTTTAGTATATTCATACGGTTTTTGCTGCAGGGGATGCAGTTACTTAAAAGATTCATCCTTTTTTATGCCAATATTCTATTTATAATTTTTTGTAGTACATTATTCATGCAATGCTGTAAATCTGAGGTTTGTTCCTGACTGGAAGACCATGAACATCTAAAGGCAGAGTCCTGTTCTTTTTTATTCTGTTCGATGAACCATACCCCCAAAGTTGTATCCGAGGTTCTTGCTGTCACGCATTAAGCGATGTGACTGACACCTGCCATGTGCTGCTTGTTCTCTCAGGGTTCCCCAGGGAAAAGTGCAGGGCAGACAGCCTTTCATTCAGGGGCAGGGTGGGGTTTTTTAAATTATAGAGACGGTTGCAATGTACAGCGATTATAGAGATGTTAGATCTGGCAAGATAAGAAATTGTGCCTAGCAATTGGAGCCCTGCCCTTGGAAAGTTTGCCATTTCACACGTGCTTTCGCAGCACACATGGGCTTTCTCAGCTCATCCTCTCTGCAAGCGCTGGAGAGATTTCTCTGCCCAGGAGCTTGGTAAAGTAACTTCTGTTTTGCCAAGGAAGCAAAGCTGGGTATCAAGGTCTTCATCTCTGAACTTCAAAATCCCGGCACAGACACCTTCAAGAGAAGAGTTTAGGTTTGGAAGATGGCTTTATATTGTGTAGCAAACAGAAGACATGAGTAGAAGGATTAAAAAGGATAGCACAGACATAATGAGTTTGCTGTAGTTTACGCTGCTGAGCAGATGCTCTGCGCTAGATGGTGTTTCTGCAGCCTTGAAGGCCTCGTGCCTGTATGCGCTGTATTACTGCAGGGCAGGGAGAGGATGCTGCAGGCTGTAGCCGACCCTGGTCACCATCCTCCATGCCAGCGAGGTGACAGCAAACATCGCCTGCAGGTGCTGGCAGTAATGGGCACCGACATGGTGACGGTCCCACAGCACAGGCAGCAGTCGTGTCCCTGTAACAGGGCTGACCCACCTCTGCAACCACCAGCATGCTTTTCCTCTGCACACCAGCTGTGCATCTCGTTTCCTGAGGTTCAACTGTTTTTCATCCCCAGCTAAAAATTCTCCGGCCACGGAGTGCATTGCAAGGACCAACAAAGCTCTCTGTCATTTACATGCGTTGGGCACGTGTCCCTGCTACTGAACCCAGTGGCTGCAGAGAGGTGTGGAAAAGGGCCACCTAAGGACCAGAAGTTGACCACAGCTCTAGCGCTGGACATGCCAGCCCTCGTTTGTTGTCAACGAATACTGAACCTGCCTGATAGCATACATTCTACCAGAGCACGCAGCCTGAAACACATGAGCAATTATATGGGCTGTAGTGCTAAAAAAGAAGTGTGAACCTAAGTGTGGGATCAGGGCCGTACTGCAGAGACAATGTTGTAGCTTGGACAGATAAAAAACCTGAAACACTGCAAGGCTTTTAAATCCATTTTCTTGATTGCTACAATGCTTCAATGGGGCTCATCTTAAAGCTTCTGAAGGAGCCACATGGGTACCTGCATTGGCTCCTCCTAAACAGCGCTCTGTCCTGTGCGCTTTTTGAATGCAGGGATCAATAATACTGCATTTGCTTAAATTTCTCGTTCGTGCCAGTGAAGCAAGACAGAGCAAGCGGCTCGATGGTGGAACCAGTGATCCTATCTCCCCCTCTGCTGGAAATCCATGATATGGCCTCCTGGCAGAAAAAGAGGGAGATGTGCGGGGAACCGGGCTGGGGTGGCTGCCCTGACCCTCCTGGCGACAGAATAAAGCATAAAAACTGAGCCGAAATCCCTTCCAGCACAAGATGGTGCCCTGCTATCCTCTCGTTCCAGTTTTTCTGGGTTCTGAAGTGTTTTTTCAGATATACGGACCCTACTGCGTCGCACCTAGGAGCAGCTGTTTCCTTCTGTTTCCAGTCTCCTTCCCCCAGTGCTGTCCCCCAGTAGCTGTGAGAAGGGAAAATATCTTGTCAGCCTACCCCCAGTCTGTAGTATTACAACACTGGGCTAACATTATCACCAGTCATGCCATGGGCAATACCTGAATCTGGTTGTCTTCCAAAGAAGACTGGGTTGCCCTAGAATTTCCCTGGTCTTCTCCAGTCATGTTGCCCCACATTTCTAAAAGCCTGAAAGATTAGGAATACATCATATTCCCAAGATCTGCTGTTTTTTCTGGTCTCTCTTTCATGCCTCTGTGAAATCCAAAAAAGTCCCAAATCTGTATAATATACCTATAGCCTATGACACATCCCACTGGTCACTAAGTAGCTGAAGAGAGTAATGCAGGGAAAATAAGGCTGAATGCTCTGCTTGCTGCCCTTGGCCTGACGTGTCTGTATGAGCTACTAATTGCATCACTGCAAAAACTCCATCCAAATAAAAAAAAAAATTTAGATATTTAAACAGGCTGAAATTGTTTGTGCTGGGGAGATGGTGCAGGCTTAGGAGGTCTTTGGTGCTCTTGCACTTAGTAATGGTTTTTGGTTTTACTCAAGTCGGGGCTGCGCCTGGGAACGCCCGTTCTGGGTCGGTGCCTCCGATA
>Ga0181612_101745_pt1 | contig 21342 bp, 8 predicted proteins | sample HoacroProtozoa21_FD_119630 | JGI IMG/M metagenome (GOLD analysis project Ga0181612, IMG submission 119630) | Hoatzin crop microbial communities from Cojedes, Venezuel. Combined Assembly of Gp0051906, Gp0051904, Gp0051908
TAACATTATCTTCTGTCACAGTGGAGCCCTGTGCCTAGTGGACTTGCAAATGTTTCTGAGATCCTATTACAAAAAGTGCTGGAAAAAAATTCTGTGCTAAAAATCAGAAGGCTTCACCTGGCAGCAGACATGGCCGCACGCGGGTGCTGCCACTGGCTGGACTGGTGCTGGGAGTGCGAAAGGGAGCCGTACTTATGACCCTGCACACGTGGGTCTCCTGTTTGCACAAAGATGGAAATGTACTTGGGCTCAGCCACAGAAATACACTGGCCTTTGGACAGCATTTAACCTGTACAATGTCAAAGCCTCCAGGAGCCACAAAGAGTTTTTGCACTGTTCTGTAAAATAAAAATCACATGTCAACCCAGATACCCAAGATTCAAAGCTAGGGAGCTGGGAGCCAATTCCCCACATTTTTAATAAAAGAGAAAAATTCTCTTAAATTAAAGAGGTGTTTACCTAATTCTCACACAGAGATGAAAACAAACAGAACACACAGCTCATAGAAAAAATCAGACTGTATTCATCATTTCCATGGCTATCCAGAGTCGCAGGATATATTTAGCTTGTAACTGAAGCACGGTTAGTTATTCAGTCTCTTATCTGCATCTTGTGCTCATAGGGAAAAGGTGAATAGATCTAAACTGACATCTGAAGCAATCACACATTAGCAACTACAGAGAAAAAAGCCACGTTTTCACATTGTCTTTTGAACTAAACCAGCTTACTATCTGGTAGTCTTCGTTCATTATAAAGACCTTTTTTTCAGAAAGTAATTTTTTGGGTAAAATTACAGAATTTGTACAACTGTCTTGCAAAAAGCTGAGAGATGCAACTAAAGCTTCAGAAATGTAGCATTCCAAAAGCCAGGTGTGGGCTGGGAATCATCATTCATGACAGCTGCGATTTAAAATAAATCCTTCCTTTTTCTGGCATAAAAATCGCTAAGCAGTGGTAAGGAAGTGGGAGGGCTCTGATTCACAAAAATGATGGCTTACTTTCTGTAATTTTCTTCTTGTCATTTGGAACAAGGAGGTACATAATAACATCTGACACTTCCATAGAGCTTTCCAAGTGAGACTCTTGAATCGTTTCACAAATATGAAAGCCTTAGCTCAACCAGTAAATGCTTCTCTCCTATCAGATAAGAGGACACGGCACTTTTAACCCCACATATCAGAGGTGCTGCAATCTAAAAGGAGTGTATTGCTAGATAAAAAGGTCTTGCTTGTCCTTTTACTGAGCTTTAATCACGCACGAAAAGAGGCTCTAAAACTGGTTATATTTTAGGAACTTGCCTTGTTAGGAAATCACATTGCAGAAATTACCAAGTTTGTCCACAGTCCTTTGCTACTGACAGTTCAGAGGAGCTCTGCGTGTTGTCAACTAAAATGCAATTCCCATCTACCAGTGGTATTTCATCTTGGACTTCTACAGCTGTTACCTGCCCCCGTTGTGCCCTCCTGGATTCATAAATGGACAGGGGCACAAACAAGCCCATTCAGGAGACCTTCCAACAGGTTGTAAGTAAGAGTAGCTGAAAAATGCCTGGCTGCTTTGAAAATGTAATGCTTTGCATTTAGTTTTCCCTTTTTCATACAAAAGAGCTAGGATATTAAATCTATTTTTCCTAGTGCAAGTTTTATTCTATTATTTGGAACACTGAAAATACAGAGCAGCTGCTCCACTTGCACTAGCATGAGTTAGACAGAATTACTCACAATGTTCAACCACTTAGTTGTTATGAACAGCAGGAAAAGAGATACATCACAAATATAAAATTCATTTTCAAAGAATTAATCATTACAAAGAATGACCATGACTCAGCTTATTGCTCTGAATTCTGTCTCTACGGGTGGTTATTTTGTTAGAAAAGAAATAAGCTGTTGCAGCACAATAAAATTTCTCCCAGTAGTCTAATGAAATATGAAGTTGAAGGCTGTAGAATATTAGGTTGGTCCTCTAAATCAGTGTCAACCCTACAGGACTGTATATTTAACTGCTTTGGCAATGCAGGTCTGCCAGCTAAGCTAAGGTAAAATTCTATTCCCCACTCTTTTCCCAGTGTAGTATCTCAACTTCTAGATGCCATAATGCTAATTTCCACCCTCCTCCATCGCAAGGTTAATAGCCGAGTACCAGGAATCAGTTGTCCATCCTGTGTGTGCTGGGTCACAGTTACTTTTATGACAGTCTAACAAGAGACTCAAAAAGGACACATTGGGGTGCTGAATAACAAACAAAAAAAGAGAGAAAGATCAGTGCTGCTTACAGATAGGACTGTTCAGCCGGAGTAGCTGTGGAAGTGGACCGTCAGTGACAACCAGCTTGGCATTTTACATCTGTGCAATGTTTCCAAAACACAACCACACTTAATCTAGGTGAGCTGAAAGCACAGTTGCAGTCTGTGTACGTATGACATGTAACCTTACATCCTGCTGTACTAAATGTGGCCAAATCCACCCAGAAGCCGAACAGTCCTGGGCTTAGTTAGCAATGGAGTGGGTTATCATCTAAGCATTGGGGTGTTGCAACCATAAACCTGACACCTGTTGCTGAACACGGGATGAATGTCAGATGACAGAAACCAAATGGTGGGAAGATTCTTGAACAAGTCTGTTCTGGTTCCTGAGCTGATGAACAGGAATAATTAAATAAATATATGAAAACAAAAATATATACAGGCTTAATGCACCTTCCACATATCAGTTTCGAAAAGGCATGGGTTTTTTAAAACAAACAAACAAAAAACCATCCCAACCCTCTTGGCCAGAAAATGTCAGTCAAAGCAGACAGTTGTATGTGGAAAAGGAAAAAAAGGGTGTTCTTTTTTTCTGAAGTCTTCCTATGAAACAATTCTGGCAGTTTAACATATTGACGTTCAAAAGGTAACCTCCAAATAGTCTTCCCTATTGCCAACTGAAGTATCTGGGAAGAAAGCCCTGTTCTACTCTCATATGCTTCTCTGGTATTGCATAAGTCAAGTTATTTACTCCTCCCCTTTACTCTTAAAGCTCTAAAGACCATTAAATCTTATGGACTTTTTAGCTTTCAAAGATGGATCTTTTAATTTTTTTCCTAAGAAGCAGTGAGTCATACTGAATACCGAAATTCCTTCCAGCTGCCAGAAGAAATAAAAAAGGGAATCTATACTGCAAATAACATACAAGACCCAAGTAAAAAAAGGTACAAAGTACTGAATCCCAGTGCTTTACTCCAAAGCTTTCCTAACATGAATGCTTCATGATCACAATAATAATGCACAAACCAACAGACCAACATTTTTACACCACTGGAGCCTAGGAGAGCATCATTTACATTGGCCATGTTCTTACACCACTACCAAGCTGTACCTTCCTCTGGCCACACTGCTGCGGAGAGAACACAAAGTCAGACAGGCACCTCAGGTCTGCCTACCTTCCTACAGCATGTGGCTTGAGACACGCAAATGAAATTTCTGCCTCACACTGAAGTGCCCAGGATCTGTCAGGAACAAATCCTGACAAACTACTTGCACTCTGTGAACTGTCTAAGTAGCTTCATTTAAGTAAGTGTTCAACACACAGGCGTGACAGTTCAAGAGAAATCTAGTAGCCTACCAGACTGTCCATTTACAACATTTTCTTGTGATATTATCATATTCAATAAGTGATTAAGTAAGGATATCTAAAATTCAGCTGTCTTCAAAAAATAAAAAACACTCAGTTGCAAAGAAGATAGTTGCATCATTTGGACTCTACAGTAATTGTAAATAGTCTCTAAAAATCTGCAAGACTTATATCTGTTTGAGCGTACTGTCCATTTTATTAGAAGTTTAATAGTATTGACAGATGTTTGCAAGATCTCTCGTCTGCAATAAACGAACATTAATAAGGACTGACAAGGAGGAAAGCAAGATGGAAAAGACCAGAGGTCATTAGACTCCTTTTTTAAAATAAAAGAATATACATAGGAGGCTTTTTCTCCTATGGGGTTATTTGCATTTTACTTCCTACTTGCTTTGCCAGTTGAGCTGAGTCTTGACCTTCAATGCAGCTGCACTCCCAGTTCTCTGCCACTGTTAATTGTACTGTCTTAAAATACTTTTACCATTTGCACAGAGACAAGAACGACACCAGCAAGTTAATTTTCATTCCACAGCAGGATCTGAACTCCACCCTACAAGGGTGAAAGGTGTCTGAGTCAACCCATTAAATTTCTCCCATCTCCTGACACCTCTTTAATTTCTCATTTTAAAAGATGTTCCTAATTATGTCTGTTGGGATTTGAAATGAAACTTTCCTTATAACAAAATCAAATCACATTTCTTGTGACAGTCCAAGTATATACAGTAACAAATCTCATTAATGGGCTTTTGCCATCAAAACACAGAACCTTTAACTAGTCTCAAATCTTAGAGTATGCAACTGTTAATTATCACATGCAGTAGAAGAAAAGCTGTTGGGTAACTCACACTAACATTGTTTACAAAGTAAACAGAACTAAAGTATTTAACAACTACAAAGACATCTTTTTTGGATGACCTGTTAGCACACACAGAAGAATATAGTGCTTGCATATACAAGTGACATGTACGAACTAGAATAAAAATGCTCAGAACCCCACAGGGCCAGGCGAGGAGCAGCTGTGGCGGCTGGTGACATCTACAAGTGGGTAGATAAAAGGTGCAAGTGAAAAATGAACAAATTTACAGCAGCAACTAGAGATGCTACATCACATATCTACTGCAGTGTGTAATGCTCTGAGGACCCTTTGGCTGCTATTTTTCCTGACTATTTCTGATATGACTGTTATTCAGATCTCCAACTAAGGGAGAAAGATAGGCAGAAGAATTTAGTAACAGCGATCCCTAAAATTTAGAAAAAGAGCAGCCTGGGCTTCACAAGGCAACTAGCTGGGAGAACAGATGGTATCTGGCCATTCACCAGTTCCGAGGCAGGTCTCAAGTATTTCATTAATGCTGAATTTGAAGGCAACTTTGCATGAATGTGTTTCTTCCTTTGTTCTTTGCCCTGGAAGGCCAGCTGTAAAATCATTATAATTTTCATTTATTTCTTTTCTGGAACAAGAAGGAAGCAAAGACCCAGCAAGAATTCTGCATGGAAGACTGCCCAAGTTTTAGACTGAGAATACATTGGATGAAATTTTGAGCACAGTTAAAATGGTCATAAAAATATAGTGATAAAACCTCCGCTTTAAAGTAGAGATACTCACAATGTACCACATATCATCATTTAGAGAATTTTAATCTACAAGGTGTCTGGAAATAAACGTAACAACACAGCGCACAAAGTGAAAACAGGTCACTTGATTCAAACTCAACCATACCTGTTCCTGTTCCAGTCGGATCACCTCCTTGGATCTGCAGAATTAAAATCAAATCAATAGGTTATATATATACCTGTCTGAAAGACATTAAATACAAGCCATAAAAGCCAATTCCGCTCACTTTTCTTCCTTCTATATTGTGTCATGTTGACAAGCTAGCAACAAGGAAACCATTACTACTTATCTGAACCTTCTTTTATCAGCTGGCTGTCATCTCCTACATTACTTATCCAAGAACAGAATGACAGTTTTATAAAAATAATAGGTCTCTTGTGGGTAAATAGGAAAAATAAACAGTCTCAAATGGGTTAACCAGATCATATTTTCTATTATGTGCTGAGTCCTGCTTTTTAACTGATGATGCATTGCTTTTGGAACTGAAAAGGCTTTACATTTTGCTACCAATCCTCCACATGACGGGAAGGCAAGAAATGAGGGAATATGGAATATTTTCTGTATCTGAATTTGTATTTCCCAGTATGCCCCTCACTGTCTGCAGTAGGGAAAATCCTCATGTGAAACCAATCTTTCAGCAGCAAAATTAATCATTGTATATACATGCACGATCTATAGAAAAAATATTCTATATTCTAATGCCAGTAGAGGGAGCGTGACATGACTAGTTTTGCAGCAATAGCACACAAGCACAATTTCAATTGTGAGTTTAACTTTGAACTGAGATATACAGTGCTGTCAAAAGAAAAAAAGCTTTTTTTAGGATGATGGGATGGAATGTAACATTCAGCGTTGTCCCCTGAAGGATGTGCTCTGCCTTCAGGATCAGTTTGTTAATTCCTCTGAAAGGAAAGTAGAGGGCAGCTACAATATCCTAAGCTGCCTGGACTGTGCCTACGTAAATAAAGATCTTTGACTACCAAAGTCAGCCTTCTGGTTCACTAGGTGCTCTTTAACTCCTTCACAAAGAAAGCCTGGGCACCTAGTCCTGGAGCGCACTCAGGAAAGGATGATCGGACAGTATCCCAGTACCACAACCTGAAACAGAAATTCAGCTGCTTTCTAAAGTTTCAGCTGAATGGTACTCCAGCAGGCCACAGCATTACTTATCCAAATTAGCATTCCCCCCCCACCCCTCTCTCTCTCTCCTTCTGTTCATTAACCACCCACCCACAGCTTGGGGAAGATAACAAGAGCCTTGCCAAGGCAATGACTCTCAAAGGCTTTGTCTGGAACACCAGCAAAAGCACTACTAAATGCAGTGATGCTCAAAGTGACAATACTAGTCAGAGACAGCTGTTACTAAGACTAGTAAGTACAAATTCAGTAAGTTAGGACAATCCTAGTTCTGATGGTATATTTAATATACACCTATTGCAAGTTGTCATGTGCAGAAGAAACTAAAACTTTATTAATTGAAATAAATATTTTGAGGACTTCACATGTCATGCATCACACAGCATTTCTTCAATACTCACCACAAAATTCCGAATTGATCTGTGAAAAATTGTTCCATCATAATAGTTCTTCTTGCACAATTTGATAAAGTTTTCACATGTTCGGGGTGTCTGAAAGACAAATGGAACTTTTATTTAAGCAATACCTTTAGACAATCAAATTGGTCACTACACTGTTTATGAGAATCACTTTTCATTTGTGCCTTGCAAAGCAACAATTATGCATGTCCCTTGAAGAGGAATGAGTATCTGTCTACAGAAAAAAGGTATATGGTTTTTTGCGGTATACTGGAGAGACATACTATGCTCAATAAATTAAACCTAGACCCCCCAATTAGCACAAACAAGTGTTGAACACTAGCTCAGATAATGTGAACTCCAAGTACACATAGTGATGGTGAAAGCAGGTAAGCTCAGAGACTTTCAAGCAACTTTGTTCCAGCAGTGTACCATAATCCTGTTCTAATGAGGGACTTCTAGCACTGAAAAAAGTTAGTTTCCCAGGGTAAGGAACATGAATTCTCTGCTCCACTATTTCACATTGAAGGTAACTGGGAGAGAGGTTTTTGGTCCTCTTCGCCACTTGGAACTGAAAATGGGACTGACCCCACAGGTCACCGGACCATAGGAAAAATAAAAAAAGACAACTTGTTTTCAAAAATCTGAAAAAAAACCAACCAACCACACTACATATATTGCCAACTTCTAATTTGCTTTTACAGTGCAAATTAAAGCTATTCATTTGAATTTATGAGCCATAGCATTCAAACAGCACCTTCTGAAAAACTTTACCTAATTATCCTTCCACTGCAATTGTACGGATTCTCTTCTCTGCAATATTACAGTACCTTCACATGTACAAACACAAGTACAGAAACAGCCTGTTTTCTATACTTGGACATATTTTCCAGCCCCACTGTGGATTATGTGCATAAATATATTCTGGTTTTACAAAAGAATATGTCTAACTAGTCTGAGTTGTTACAGGCCTTGAAAATATCCTTATAGTTGTATGTGCTTGCAAGTAAAGCCCCAGCGTGAGTCACAACGTCTGTAAGTGAACACAGACAAGACTCAAAGCCTGTTTCTGAAAGACACTGATTCACTTTGCATTGGTATGACATCATTCTTGGTCTGAGAGCTGCAGAAAGACAGAGTGAAACTGAGTGATGCAACCTGAAGTGACTTAGAAGAAAAAAAGTAAGGCAAATCCAATTACAGTCATTTAAGGATGAAATAATCTCCATCGTTTTAAAAGCGGATCCATAAAAGTATTCATCCAGAATCATACAGAACTTCAGTTATCTATATTTTCTCATTTGAAACACAATCATTCTCATCCCTCTTCATTGACACTGAAATGTCTGTTAATTATCCAAACAAAGTCTACCTGCTATTATAAATTCTTTATAATGATTCCTTCTTAATTACTCTACACAGATAGATGACAGTTAACTGTCAGCTGGGCCATAACTGGAAAAATAAATAAATTCTAATACAATCTTACACCAGCTATCTCAGATTTCCTACATAATTCATTACTGGGTTAAAATTGTAATGGTACCATAATGGGTTTACAGTAGAATGCCACTAGGACATATTTTTGTAGCATCGTGAGGGCAACTCATAAGTAAATACATTCCATAAAAATTGTTTCAAGAAATAGGAGATTTTCCTACAGTTTCAAGATTTATAGCAAATTTGAAAATTTTTATTTGAATTGGACATAGATGCTTGAAAATAATCTTTGTACATAGCCTTTCAACTAAAATTCAATCCCTGAAGAATCATTTGTGCAGCATATGCTTCCTTTATAAGAAAACATCACAACAACCTTGATCCTAACATAGTGCTATTAGTTATCACTCATGAAAAATGTCCGTAAGGATAAAAGTAAGCTTAAAAAATTTCTTTATGAATCAGAAATGGAATCATCAGCTTTTAGCCTAAGGCACTTCATCTCATGAGAACCAAGCACTCTTTGGAGAGAGAGACATAGTTAATAAGTTCTCTGGGGGGAATACAGCAACCTGTAATTAATTTTTTAAGAAAAATGAAATCAGGCAAAAGACTGAGTCCCCTAGGAATACACACCAAACTGTTTTAAATTTGCACAACACTGAGAACTCAATACAGATTTCCTATTTATTTTCAAAACATGATTTGTAAAATATCCATAAAAAAACCTGTCTCTACCGATTTATTTTTTTATGTCGGACCTATGCCGACCCTTATCTCTAAATGGATTTCTAGTTATTGTGTCTTTTCCCAGAAACAAGCTTTTCAAATGCAACTACAGAAATATTTAGTATGCATGCAATAAACATTTCACTGCAAGGTTTTCTTTAAATAATTGCCACCAAATTGGTTCCCATGATCACCTCATGCATCATACAGATACATCTGGCAGGTAAACAGCTCCTTAGCAACATTACCATTACCTTTTATGGTGCTTTTTAGACGACACAAATAAAAAGGTTTGCATTCAATCAGTAATAAACCCCAGTTTCAGTCATGCAGTTGATCTAGAATATCTGGCTCATATTATCTGATTTATTCAAAGCAGTTAATGTTCTTGCCAAATCTCACACTGCCAAGCACATTTCAGGGACTTTGTAAAACAGTGTCCTGTCCAAAGCAGACGAAAAACGCTTGAGGTTTATGGGGAAGGTGTAGATCCTAACTAATGAAGTTACATTCTGCACTGACCATACAAACATAGCTAGTCTTTGAAGTCTTTGTTCCAACTACAAAGACTGATGAGAAATAAATATAAACAAACCTGACTTTGTTATTTGAGTGTAAGATCTTGTGGAAGATGTCAGACTGGCAGTCTTGGAATGCAGAACTGCGTACTTCTTCAGAAACTTCCTCCACACCACTTGCCTCACACCATTTCTGAAGGCGGAAAGGATGATCAAGGCACCTGGAAATGCAATGCTGGTTTCTTGTTGCCTCATTATTGACAATGGACTCCAGGCTCTCTTTGTACTTCTGGCTGTTCTTGTCTCAAACTGACCTCAACAGCAGCAGCTAACTTCTCCCTCTTTATTCCTGTTACATTGAGCAGGAAATTATTTAAAATGTTTTAATCTGCTGACTATGACTTAGACATACATGTAAGAAAGTCAAGGGAAAAATGCCACCTTAATTTGTTAATCTGTTGATCTGAAAGCCACTGACAGAAAAAAAAGTTATGTTTTAAATCTACTCTAGTATCTTCTGAGAAGGATGCAGTGATAGCTCCCAGAAGTCAAATTTAAAAATTGTGGAAGGCTTTTCTCTCCAAAGAGTGTGATAGGATAGCCCTGAAAAATTCTCCTTTTCTTTGGTCAAGTTGGGACCACATAAGCAAACAGCGTCTCTGTATGATGTCCTTCAACTTGAAGACAATTCCTTCTCCAAAAGACAAACAGTAAGAAAAGAAAATAGCTTATTTACATTAAACACCACAAAATGAGTCTCCTGCTCCAAGTATGCTCCCCATTTATTTTGTAGATGCCAGATAACTGTCTTTCAACTGTTGAAAATTCACACCCAAGACAAGTGGTAAAATTTTAATAAATGGTTTGAGACAGGAATCCAGAAGAATACTTATCCCAGAAGATGAAACAAATGTCTTGCTTGGCTCACAGACATGTATATTCAATGGGAAACTGCCCAATGGTTTTCTAAGTATGTTTAAGTCTCCATTTAGCTAACACACTTAGTAGGTAATTCTACGTGGATATACGAGCACTTTACTAGTTACTAGGCCTGGACAAATTTCAGAATTGAAAAGAGATTGCTACTATGACCATGCAAACAAAACAGTGACAAGAGGCTGACCGTGAAATCATGGATACTGGGAAAACACTAAAGAAAGGAATATAAAATTAAAAAAAAAAACAAAGCAAAACAGGAAAAAACCCTGAGTCCTTACTATAAAGTTCTAGAAGAAATGTAGATTTTATCTTACTCCCCTTTTAAGTATTAATCGAGCCAATTTTCACTTCCTTTTTGCCAGGAAGGGTGGCTCCAAACCAGCCAAAATTCATCTCTCTTGCCGCATCCCGAGACCTGAGGGGTAAGACTAACCAAGCCAGGTCACTGTCTGCTTTCTAAGCTTGCAGCTCTCCTTTCTCATCAGTTAAAAAGGGTCATTACGTCTGTATAAGTTACCTTAACTCTGAAGTTTCATTGGGCAGCTGAAGCGCCAACCAGAAGTAGATTAAAAACCTGCGGCACTCCTGTTGCCAAGGTGCAGAAGATGGGAAAAGAGAGGAGCTGCTGAGGCGTTGCCATGACTGCAAGAAAGAAGGCTTTACTGTGTGAAGAGCTAATCATTTCAAAATGCTCCATCCCTTGAGGATCTGCACGAACCTTGAAGAGAAATTTCACACTAAGCATTTAGAAGCTGTCATTCGCACATCTGTATCATTTCCTTGTGCTAATTCCACTTCCCTTTTATTTCTTTTTGTCTCTCTAAATTGGATGAACTGTAGTAGTTGCACTAAACTACAGAGCCTTAATATATACTCATTAACCCTATGTTTCAAAGCAGAAATAATCTGAAATAATGAAAAGCTTGTTCCTCACAAATTAATATTGCATTTTACAGCCTTCATCTTATCACACAAATGCCAGAACACCGCTACTAAGAGCCATGAACTAGTAATGGAAATTTCTAAAGCTTCAAATGAAGCCTGCAATTTTTTTAACATAGATCTCCTTTAAAATGCAAAGTGGATTTTGTTTTGCTTTAGTCCATTTATGTACTTTTTTTTTTTTAACATACAGCATTTTCGCTCTTGTAATTGTTCATTCTAGCAACTCTTCTAATGTGTGAGCCCATAGAGAGGTGATTTGATAAGGTTTAAACTCAGTTCTTCCCATCCCTTTCAATCTGCAATCTTTGTAGACTACCCATCCCACAGGAAAAAACTCACCCTAATAAAAGCTTGGCTTTATTTAGGGCTTAGTCAGAGGCAACTGTAATGGAGCAGTTTTGGGAATCACCATTTATCAGGTGCAAGTGTCTGTTCCCTCCATTAAGTCATGGAAAGGAACTGGACATATAAATGTTTCTAGTGCATTTCGATGTATAATACTGTACTGGAAGGCAATTTAAGCTACCCTACTTCACCTTGCCCCAATGGACTAGGACCAAGAGGGACAAGAAAATCCAACACTCCCCAAAGTCTACTGCAAATGCACAGGGGGTATTTCACTGTGGGAAGCCCATGACATTTCCTGCAGGAGAAACGTTTGCTGCAGACCCGACCATCACCCCCTGCCAGCTCCACTTTCCTGCTAACAGTTCCCCCAGGTGCGAGAGGGGTTTAGCTGGTGACAGGTTATGGTGGCAAACAACAGCTGCCTGCGGTGGTTCAGTTCAACACCGACACAGTTCATCTAAGGGACACCATTCTCAATCCGGTCATACAGTGAGCAAACGTGGTTGGGTCAATTGGTGAGCTATGATCAGAAGAGCACAGTTCCAGTGAGAGAGCACTGGGAGGGATGAAAGCATCAGGGCATCATGGGGTAAAACGCCTGGCCAGACTCTTACTGACATTAAAAAAGAATCAGAACAAGCAAACTATGCCTCGAGTAATAGATTGCTGACTTGATAGCAAAGATTTGCCTATTTTGCTACCTCAAAGCCTCAAAGTTTGCTTAGAACAAAGAGCAGAATTATTGCATTCTCATTACACAGAAACCCACTTTAATTTAATTAGCTATTTGGCAAAGATTCCAGCAGATAGCTAAACTCCACTTTTCAAAAGCATTTCTTCCACAGTACTGACATTAATGGTGCTACCAAAAACTTTTTCAAAGTCTAAGCAAGATGCTCAGCTTAGACAAGATGCCAATAAAAAAATGACATACTCCAGTTTTATTTTTCACTTTTTTTGCAAATACAAGGACACTCAATCAGTTTACCTGAACGCAATGCAAGTTAAACAGCATATCTAATTCACTCATCTAATTTGTCAATGTTAACTACTAGCTCTCCAGAGGCAGAGCCATCATTCCTAGCAAAAGTCATTACCTTTTGCTCTAACTTTTATTTATTGCAGTGGTAGAAAAGAAAACAGTCCTGTCCCTGCCTCAAATCTGTCAGTCACACGAGGGTTGAAGAGCTTGTCAGACAGTGCGGTGCAGGGCTGGGTGCTGATGAGGATGGGGCCGGCAAGCACAACACAGCACTGGTAGGTACAGCCCAAATGAGAGCACATCTTTAATTGCTTGAGTAACCTCCAGCAGCTGTAAATCTTGGAGTATCGCAGGTCCCGCAGCGGCTCCCTGGCATTTCGTCCGTCTGCAACTTACTGCACATAAATTCCCTCTTTTCAGAAGAAGCAACCTGTAAGCACTTCCACGTTAGACAGCAAAGCTCTTGTAGCTGTCAGCCTCCCAAGGTCACCCTGCTCTCATCAGAGGAGTGAAGGTACAAACATGAAACATGTCAGAGGAAGATGAAGAGCAGCAGCTGTGTAACTCCAAACCGCCCACCCCATCCTTGGGTTCGGGATCACTAACTGGCAGACGCAGCTGGTATGGGATGCCTGCAAATGTCAAAAACCAAGCAGCACAATCCAATAACAATCGATTCCCTCCCCAGACCCAGCTTGTCGGGGTGGGGCTGGGGAGGTAGCAAGGTCCAAATGTGCAAAACGCCTTCCCACTGATCACCCAAGGCCAAAGGCTGCCAGGAAACCCTGTGGAGACAGCCAAGGGCAGCAAGCCCAGCGGTGCAGGGACAGGCTCACAGGGGGGTGGCTGAGCACCTTCCTCAGCCCCGCGGTGGACGTTCTACTCAGGCATGGGCAGCGGGGACACTGCGGATGCCCACTGCCCCTTCACTGCTGCAAAACAGCACTGAGGACAAGCGCATGATGCCAGCACCCAGATAAGGCATTTCCTACCAACAGCTCGCATGAAAATGTCTCTGCTTTCTCAAGCATGGGTGTTATGCCCCCGATGCTAAGGATAATTTAAATATTAGCTTTTAGTCACTTAAGAGCAACAACCTGTTAATCAATATGGCTGTACAGAGCCATTTCACTCCCAGCCACAAAGAAGAGCAATAGATCTGTCTGCTACTGTCAAACTTTGAGATAAAAACACACCAGGAACAACAAACATTTTTATCCAGCTGTTCTCCTACTGGAAAAGGACAGTCTTGTTTGTTTGTTTTTAGTTTCTATTGACAAGAACTTTCAAAGTTGAAAGTTGCAGCTCTTCTTACAATGACCTACTTTCATGAACAAAATACAAAATAAGCCATTTACAACTGTGCTAAGACCACTGTACTTCATCCCTACAACCGTATTACCAAGTGATCAAGATGCTGAGAAAACATCAGCCAGTTATTTGCCAGACAGTGCCACTATGACACTGACAGAAAGTGAGGAGAATGGACGTTTAAATCAGGAAGAAAATGAGAGATTCAGGAAGGCTGGGCAACCTCATCACGCCAGGAGGTCAAAGGATTCTTTCAGCAACTCATTTCTTTCCCACTGGAAATGGGTAAGAAGTTTACATGCTTCCGATCTTCAGAACAGTACCTCACACAAAAGGAGAGATGATTTCAAAGACCAGGGACTGGATTGCACATTTATAGATCACAGGCATATTTAAGAGGTCAGAGGGCCTCAAAAGATTAGAACATCAGTGTTTGTAGAATAATGGCTTCTTCAGATAGGTATGCCAAGATGTCATCATTAAGCAGAGTTTGCCAGGTCCTAAAACCTCAAAAAGCATTTGTGGAGTGCTGGATGGAACTTTGAAATCCATCTCACAGTCTTCATTATGCCAACTTGCCTTTAAAGTATTAAACTTGAGAGAGACAGGCAAATTTACAAAAACTGCCAAGACAGTTATAGATTGGTATTCAATTACTGCTACCAGCATGTGTTTAACCACCTGATCATTACCCCACAGTGACCACTTGTATGACGAGAACTCACAAAGGAGAGCAGGGAGATAGTACACCAAACCTCCTACTCATCATTTTGACAGGGTCTTCTGGAATGTTAAATTTATATATATATATATTTCCATAGCACAATGAAGATAAAAAAGTCCAAGCACTAAACAAGAAAGCCTCAAAGGAACCTAGAGGCAAAAGCAAGAATTTTTATTCCCTTTCACAGGTGCAGAGGCTAGGAGTCTGCTGCTCTCCCTATTCTTATGCAGGGCTGCTGATTCCAACGGGCAGACTAAGTTATTTGCATAGCTGCACTCCAGCAATCAGGCATCTATGGTACAAGTTACTGCCTGGGAATTCAAAATTATGCCCATATTTACTGCTTATTGAGAAATAAAAAATTGGATGCCACCTATTTAAAAAAATACGTAACAAAATGACATGGCCATATCATGCAGCAAGCCTGTGGCAAAGGCATAGAATTCAGGGTTTACCATCTCCTAGTTCTCCAGTCTATCCATTACACCACACTGCTTTTCTACATTCACATCCAAGTCAATTTGACTTTTTGCACAGGGTAAAGCCTCCACCCTGCCTTAAGAGGCTGTTCCACCACCTGCAAGGTACAACTGCATCCCTATAGTCACTAATACAGCAGAATACACATGGATGATATAGACAGTTGTTCCCAGCAGTGTCCTGATTAAAGCAGCCGAAAGAACTTGAGGAGACTAGAAAAATCACAGTAAATAAAATACAAGAAATCCAGTGACATTCATTGACTTTCATCAGTTATTTTTTCATCATTTATTTGTTTGGCAATGCATAAGACTAGAGCAGAAAGAATAACACTTGTTGGATATTGTTAAATCTTCTGTACTCGCCAGAATTTCTTCTGGCAAGTAGAATTTTCGTAAATTTATTTCCAATTAGTATATACAACAAATGTTGCTTATGCCCAGTTGAACTCAGCTTCCTGGAAAATGGCCATCATTTCCTAACAAATGGCCATCTGATTAGTCCCCATCAGGAGGAACATACTGTATCTAAATAAGAAGACTGGGAGAAAAACAAACGGCAACAAAGAGCAATAGGCAACGATGCAGAGAGAGAACAGTAGTGTACCTTTGCTCATTTGAGGCACAAATTCAAAAGGGTGGAAAAAATCCAGCTTATCTTCCAAAGGCTTTATCGCCTTTTCTCAGGTCAATGACTTATACCACACATCATCTTTCTGTAACCTAAGTGAAGTTTTCTGATACTCTGAACAAGTGATTTCAAACACAGAAAATATCTGTATTCTAGCCCTATTTCATGCTCTCTTTCTGAATCCTGTCACAAAGTAACTGATGACTTCAATCACACTGCAGTACTGATTTCCTCCTCTGGATCAATACAAAACGTTTCTTCATTAGGTTTTTGGTGCTAGGAAGAATCTCATCACTATCAATCTTACTGATTGGCACCTTAAAGCACTAGTGTATGAAGATTCCTAGATCTATTTTTAAACGAAAGTTTCCACGTGTACATATATACTGAACTCCAAACGATCCATACTGCCAGATAGCTCACAAAAAACTGGGGAAAGAAAGAACAGGAGACAGAGGAGCTGTGAAGGGAGAAGGAGTAAGAATTCAAGGGGTGTACTGAAAGCAAAGATGATATTGGGTAGACTTCAGAAGCAATGCAGACTGCTGAGAGCACAACTGCAAGAATACTTTGCTTAAACAGACATCCCATAGGCAAGAAAATACAAGACTCAGCAGACATACACTCTAAGACGGCAAGTATGTTACTTGCTGTGCTCTATTTCAGCAAGACTTCACCTCAAACTGTATATTGAAATCAAACCCGTAAGACTATTTTAAAATGTAATTTGAATGTTGCAAGTCCTACCTCCGGACACAGGTATTCATTTGTCATATTTATATAGCAGCTTCATCCTCAAGCTTCCTAAAGCATTTCACAATCACGTATTTGCAGTACTGTGCAAATACAACCCCTGCTAGGGTGGCTTCCACAATAACCAGAGCACAGGATATCACTCAGCAATTAAAAAAAGGAGCCTGTGGTCAGGTCAAGACAACAGACAGGCAAGGCAGTGTTCCATCTTTAAAAAGAGCAGCTAAGCACCACTGTAACATGGCTTATACATCAGATGCTTGCTCCTGCAGTTGCACTGTTTGAGCAGATTCCCCAAATCACACATATTCTGGCTGATCTCAAACAGCAATGACCACCTAATACTGCTATCAGCTCGCTATCGCTCAAGTAGCACAGATCCGTATGTTGAACCCAGAGGTCCCAAAGCTGCTGGTGGTCTCAGTGGGTATCAATACAGTGCTTTGGGCTGAAATTTGTTTCTCCATTTCTTTCTGAAAAGCCAAGGTACTACCCATGTCAACTACATTAAAAAATCATGAAGGCTGAAAAGTCAGGCACCAAAACGTTTGTGCAACATTGATTTGGGTGAGCATTATGATATTTCAGCTCCCCCTGACTGCATTCAAGGACCTTACCCACATTCTACACTTTTGCAGGAAAACCAAATCCTGCATATAAACCATTTCACTACACAGTCAGAACTGGTTCATCTTGTGCACTGAATAAGCCAGGAGAGCTGATAAAAAACTCAGCATTTGATTAATTAAAACTATTACCACGCATATTCACAAACAGGGTGAACTGGATGTTTAGAAAGGCTTGATTTTGGCATCTTCCCATTTTCTATGTCTGTATTTGCAATCTCAATAGGTCCATTGTAGCTGATCTGTGTATATGTTTGTGACCTCTATATCTGTTATGTTTGTAAGATGTTTGCTCTATCGGCACTGAGCTACATTACGTGCCCAACCTCAGTATGATTCAGGAAAACCAAAGTTAGAAGCACAAATTCCTTATATAGTAAAGGGAGAAAAACAAGCAGCTGCTGGAAGAACTGATTTAATAGACCTAGGATGGTGACCTAAAGTGGATGTTGTGAAAACCTCCTTAAAGCAGCAAGTTTTTCCTACTTATTCTAAATATGTATCTTCTTCCCCTCCACAGTGTCAAAGGTCTGCTTAATTCACACAGATTTAATCGACACAAAGAAGTGAAAGAAACAGATGGCTGGAGGCTAGCAGGCCAGCAGGCCTGGTTGTGTTAAACAGTGCACACTTCCAGCGTGTACTTGAGGAAGCAGTGTGTGCGAAAGGGAGATGAATAGGAATTCATCTGCAAAAAAAGGAAACACAATGGATATCATACAGGAAGTTTATGAAGGGCAATTTAGACTGCGTCCTCAGGACTGAGTTACACTGGTCACACATGTGGCCAAAAAAAAACATACAGATAAGAATAGCTGCAGTCAGCCTGCATCAGCCAGGAGCCAGTTTGAGAACATATGGCAAAGCAAATGATTCAATGCAATCTGCTCGTTCTGCTGCTTCCCCCAAATATTGCTGTACTAACATCCTCTGCTTTTTGCCTTCTTACATAGTGTTACTATATAAGAGCACGGAAAACACCTGTAGGGATGACAGGGACCTACAGAATTACTAGCACGATAGGCTGCTGTGGAGATTCTCATACTGTTCCTATAGATCAGCTTGAGATGTTTACACTTATCTTGCTGCTTACTCGTGCAAGCAAAAGAAGAGAAGGGAAAGCTAGCAGGCTACTCCTGTTTGCTCCTTTCTCTTTCTCTCAGGCTAAAAAAGTATGCACTCTCCCAGTGCAAATCTGGATTTCACACCAGGCACCCCAGCTGCCAGCCAGCACCACTGTGTTTAAATTCTGTGAGGGTCACAACAAGCACAAGTTTTACCACTTAAACCCCTGTTCATGTCCTTCAACTTCCTAAAACATCCAGGTTCAGGCCTATAATCTCCCAAGGTAAAAATCTCACTAAACAAAGGCAGGTTTGGGCTTTTTACATCAAAAACGTTTTTCCTTTTATAGATGTGGTTGTACAAATAAACTAGCAAGCACACTAGCAAGCAGTGAAGTCCGAGACATCAGTGTTGCCACAACTCACCCGCCTATCGTAAGTCTTGACATGTTTATTATTTTAAGAGTCACAAATTTCTCCCAGAATCAGACTGTACTGACTATAAAAAACTCTGGTCAGCTGTTTTTTTAAAATGAACATCTACTTCTTAATGGCAAAGGGAAGATGTTTGAAAACTCAAACCTTAAAAACGGAGACAGCAGGAAGTAAAAAACATATTCCAAGGTTTTCATTCAGGTTTGTTCTGTAAAGCTCAGGATTTAGAACCAAATCTGATAATTTTTGGGCATCTTAACTACATGTACTCAGACTAACAGACTGCTCTCAGTTCACGAAGGTTCTTTTCCTGGTTCTGCCAGTAACCTGCTGTGTAACCTTGGGTTGTTCTCTCTTCTCTGGGCTCTTCCTTCTTTTTCCTCTCTGCCTTCCTTGTCATTGTTTGGGTCACTACAATTCTGACCCTCTGAAGCTCTAAACATGCACCTTGACATGTTGTAAGTAGTCCACTAAAATGTATGGGACTACCCACAGAGAACATTTGTACACATAGGAGTATAATATATAAAAATATATATATACATTTTACAATAGCGTTTTATGTATGTATGAAAACACACCAAAACAACTGAAAGCTAGTTATTTATCTGTATCAGTTACAACTACACACTATTCCTTTCTTTGGACATCTCCATTGTCAGCTCCTATTCTGTTTGTTATCTAGAGAGATTCATCTTATGGGGCACACAGTACCATATCACAGTGCAGCTCCAAGTTTAGGTCTCCTTTATTAGTATGAAGTCGCACATAGCCCTTCTTCTTCACGTATTTGTATCTCACAACATCTTCTTCAATCGCAGCTGTATCAAAGCAGAAGACAATAATTAGCTCTCTTGAAGCCTACTCACTGATCCTTAGAAATCACCAGAAAACAAATTGCTAGTTTCTACTGTCTGACCTCTTCCCCTGGGGTACCAGGTCTTCAGGGATTGTACTCTTCAATTAATCTATGATAACCTCACATTAATCTCTGTTCAAAATACTTTCTCTTATAGAAAACCACCAACTCCTTGAGAGCCAACAATATCATCTATATTTTTAAGTTACAAAAGCATTCAATACTACAAACTATAATTTTCAAGTAATGTCTACCAATCATGAACATTAGTTTGAAACCAAACTGTTCGTCAAACTTGGAAGCCAAGCAGGTAGTCATCAGTCAACCACAAATTGCTGACATGAGGACCTACCCAGTTCTGACAACAAATGAAGCTAAGTTACTGGAAACATTACTGGAAAGTCAAACCAAAGGATCAATCTAGACTGTTTACATTTCCATTTTGTCAAAATATCCAGTTCGTCAAATATTTTCAACACTCACAGATTCACCTGCAAATCACTGTAATCCACCAAGCAAAGGAACTGAACGTGGTAAACGCAGTTTTAGCAATGTATTCAATCTTTGCCTAAGTGTGTGACATAAATTTTAGTGCCTAAAGCCAGACCTTTCTCTTCAGCTGGGAATACTAATCGCTCAGCTATTTTATCGATATTCAAATTAAACAAATTCTATACATTTGTGTTTAAGCAGGAGAATGAAAGGAAAACTTTATTGTACTAAAATGCATTTTTATGTAACCTTGAAAAGCAGTAAATCAAAAGTTTTCACCACAAAATTTGCTGTCATTCTAACCAATACCAGCTCAGGCCAAAAAGGTGGTAAAGATTTTGTATGCTATTTGAGGAGAGATTACTTTATTTCTAACTTACATAAGTGGATATCCCATTTTGTGGTCCCTGGGCACAGAAAATACCTCATTAATTTCAGTTCAACATAAGTAATAGCCATTCAAAGCTGAAGCTAATTCATAATTGCTCCACTATTTTCAGAATGAGCTCACTGGAAAGTAAGGATATATCTGCTCAGGGAATATATTTCCATGGCATCATTACTGACCAATTTTCAATGCATTCTTTCAGTCCTCAAAAACGTATGTGTGCTAGGGAGCACACTTAAAAACTGGAAAGTCAACAATCAGCTTGTAGCTAGGTAGTTCTGGTACCTGCTTCATGTGTAGTTTGAGGCACCATTGCAGTGGAAGTGAAGGAAGCGCTTACTGCTCCAGTGGAATAGTGAGCCTGTTAGCAGAGGAAAAAGCAAGAGAAAAAGACGTTACATCTTAGAATTTATCTACTAAAGATACTATATAAGCACTAGAAACAGACAAAATATCCTTCTGAAGGAAGACTTTCTGCTCTAGCTCCTATAGAAAGAAACAAATACACGATGCAGTGATAATTCTCCATCTGTTACCCACAATATCTGGTCTAATGAAACTCTAGTTAAGGCTGCCCACATGCTGAGCTGAAGGAGCTTATTGCTTCACTATAGTTTAATACATCATTATGCAAAGATTCTATTATCAGAATTTATCCATATGTCCACAGGTGGATATATGAAAGGACTGCTGCAGGCAAGACATCTGTAAAATTCTCCAAGATTGTTGAGTAAGTGGAAGGAAAATCCAGTGAACCACAGAGACACTGTGGAGGGAAGCAAACCACCCCCCCTCCCACACGGCCCTTCTGCGTGCAGAGGCACAGTCCCATGGCTCCCAATGTCTATTCTGAGCCTTGCGATTCTCCTGCAGAAAGGAAATGTGAATGTCACACATGGATTTTGTAGTAAATTACAAAGA
>Ga0181612_119804_pt1 | contig 21342 bp, 10 predicted proteins | sample HoacroProtozoa21_FD_119630 | JGI IMG/M metagenome (GOLD analysis project Ga0181612, IMG submission 119630) | Hoatzin crop microbial communities from Cojedes, Venezuel. Combined Assembly of Gp0051906, Gp0051904, Gp0051908
ACCCCAGGATCCCATCGTTCTTCTTGGCAACCAGGTCACACTGCTGGCTCACGGTTAACCTGTGATCCATCAGGACACCCAGGTCCCTCTTCACAGAGCTGCTCTGCAGCAGGTCCACCCCAAGCCTGTACTGGTGCATGGGGTTGTTCCTCCCCAGGTGCAGGACCCTGCATTTGCCCTTGTTGAACTTCATCAGGTTCCTCTGTGCCCAACTCTCCAGCCTGTCCAGGTCATGCTGAATGGCAGCACAGCCTGCTAGTGTATCCACTACTCCTCCCAGTTTTGTGTCATCAGCAAACTTGCTGATTTCTTTTGTAGACTGGGGAAAAAAGGGTTTTAGGAAACTTGTCTACTACCAAGCAACAGCTCTATGGAAAATCACATACTTAACTGGTGCTCAGTAAATGGTGTTGTGAACAACAACAGCCCAAGAAAACAAGAAAGCACAAAAAGAAAGCACACCAATCTTTTGTGTTAATTTAACAGAGCTATAAGTAATAGGTGGTTCATTAGATCTTTGGAGAAAGTGCTCTTCCAGCCTCCCGAGCATAGCGCTTCTATTTTTAAACATGCATTTTCTGTACATACTGTCCTTCATGTTATACCTGGGTGTGTTACAGGCTCACGGGGTTGAATTGCACCGTGATTGCAGTTATGGCAAAATCTGCTCAAACAAGGAGACACTTGTGTGTTTGAGTGGAGCAACTTATTCTGGCCACTCTTGTGTCAAGACACAGTGGCATTGTCCCTGTGCAAAGGTTTTAAGTCAGTTGTTAGTGCAGGGATGAGAAATGAATATGGGGTTCAGGGTCAGCACTGATCTTCAATTTTTGTCCTGGTTTTACTTTCCTTTTGTAGAGTTTTGTTGCGCTCTCTTACATATACACTATTTCTTTTTTTTAAGTTCTTGCATTTTAAAAATTACTATGCTATTAGATGTTTTTTTAACATCTTTGGATTCAGTCGTACTTCTAACTTCTCTCTGCACACCCTTAAACCTACTGCTCTTTGATAACTGGGAAGTGGATTAATTTTCCAGATTCTAGTGTAACTCTTTCCTACTTTTTTTACCTTTGAGTTTAGGAAGCATCTTCTAAATGTGCACACAAGGGTGTTGAAAGCTTCTGTTCTGTCCAGTATTTGACAGTGTCAAACTGTGTTGCGAGGGGTGTTTATGCAGAACTGTGGCTGTACTTGACAGCTCGCTGTAGCCTGCTGGAAGACAGCAGGTGCTGCATGCACAGAGGGCAGGCAGTTGCCAGAGTTTCTTGGGAAAGCATTAATGCTTAAAATAATAATGAGAAACCATTGTAGCAAGTGAGGGAGCTGCTTTACTGGTGGGCAGGAGGTTAAAGCAATGGAAATGCCAGATGGACTCGGATGGGAACTCCAGGTGCACAGGGGAGCTGGGGAAATGGAATTCATCGCAAAACTCTGAACCTGGGCCTCTTTGAAAATCTTTCTGCCTGCAGATCTTACAGGCTGGAAAGTCCACTTGCTCTCCCTGGCAGGCTTGGTACATTTGAGCGGCTTAGGTAACCCTGTAGTCACGGAGATCAGCTGTAACTCTGACTTCTAAACAGCAGCAAGGGGTGGCTAAGAAGGATCACTCCAGTTGCAGGATGCAGCACTGTGTATTGGCTGACTGCACATCGTGGCAAGACCAGTGGTGTTGAGGGTGCCTAGAGAACACAGAAGGCTGGCTGTGCGTTGCTGCAATTGCACACTCCAGTATTTGGGCCCTGACTTTTTCAGATGGTCTGTCTGAAAATCTTGATCCGAGGTTTAATTGTGATGCTGGTGTGCCTCTCAGAGGATCCTTTTGTCCTTGTGACTTTGGGACTGTGTATTGAGGCTTTGAGTTCTTGAGAGTGGATTCGGTCATGTGCTGCTTTAACAGGACTCAGGCAAATATGGGCACTATTTTAGAGGCGGTTTCTGATTTTTAGATGCTATAATTTTGAGAGTTACAGTTCTAGACATTGCAGTGCCCAAGTGTGTGGTGGGTAAGGTCTACAGAGGACCTTTCCTTGCTGATTATTTTCTGGTAACCTCAAAGTCGTCTGTTCAAATTTAGGCATTTTTAAAAATGATACAGCTGCAGAATGATAATGTATTTATCTGAGAGATTTTGCATGGTAACTTCTGTGCCATTTGCTCTTGTATTCTGACATCTGATCTTGCCAGTTCCAGTCTGTAATTTCCAGCATGGACCAAATCTAGGCAGACAGCACTGCTTTCCTCTAAGCCTTTCGTGCTTCCTGCATTGGGCTCAAGCAAAGACATATTACAGCTTGACTGAACTGCTGCTTGTCAGCTTGGCCTCTGGATGGTTCTCTCTGTGTGTGCTTTGACTCTGGCACCTCTCCCTTGGTCGTTTCTGATTGCACTGCTAGGAAGGTCGTATCTGCTCAGGTTTCCACATTCACCTTAAGCCAGCAAAAAGCTCTACACATGTTTTCTCTGTGTTTTAAGAACTCCTAGGACTCTTGCAGCAGATGTGGTCAGTATTCCTTTCCTCTTGTACTCTTTGGGGCAGTTCCCAATGCTTCTCCAGACTAGGAGTCTGACTTTCTTTTATAAAAGTGGCCAGCTCTTTCCCATCCCTTGTTTCCTTTGTTGATGGCAGTAGGATAAGAACAAATGTGAACTCACCCAGAACTTTCCAGGCAAGGAAAACAAATTGGGCTGTGGTGTTGGAAGCAGATGGATTTCTCCACAAAGCTATGCTAGCACTGCCACTTCAACAGCTGGGCAGATTTAGCCTCTTCTTAGAGAGCACAGCTGTGCTGAGAGCACAAGGGATCACAGCAGGAGCTGGGTTGAGGCAAGAGATGCCTGAGTGGTCGGGAGGGCTGATGGGAAACATCTGCTTTTGAACCTGGTAGCTCTGAGGCAGCTGTCAGATGTCCTGTGAGCTCCCTTTCTCTGGGGTTGTCTTCAGCTGTCAAAATTCATTATGCTGGCCCACCCCCCCACCCCCCCCCCCAAATGAGACACAGCCTGGGAAAAAAAGAGAAGGAATGGCAGCAGGCTATGAGGAAGGTGTGAGGTGTAGTTGTTGCTTTCCTGCATTCTTGCTTTTACAGCTACTTTAGGGGGTAGTGAGGATCCAGTGAGATCCCACAGGTAAGGGAAACCCGTATGTAACTGAGGTCACTTTGCACCTCAGACTTTTTCAGTAATTCTCGCATACTCCAGAGGCTGACTGCACAGGTGTCCTCAGTGTTCACTCCTTCTCTTGCTTTGACGTGCTCTGTGGTGGTGCTGGTCAACTTCTCACGCCTTGCTCTTTCTTTTGTTGCTGTCTGTATAATGCCACGGTCTGGATTTGGGAGTATTTCCCTGTCTGCTTTGCCCCACTGTCAATGACCCATGGCAAGGTAGAGGGGGTGGGTGAGGTTGAGTCTATACTTATCCTGGTGCAGGAGAGCAGTTGTATGGGGGGTGCATGTGTGTGTGTGTCTGAACCAACTTCGTTATAAGAATATCAGTGACCCTTTCTAATCTGGGTTCTTGACACAGCTGAAAGCAGCACATCTGAAGGCTCAGACTGGCAAAACTCAGCCCAGCTTCTGGTTTTAATCCTTTGTTGCCTAGTGAGTGAGATCTGCTGCTGGCAGGCCACCTCCACGGTGAGGAGATAAAGAAAAACATAAAATCTGTATTTGCAGGGACAGTTTAGACAGTATGTTTGGGCAGGCCAGAGGTCCCTTGTACCCACTTTGTGCTGGAGTTTTGGTTTGCAGTGTGGCAGGAAAAAGTGGTGAGCTGAACTGCTTCCAAACCAGTACAAAATAAATCAATTGTATCTATCTTCTATATCATACAGACTCCCTTCAGTTACATTTGTTGCGTAGACCCACTAGCCCCAGGCTTGTAAACTAATTGTTGCCCTCAGGGCCCTCTATAGTTGTTTGTATGAAATCAAAACACTAAAGCTGGTTCGGCTGGGAAGAGCAAATCACAGCTTGACGCATGTGAAGTTACTTGGTACCTTGGTGGTATTGTTGGGCAAACATGCCTGCAGGTCACTGGCTGGGGGTTTACTAAGTCAGAGGGCTGTGTGGTCTCCCTGTTAAAATTTGTTTCATGTGGTCACAGGGCTGGCATGTAGCCCATCTGCAAGATCATTTTTCTTTAATTAGAAGTGCCTGATGACTCCTTCTTACACTCTTTTTATTTGAGACAATAACTGATGGTCTTCTCCTTATGTTCACAGTCTGAAGGCACAAGGCTGCAGAAGGACCTCCGAACTTACTTGGCTTCTGTAAAAGGTAAGGTCTGTGCAAGCAGAGGGTTGTTTCCCCTGTAGTGCTTACCTGCATGGTGAGGTTTCTGCACCCATCCCCTTCCTGGTGTTTCATCAGGTGTGAGTTGTAGGAAAGGTCAGCCTTGTCTGGGTGGGGGGATCTTTCAGAATCCTTCAGGACCAGCTGGGATGGAATGGGGTTGTGCTTTGATGCCAGGCAGGTGGTGCTGTCTTAGTGATAGACTCTCACACTTTCTGCTAGAGGAGGACGAACACAAAAGTTCTGACGTGACTGCATCCTCTGTTCCTTTCTCCCCCTGGTTACTCTCCATCTCTGTTATCAAGGGTCAGACGTTCTGTAAGGAAGAACTTAGCATTTGTTATAACCCTCCTGTGTCTGCATTGCTCACAATGAAGGTTAAACTGTAAGGAAGACACTATTTCGTTCTTTCTGAAGCAGCTCCCTCTTCTTTCCTAGCCATGCACGAGGCCTCCAAGAAGCTGACAGAGTGTTTGCAGGAAGTTTATGAGCCAGATTGGCCTGGGAGAGATGATACAAATAAAATAGCAGAGGTAAGACTTTGTCCAAGATGTGGGGTCACCTGGCTTGGTCTGTCAGTGGAGATGAGCTTTGGAAGCTGTGTCAGTGCACCACGTTTCTACAGGCATAAGACTTTGCAGAAGAACTGGAGAGACAAACTCAGCATTGGGAAGAAGGGAAAGCAGAAGGGCTGTGGCCTGAATTTCATTTGCGACACTGTCCCCAGATGCTTGAACGCTACACAGAGCCGTATGCTTATGCCAACAAGCAATTAGTTTCCCCAACAGTGGTCAAACAGGGGCAGAGGATGCCAAAAGAGAAGTCAGCACGGTCAACTGGATGTGTTGCTTATGCTCTGTGCAAGAGAAAGGGGAGGCTAAATCTGTGGCCAAAGCATGGTCAGGGCAGCCATTGTGTGGCTGCAACAACCTCCCACTCACAGCACTACCACCAGCTGTTGTATATTGGTTGCCACCAGTGATGGTGACACCATGAGTCACCCCAGTCTGCTGTTCTTCTCATCCCTTGGTGGGGCGATGCCTGTCCAACCTGCCCAGGTGTCTTCTGTGGAGCTTGGGGCACAGCCTGCCATTGGACAGCTTGGAACCCTCTTGGTGTGTGCATGCAGTGGGCCCACCTGGAGGCAGGTGCTCTCTGGCTCGGCCCTTCTGCTGTGGCAGTTCAGCTCTGTGGATCCATCTGCCACGAGGCTGCAGGACTGGGCCTATCTGCCGCTGTCTATGGCACTGGAGCGGTGGGGAAGGAGTAGAGAGGAGAGCAGGAGGGGAATTCTTCCCTTCCTCTGCTTTCCCGTGCAGAAAATCTCACCTGAAATAACATCTATATCTCGCCCAGGAAATACTGACTTCAAAGCAGATAAATCAAATGCATCCTGAACATTTCAAGGTCAATTCTTGCATTAACATGGAAACTTTCCATTAGGAAGTGCTGTTGCAGTAGATAATGGAGTTGTAATTCAACTGGTTTGGCTTCACCTTCTCTGTTGGACTTGTTTGTTCCGGAGCCACTGCGGTGTCTCCTGGGAGACTGTCCTGTCAGAAGGGTCAAAAGGAGCATGAGTCTTGAGAATTAACTGTAGCTACTCTGTGGGTCTGCAGGAATATTTCCAGCCCTCTACCCCACCTGCTTTAATGCCTTTGTTTATATTTCGCTCTTTCAGGAAAACACAGGCAGGAGAAAAGTGCTATTCCTGCCAAAAAAAATAAAAAATTCCCACATAAAGTGGGCGTTTTTCCTAAATATTTTATCCCAAACATTTTGTTCAAGTGGAAAAACACGGGGGGAGGGCAATTTTTGTCAAGGTGTTGATGAGAAGTTACTGTGTGTGAGATAATATCAAGGATAAAGTGTGCAGAGGTTAGGGTGCAAGCCTTGGATGTGACCTCCATTGGGCTGTGGAGGTGGGTGCTGTGAGGGCTGAAGACTGCTAGAATAGCTTTCGGTTATTGTTTGTTATCCTTCAGAAAGCTGTATTATGAAAAGCAGAAAATGGTGCCTGGCTGTGTCAGGTGCCTCATTTTTGTGGCTGCTGGGAGAGGGAGGTAAAGCCAGCTGGACCTTCATCTTCCCTGCCGTTGTATGGACTTGGGCTAGCACTGTGCGGGGAAGGACAGGCCCTCACAGGAAGGTTCACGAAGGGCGCTGTGTCCTTGGAGAGGTCACCTGAATGTAGCAGCATCAGGCTTTCCTCTGTTTCTGCGTTTCTGGTGTGACCTCTCTTTTTCGACTAATTTCTCTCCTCCTTGCTTTTTCCAGAGAAATGACTAGCTCTTAAAGAGCTCTGGGGGTCTGAAATTGTTGACTGTAGCACACATGGAGAAAAACAGAAACGCAGAGCACTGTGTTCTTAATAGTTAGCTCATTGCTTTTGTTTTTCAGAACAATGATCTCCTCTGGACGGATTTCCATCAGAAGCTGGTGGATCAGGCACTTCTGACCATGGATACGTACCTTGGCCAATTTCCAGATATTAAAGTAAGAATCTCTTTAAACCTTTTCATCTAGAGAGTCACAGAAGATGAAATCTCATAAGAATCAGTTTCTTGCATCACCATCTTTAAGAGGATGCGTGTGCTGTGCTGTTGCAAGCTCTTCTTTTAGAGTAGCCAAGATCTTTGCAGCTCTGGGTCATGTGAAAATGTTATGTTCTTCTTTTTGGGCTTGAAATGAGAGTGAAGAATCCAGGTGAAAGACGTTGGAGAGAACGTAAGTGTGAAACAGGAGGGTCCATATAATGTGCTTCTGTATCGCAGTGCAGGAGGGCAGTGTCAGCAATAACTCACAAGCTCTCAGTCTCTTTTCAGTTCTTTAGGTTTTTTAACTTCCTTGTAAGTACAAAGTATTGAGCAAGTAGGTGGCGAATGTGCTTTGTAGGTAGAGGCTGGAACGGAAGGCAGATTTCTGTTCCCCAAGTTCCATGAAGTCCTCCTGTGCATATAACCAGCTTTTTGCAGAGCAGGGGAATGCTGGACAGGTGTCTTGTTTGGGGAAATAATACCCAAGGACCTAGGTTTGAATGATGTCCTTTCCCTCCCCGCCCCGTGTTATCTACTCTCTGTTCGTTTTGAGAAGGCTATGCAGGAAATGTCTTCACCATATGGAAGCGCTAGTAATGATATCACCATATGGGAAATATCAGCTTGGCTTCTTCCCAGTGAAAACAACCCTTTCCCCACCACATGTCTGTTAAAGTGTTTGTCAATATTTGTTGCTCCAGGAGGATCGTGCTGTGTGGAAGGGGGGCGGGTCACAGGCTTGTAGAATGAGCCCTGAACAGCAGTGTCCTTAACTTCTGGGGCTCCTTGGTTTTGCTTCATTTTTTCCAGCCTCTTCTGTCCCTGGAAGTCTGAAGTGGGGGAAGGCGGCAAGGCTTGCTGTTGCTTTCCACCCGCTCAAGGCTGCAGAGCTGATCACTCCCCATGGTGTGATGCCATGTGCCTCAGTTAGCAGTGCAGAGCCTCCTGCGTGGCTTCCTAAGCAGAAGGTTTTATTTCAGGCTTGCTGTAGGCTCAGACTTCTGCACTGCTTCAGTCCAAATAGCATTTCACTAGCTTGGTCGCTGTGCACTGGGTCACCTCAGTGTATCACGTTTCTTCCATGCATAGTATCTGTGGGATTTCTTAATTCTGCTGGGGTCCAACTGAGGTTTAATGGGATTTTAAAAGGAGCACGAGATTGGGACCAACCAAATTCTGCCAAAACTCAAGGTGCTAGGCACTGAGCTCCCATGGATCCTTTCTGTCTTCCAAATGGGCCACTGAGGTGTCTTATTACTAGTGTCCCTTTCTCAGTCTTTGGGTTGTGCTCTAGAAAATGGGAAATTAAAGCAATTTTGTGCACAGTTTAATGCTTTAAAGAGAGCACTGCTCACCTCCGATTCCCTTCCTGAAAGGCAAATACTCATTTTTGTTGGTTCCTACAATAAGATATGGATGTATTTCACAGAGTTAGCTATCTGTTTAAAATGGGCTTTCAGTGGTATGAATTTAAAAGGGTCAATATGTTGTTACTGGTAGTTCAGCTGAATGTTTCATGCTCCTTACCCCAGAGCACTGAGAAGTGCTCTGATCAAGTCTGATTTCTTTGACTGGTAGATACTCTTACAAGTAATGTTGTTGAAGTTTACTACGGTTGTGCAAAAGTGTAGTTTGGCTTCACATAAGGAATTAGAGTTGCTGAGGATGGCAGGCAAAAAAACCTAGAGTCTTACGTAATTTACAGAATGTTTCGGTTGTTTTTGGTTGTTGTAGTAATAGTTTTCTGGTTTGTCTTATCCACAAAAGCAAATTTTCTGCTTTTCCTGGAATTCTGGCATTACTATGATAATGAAAAGATGATTTATGGAGGAAAAGATGGTTTTAATTTAGTTATATGAAGGCTTGTTTTTTTTTAAACGGCTCAGTAATTCAAGTGTGTGATGAGTTAGATAATGCATGCATTATTTTTTGTTAAATTCTAACGTATTCTGAAATCTTCACTTGAGGGGCTGGAAAAATTCCCTTGAATTTTTTGAACTTCAGATGGGATCCACAGCAGGAATGCTATGTGTTCACATTCATTAGTAAGGAATTTTTATAAGTTAAAGGGAATAATTTTTAAATGTTGAGTGGGGAGAGGTGAATGAAGCCTCTCTGTCTTCTCTGACTTGAAAAACAAAAGTGTAAAAAGTACTTTATCCTTTCTTTGCAGTTCACTATCTATAGCTTCTTGGGGGGGGACTCTTGCATGATCTATAATATTTCTGAGTGAGTTTTCAGTTGGGGTTGCAGAGCGCGCAATAAAGAGTACAGGTCTCTGCAGTGAGTCCAGAGAAGCTAAACCATAACCCAAGTTCTGAATAGCTGTGGAATTGATAATGTTCTGTCTTGTACTGAAAACAGGTACCCTGTTTCTACTACATTTAAAACCAAATATCTATAAGAGGGGTGTGTGTGTGTTTGGTGGTGGTTTGGGGTTTTGCTTGTTTTTAAAGGAGGCTTAAGTTAAGGTGGATTTCTTGCAAAGTAATAAACTCTGGAGTTCAGCTTTTGCCATCAGATAGTGGTGGGTAGCTGCAGCTATCCTGGAGTCGTACAAGGAAGCAACCCTGCAGCCTTCCAGGGCTGGGCTAAGTCCCATTACTGCTGTCACAGGCAGTTGTGTGATCGGTGGTTTCTCCAGGAGGTCTCTCATTGTATTTGTACAATGCAGCATTTCCATGTGCTCTAGAAGAAACGTGTGTGTATGCAGAAAATTGGGGGCTGCAAAAAAGGGCAGGAGTGACCTTGCTGAGAGATGGGGGACACTGAATCAAACTCTGACATCCTGCCTCCATGCCTGGCTGGCAGCGTGATGTTGGGGAGGTGTCTTCTGGTGACCCCAACAGTAAGGTGGCTCTGCTTCTTCGTGATTCCTCTCCTGGAGTGAGCTGAGCACTTTGAGATCAGCTTGAGTGTGCGTGTGGCTGAGATCCTGCAGATCCGCTGTGACTCACACAAGCTGCACCAGTGTTTGCTGGAAGCGCAGAGGAGCATGTGTAGGAGATGTGTGAATTGGTCCCAGCTGGTCTGGCAGAAAGATCAGCCCTGAGTGTGGTTTTGCAACTTATCTGCAGGAGTCTGGGGAGAGGAGACCACATCTCCCTGCCAAGTGCAGTGGAGGGGGGATTTTGCTTTTGCAAGTAAATCCTAGTGCTGATTCTTTATCTTGCACTTTCGATTTCCCCAGGTGCTGTGGTGAATTAGAAACCCTCCTGGCTCCTTGCCGTGCCTTGTCACTCCAGTTCTCCAGCCTGTCTCTAGACTGATGATCACTGGTGCTGGACTGGGCTCGCCAAGCTGGGGTGGTGCTAGGTCAGCCTGGGAAGACCTGTGCTCCAACTCAGATAGCCTGGGGTGTTTGCAGAGAGCATGGGGGTGAGGGTCTAAGGGGATGGTTGGATGGTTCCTAATCCCATGGGGCTGAGCCTTGCCAAGGTGAATCTCTCCTGGGGGAGAGAGCCTGAGACACCTCGGATGAAGAGGAAGAACAGAGGATCAGGCCACAGGCTGGACTCAGTCTATTCTGGATTCTCACCCATGGACCTGTCGGGACTCTGTCCCTGAACACAAGTCTGGTACACAGTTGGATCCTTCCTCATGTTTGTTACAGCTTCAGTATGTCTTGCCTGTTAGTGACATGGTGCTACAGGTTTTCACTCGCACTTCTCTTGCTTAATAGCTGTTTACAATAGACTGTGGCTACAGTCACCTCTGCCTGCATCTCCTGTTGCAGGGTCCAAAATGCTGTCCTAGGCGTATCCTGAGCATGTGGATGGCTGTTTTTGCTGTGCTGGCAACAGAAATGCCTTCTTTTGTTGAACTTAATCTTCTGAGCTTCCACACAAACTAGGTCTGTGAGCTGGTTAGAGTCTGGCTGCAGCCCTCTGGGGGCCCTGAAGATGATGAAACAGGTGCCTGTAGGATGCAGGCACATGTGGAGGCGTAGGAAGCACCAGGGCTATGGTTCTGGAAACATTAATGTCATCCAGCGGTGGGGCCTGTTGTTGGTTGGATCCCTTTGCTTTCCCTGGCTGGGTCTGCACCCCTCATGAGGAGCTCCCTCGAGAACGGTGGTTGTCACTAGTTCCTCCCAGGGCCACCTCTCTGGGCAGCCTGTGTGGAGCATCCAGCAGGTGTCCATGTGTGGGCAGAGCATGGGGTGCTCTGGAAGCTGGGTGAAGAGGAGTAGGGGTGTGCTTGAGAGGCTTTGGTGTTTTGGCTGCTGGGGAAGATAGTAACATCTCTTTTCTCTATCTTTCTTAGTCTCGTATAGCGAAGCGAGGAAGGAAGCTTGTGGATTACGACAGTGCCAGACACCATTTTGAAGCCCTGCAAACTGCAAAGAAGAAGGACGAAACCAAAATCGCAAAGGTAAAGCAAGCAGAGGGATGTGCAGCCGTCCTTTCATGATGTCTGCATTTGCCTACTGAGCAGTTTTTGGGTGTGCCTCTACTTCTTCATTGGGTATGTTTGGTGTGTTTTATTTTGTGTGGTGGTTTTTTTTCCAAAGAGGTGTTGTGAGCTGGTGAAGATTGGCTAGGTGTTTCCTTCGTATTTGTTTAGTTCTAGAAAACAGGATGGTCTCTGTGTTGGTTCAGACTCACCATCATTAGTGAGCATCTCTTGGTGGCCAAGGCCTGAGCATGCATTTCCTCAGACACTGCAGGACCAGTAACCCCTGTGAGGAATGCCACTGTGCTTCTGGGGGGAGCAAAGCCCTGCAAGTGCCACAGCAAAATCTGCCAGTTTGTCTGCTTCCTGGGACTCTGTCTCCCATCTTATAGCAGTGGTGAGAGTAAGTGTTTGAGTGTTGCTTGAGTTTGGTTGTGTTTGTGAAGTCCTCTGATATTTGAAGACAGAGACCCTTAGACATGTGAATTACAAGTTCATTAGTGGATATGCACCTCATACACACATGATGACTGTGTTCTGTTGTCTGTTGGTCACAATTACTGGACAATAAATATGGCTGACATCAGGAAAACAAGAGTTTTCTCTTGTCAGGGTCTGGTTTCTTTCACGTCTGTGAAAAGTTTGATCTGGGATTAACTCCAGAGCATGCCCAACACGCAAGTGCAGGATTTTTTTTTAATTAAAATGAACATCATTAAAAATGAAACTTAGATTTTCTTTTAAATGAAGCTGAAGAAATGTGATAGTGCTAACCTTGCTCTAGAGGAGGCTCATGGTTCGAACACCTGCCCAGAAAATAAGCTGTGGATTACTCCCGTACCCTGAGTGGGTTTGAACCCCCGTGCTTCAGTCCATAGGACATGACTTGGTACAACAGAATAGTCTATGGCTGGGGAGACATCTTTAATTCTCTTGAATGCTGGTCATGGCACATCAGGACTCTTCAGGCTAGAAGCAGTGCAGGAAAGAAAGAGCCTGGATCTGTATCTCTTTTCCAGGCTGAGAAGAGTTGTCATCCTTTGCTTAGAGTTGTCTCTGGTAGGGGGAAATACAGGCTATGTGAGAGATGCTAGTGTCTCCTGCATGGAAGAAATTTAAGATACATCTCTCCTCTGGGTGAAAGATCTGCATTTAATGGCCAACTGACAGTACTTCTATTTTTAAGCTGCAAGTCATCAGTCATCTGCTCGCCCAGTGCATGCACTATGATTAACCTTGACAGACAAGGGAGAGATCGATGGCTCAGGTGTCGCTGCATGGCAAGGCAAGTCTCGGTTCTGTATGCAAGGCATGAGGCCCAGCTGGTCATGCCTTCTGTTCAAAGCAGTGCTTCTCTGTGTTTGGAGGTAAGAGCAGAATTTCCCTGGGGCATGGTATGATTATTGGTGTGTGCCTGTGGGATCTTTGCTGCAGTGGAAGTGGTTTTTCATCTACTTGGGTTGGTACCTGGTGATCTGCACCAAAGAGGCTGCCCTTCTTTGTCATTGCTGCACGTGCTTGTGTTGCCCCAAATACTCATGTAAGACATAGTTAAGAAGGGATAGTTTCTTGCTCTTTTGTTACAAATATGAAGAACAGTACAGTTTGAAGAGTGAAACGTTGAGATTTAGGAGTTGGTGCACTGTTCCTGATTCAGCCTGTGCAAGTCTCTCTTGATTGGACTCTTCTCGTTAGCCAAAATGTGCACTGGATCAGATCTTTCCACCCTCTGTGCTTCAGGCCATAAGCTCATGCACGGGATAATACTGGACACACCGCGCTGTCCTGATCCTGTTAAGATGGGTGCAGTGAGTCCCCGAAAGTTCTGTGCGCATGTCCTTGGCAGACGGACAGGTTTCGCAGCCCAGCCGTCTCACATCTCTGCAGGGCTGTGGGCAGCAGCCTGGGCTCAGCGTGCAGTAGGCTGGTGTAGGGCGTTCATCTTGCCGTTCCTGTGACTGTAGCTTTACTCATGTGACCTTTGAAGTAGGGTTGTTCTAGTGTAAGGTACTTTGGAATATGATGTCAGGCCCCTAGGAAAGAGAAATCTTGTTTATGACACAGCAAATGGGAACTGACTGGAGTTGAAGTTTCACAGTGTAGTAGCACGAACAGTGATGTGAATACTTTTTGGAGCTGTGTGGTCTCTTCTTTTTTTTCTTCTCTAACATATGGATGTTCTCTTCACGCTCAGGACTCCTCCACTTATTGCAAAACTCACAACCTGCCATTAAAATAAAGCACTGTGGACTTTCAGCTGTTGCATGCAAATAATTATGGTGGTTAATTAATCCTGACCTCTCTTTAAGGAGCTCTCGCTTCACAGCCATGACTTGGAGTAGGGTTGTCTGTGTGCTGGGTCACTAACAACTATATCTGTTGCTCTTTACAGCTGCCTGGCTGGTCTGCAGTATCCCAGCCCACACTGGAGCGTTAATTACTGCTAAACTTGGCATGCTTCAAAGGATTCATAACTGATCCGTCCCGAGATGTTTGTTTTTTCTCTCACCTTGGTGATACTGGTTTGGTCCAGCTTCTAAATACACTGTCTGTTGTAATTTTATTTTTTTTTATCCTAGAAGATATATGTTTGTGTCTCTCTTGTTCTTTCTTTTTTTTCTTTTTTTCACTCAAACATGCTCCCTCCCCCCAGCCTGTTTCGCTGCTTGAGAAAGCCGCGCCTCAGTGGTGTCAAGGGAAGCTACAAGCTCACCTCGTTGCGCAAACTAATCTGCTCCGAAATCAGGTGACTGCTGATCTACCTGGCTCTAACCCTGCATGCGCTATTTTGGGCTCTGGATTGTACCATGCAACTAATGTCGAGGCAACGTTCACTCTAGTCCCCTCTGCTAAGTGTCCTTGATGTTCGTGAGCTACGATGGACACATGAAAATTGCTGACCCATGAATGAATCTGCGCCTGCCCTATTGGTTTCTAATCAGGTCTGTTAATACTGGGCTATTGCTTTCTCCCCCTAAAATGAAATGTGGTTAAAGAAAGGCTATGGAATAAGGCCAAGGCAGAGGATGGTGTAGTGTATTTTCTTCAGTTATTCCTTTCTTTTTCTTCTAAGAGAAGCAGTCAATTTTTATTGTTGCTGTTTCAAAAAATAAAAAAAGAGGAAACATTGAAAAAAATTGGCTTCTGCATTTCTGCTGTTGAGGAAAGCCAGAAAAAACCACATCACTTCAGAAGCAATTTCTGTGGCTAATGAGTTAAGCTGCAACATTCTCCCATGATAAAATCCAAGTTTCCAGAATGGGCACTATCCTGGCTCTTGTGGTCTAAGTGAGCTGTTTCCAGGTGTACAGACAGGTTCAGTCTGCACAGGAGAAGAGGTGGGCCCAGACCAGGGAACTTGCACCCAGTGTAATGTATTTGAACAGCTCCAGGTTGAGGTCATGGTTGCGTCATGTGGCAGAACTTGGCTGAACATTTAGGTTGCAGCATCTTGAGGGACATGAGAGCAGCTCAGAGAAACTGCAGAGACTAAGAATTTCAGTCCTGCTTGCACAGGAGAAGTATGACTTCCTGATGAAATCTCCCATGGTACTTACCTTGGAGCTCCTTAAGGGATAAGAGGGAGGTGACAGAAAACAGTCAGTGAGAACAAAATGCTTTCAGTGGGCAAGGGATAGTAAATCATTACCCGGACTGGGAGAGGGCCAGTCACTGGCTCACCAGTTCCTGGTGAGCTCATCTGTACGCATTCAAACCCTCCTCCACATTTTCACATTCCTTGTCAGTGAATGAATTGCAGTTGAGAAACACTAAATTGCTCTTGCCTTATAAAGCACCTGGGCTTTTCACACTCAGGTTACGGCTGTGGATCAGGGAAAAGCCTAGATTACAGTGTCAGTAAAGCCTGGGGAGAGAACAGCTGTTAGCAGTGCTGCTGCAGATGCGTAGTAAAGGGAGTGAACATAAATATGTGTTTATTCTGGAGAGTAGGGAGAGGGACATTTGGCTGGCTGCCGGGGGCTTTCCCTGTGCCTCTGTGGGCTGGGAACCACCTCCATGGCTGTGGGCCTTGACTGGTCTGGCTGGCTGGTGGTATTTGTGGAGGACCAGAAAGCAGGTACGAGATGTTTTTTCAAGCCATAAATAAATAAATCAGCTCTCAGGCATTTTTCTTCTCAGACAGGCTGGGTGACTGGGAGTAACACCACTGCCTGCAGACTGCTGAGGGAAACAGTACCTATGAGTGCTCCCTCGTCCACTGCACTCTGATCTTAGGCAGTCTGCCCAGGGTCGAGCGATCATTCTGCTGTACTGGGTGGCTTTGCCCTAAAGCAGCAGGTGACAAGGGTGTATATGTAATCTCTCCACTCGCTGTGTCCTGGGGGTGTTAACCTCCTGTAAGTGACCTTAGTATTTTCAGTCACCCCAGATGTTTTCAAATCAAGCTAAGTCTTCCTTGAAGATTTTCCTCAACCACTCCTGAACTAAATAATATTATTGCTAACCTTAATTTTTTGTTTCTACTTATGCAAGTCTTTGGGCTTTTTAAAATTTTTATTTTGATAGGGGACTAATGAAAAAAAACACCTCAAGATTAGTTTGTATTCTGAACCAGTAGGTTTTCCAGCTTTTCACAAACACGAGCAGGCAGGACAAAAGTTTTTCTGTTTACATAACTTCAAGGCTGAAGGTGCTACTGACAACCCTAATCTCATTAAGCTCTTGATAAAAGCAAGAAGGATGATGACACTGCATTTATTGAAGAGCTTCAGAATGTTAAGCCTAACAAAAAAAAAGTTCCTTCGCTTTACCAGCAGCTGTGTTGCTGTCTCTTCTTGCCTGATATTTTTACAACCTCCAGGCAAAAATGGGGTCAGCAAAACCTATTATTTCTACTGTAAAACCAAATCCCTCCCTCCAGTGTGCAAACTGCTGGCTTTTTAGGCCTTTAGCAGACACTAACAGAAAAAATACGGTGTGGGGGGTTCTGTGTAGTCTCCTGGGGCGTTTGCTATTACACACTCTCAGTTACAAATTTTGGTGACTGCCCTTTTGGCAACAAATGGGAAGATGGCTTAGAACAACAAATTCTTGCCTTTTTCATCAGCTCCCCTGAAAAGCCGAATGCAGACTAAAAAGCACCATCCTTGGCGCTGCAGGGATAACAGAGCGATATCTCTGTCTGTAGGAGAAAGCCAGCGAGTGGAGTCCAGGGCCGTGCTGCTCTTCAGAGGGGCTGGGGCTTGAGCTGGGTGGGCTGCCTAGCTCAGTTCCTCACCCCTGCCTCAGGGATGTTGAAACCATTTACTGAGCAGTGTGTAGCTACCACAGTTCACAGCATAGTGCTTGAAGAGAAGTGGTCACCAGATTGCCCAAAAGCACCAGGCTGGATGTTGCCAGATGTTTGTGAGTGCTGGGGTGTGTGATGGTAGGAAACGTCATGGGGAATAACTGCTCCCCTCCCACAGCTGAGCTGGTTGTGCCTGGCACTCGGAGCCTTGGCTGGGGGGAAGGTTGGGAAGGCATCTGTGTTGTCTAGCTCCTTGCTCAAATCTTCCCCCTTTCAGGCAGGGAGAGGAGAGGAATAATTATCTGTGATCACATTTCATGGACCTAGGCATTATGTCCTCTGTCAGGTTGGCAAGGATGATTGCTTAAGTAGAAAGTGCATGGATATGGTAGCAGTGGGCTCTGCCCTGAAACCTGTGTCTTCCCCCTTTTCTGCACTGTACTACCTGAGCCGGCTTTTCTTGTAGCAGGGCTCAAGACCAAGTTGATGTCTGCCTTCGGCTCCGGCTGGAAGCAGTCAGGGCTACTCAGTGTCAGGAGCCCTGCTTCCAAGCCAAATAAATCTGACTGGTGAGAAGATCCCTGGGCTGTCAAAGGACTGAAGAATTAATTCAATGCTGTACCTGGGACTGAGAGCCCTGGCTGAGCCACAGGCACTGGATGTATCCCTGATGCCTACAGCTACTCTAGAGTGAACGTTGCCTGTTGCTGAGGTTGCCTTTGCCTCGGGATGTCACAATATTCATATGTTGCTTTTTAGGTTCTTTGACCTTCTGAACAGGTAAACGAGAGAGGGAAAGACTGTTGTTTAATATTCACTGTATCTGAAAAACTAACAGCATTCAGTGGTGCCTCATCTCCCAGCTATCCCATCGCTTGGGTTGTCTCTGCTTCCAGTCTAGTTTGGAAATTAGAATAAGCTAAAGCTAAAGGATGGACTGGGATTTTTTTTTCTCCCCTTAAAATGGTTACATTAGAAACATTCATTCACAGAGGGATTCTAAGGCAGAGTGAGTCTTTAACCATTGTCTGTGATTCAGCATAAACTCTGCCTCTTATTTAAATGGGCTTTTTGTTTGTTTTGTACTAACTCTCTCGAAATGTTGGGTTTTTCAGTGAGTGTAGCAGCAAAATACAAGGGTTTCTGGGTGGAAGCATCATGGCCCCTTCTTCCCCTGCCTGTTCCTTACAAGGTCTGCTTAACTTTTTGAATACCTCCCAGGTGTGTCTTTGAGGGAAACTTTCTCTCCTGATCTTGAGTACAAAATCTTGGCCTTGCCTTTGGCAGCTGTGAGCAACCCTCTGAAAGGTGGAGCTAGCTGGAAAATAGGAGCTTCTGTGGCTAGCTCAAAAGTCAGGAGAGAAATGGAGAGTGTAAGAATTCTACACAACACTGAGGAACAGGACTCTGAACCGAAAAATATTTTAAGTCCTTTCTCCCATCAATCCTGTCTTTGCATATACCTATCACTATGGAGCAGTAGGCTGGATTTCTTTAATCTGGCACAAAGAAGATAAAAACTTCATGTCGTACAAGGGTTGGGAATCTGACTACAGGCTCATAGAGAGATCCAGTTCCCCAGTGAATTGCAGGCTCTTGGCAGAGCACTGTGGTGTTGTGGCATTCCTGCTGCTGTCACACAGGTAAGCAGGCACTGATGCTGACCTTCCTGTTAGAATGTGTCAAGTTGCTCATGCAGGGATTTGCCATCCTGCATCCCACTGCATGGGGTTATGGGAAAATGCTGTGCTGTTGCAAATTACAGAATAGAAATGTTTTAATTAGCAAGCATTGAGTTTTGAGTTAGGGCACTGAAAAAAGGAAGAGGTGACCTAGGACAAATATGGGAAGGGGAATGTGCTTGTTGCTGGTGTCCGCTGTCAGCAACAGAAACCAGGATCATCCTTTTTGTCACTGAAACCCAGCAGAATTCATGTATCAGTGTTGGGATCTGTCAGTGTCAAATTCACATGAACTGATCAAATTTAAAGGCTCAACTGGGAGAAAGAGGGCCTGTACAAAGCGTAATTCCTTTGGTGTTGGTGGCCAACAGCCAGCCAGGGATCACTCTTGTGTTGGATCCTCACTGATGAGAGTATGTGAGACTGCTGAAACTGAGAGGTGCTACTCCAGCACTCCAGCTTGACCTGCCACTGGCACGACTCATGCTTTGCATACCCTTCCTTGCTTCTCCGGTCAGCTCTGCGAGAGCACTGTATCAGCCATGGATGCAGACCTCCTCTGTTCCTCAGAAGAGATGGGGCTTTGGCATGACCTTACCTGAGCAGAGAGAGTCCCCACGAGGGAGGACTCTTCAAGGCTATTTGTGATGGATTTGAAGTCTTTTCAGAGACCTGACAAGGGGCTGGGGTCAATATTATCTTCATCTGTATCTGAGCTGGAGGCTGAACTGCCTGACCAGCTCCATTTAGGTTTTTGAAGCCACAGAAACTTGTAGAACTTAAAACACATTAGTGGATGTTTGAATTACTTTCTGAGTATCCAAACATTGAAAGAAAACCTGAGAGTAACTACATGCAAGCTGAAGGTACTTCAGGTCACCTGTGGTGCAACCCTGATTCTTGGGAGACTCATTTGGGATGGGGTATTCTCCATCCCAGAATTTTAGCTGGTCTCCCAAGGAAGTCAGTCAGAGCTGTCCCAGCCCTTCCAGAGTACTTCTCTGCACTGGAACTGACAATCTCCCTTCTCTGTTATTAAGGCTGAAGAAGAGTTAGTAAAGGCTCAGAAGGTGTTTGAAGAGATGAATGTTGATCTGCAGGAAGAGCTGCCTTCTCTATGGAATAGGTGAGTGCTGGAAGTTTTCCCAAGGGCTGGTTGGAAGTAAGTGAAGACCTAAGCTCTTGTGTCACTGTTCCCTGTAGCTGGGGCTGGGTTTTTGCTCTTGTTCTCTGGATGATCTCAAAGTCTGTCCTGGGATTCCCTCCAGCCAGGTTCACCTTTGGCTTTCTGTCCTTTGCTTCATGATCCTCATGGAAAAACTCCATTTTACCACAAAGAGAAACTGTTTCTATGCTTTATCTAATTAATCCCTTTGCCCCACCAACTCTGCCCAGCTTGCCTGTGGACAGCAGACAGAGCAGGCTGGGTCACTAGGATTTTGGGCATGGAGCTGGCTGGCTGGGAGGAACATCTGCAGCTGAGTATGTCAGCTGACTGATTAAGAGAAGGTGAGATGTCGGAGGGGTTTACACAGTCAGCAGGGTTGGAGAGAGCCAAGAGGTGATGCCTTGATTGCTGCATCTCACCATGCAAGGTTATGATCACGTGGTGAAGCAGCAGGTACAAGACAAGAGGGAGAATGAGAGAGCAGGTTGCTCTGCTTTGAATGCCACTTTCAGGTTTGGGCAGTTGGGTAAACAAAGGTGAGGGAAGGATCCTGGCGTGGCTGCCTTCTCTTGTCCCAAAATATGCTCCTGGCTATGCGACACAGGACCCAGTGAGGATCTAGTGGTTGTAAATGTCTTGTGCGCCATTTAACAAAACATGGCCTGGGCAGGGGAAAATGGCCTGAGAGAACAGGAAGGTTTGAGACGCCATGGACTTGCCATACCGGTGGTGATATGGTGTTGAAAAGGGAGAAGAAGAAACAGACCAACGTTAGCTTGGAGGATGAACTGGAAGGCAGTAGAAGCTGGTCTATGGGGAGGGCACAGCGGAAAGCAGGCAAAATCCTCCTAGAAGAGTCTAGGAGTGTCCCAGTTACTTATTTTTAAATGCAGTGATCATATCTGGGTTGGCAGTGCTGGTCTGTGGGGAATGGAAAGAGTGGGCAGCAGCAGGGCAGGAAAGTGCTGATGTCTGCCATCACTCCGCTTTCCTCCCAGCCTGGGTTGGGATGCTCTGCTCAAATCAGCGTGTGGGCCCAGGTGAGGAAGGAGCTGGGAGGGAGGGACACAGGCATCTGGGTGGTTCCATGTGCAGAAGGGTGATGCTGCTGGCCTTGGAGAGCATCTCCCTTCTGCTGTTGCTCCTCCAGCTGGGTGCTGGTGCAGTGCTCTGAGGCAGCAGGCAGGCTGGCTAGAGGAAGGGGTGAGGCAGCAGCTGCTGGGATTTTGAGGTGCCACAGGTTTTTCACGGGCTCCTGCTATCCAGCTGATCTTTCTGCTTTCCTGTTGCTCTCTGTGCCTAGCCTGTGCTGTCTTACTCTTCTGCACCTGAAGCCAACAGTTCATGCTTTTTTGCTTCACCTGGTGCTGGTGCTTAGGGACTTCAGAGTGAATTAATATCTGTCCTCCTGCCAGTTCCCCCAGCTCTCCCCACACTCCACCTGTCACAGCCTCTATCCTTTTCCTTTCCGTCATCCTACCACTGGCTCTCTTTCATTCTTCCCTTTTTTTTCTTCCCTCTCCACCCTGCACCTCGCTCTCCCTTTAACCAGCACAAATTCAGATCCTTTCCCACCTGGCCACCTCCTCACCTTGGACATGTTTGCCCCATACCTGGCCTTTGCTCTGTCACCCCCTTCACACTTCTCTGCTGTCCTTCTCTTCCAGCATGTGCCAGATCTACATAGTTGAGTTTGAATGGGAGTGGTAGGTGGGAGGTAGCAGAAGGGATGGAACTGAAAGCTTTTGGGGAAAACATTGTATCCATTAAGTTCTTCTGTCTTATTTTTCATTTGGCAGTCGTGTTGGTTTCTACGTCAACACATTCCAGAGTATAGCAGGCCTAGAAGAGAACTTCCATAAAGAAATGAGCAAGGTAAGGCAACTAAGCAGCCTATCCTACTCATACACTCTCTCCTCGCTGTTATTAAAAAAAAAAAAAAAAAAAACAAAAAACCAAAAAACCAAAAAAATAAAAAAAACACTACAACAGAAAAAACACCAAATCACTCTCAAAA
>Ga0181612_144881_pt1 | contig 21342 bp, 8 predicted proteins | sample HoacroProtozoa21_FD_119630 | JGI IMG/M metagenome (GOLD analysis project Ga0181612, IMG submission 119630) | Hoatzin crop microbial communities from Cojedes, Venezuel. Combined Assembly of Gp0051906, Gp0051904, Gp0051908
AAATTCACACACTATAAATGTTTGTGTGCAAAGCTGTTCTGTCTTCTAGTACAAATTCCACCTCCCCCACACCTCTTTTTCTCCCCTCACACACATTTATTTATCAGCTGTTACAGGAAAACAGAGGTTTTTTTCTTTGCTAACTGAATCTGTGTAAGAAATTCCCTAGGCTTCTCGCAGAACAGTAGTTAAATAAGCTACCTAATAGTGAATTGTTTTGAACAAATAAATTAACCTTTCTTTAGGCTTCGAATTACACTGCCTGTTAGTTTCAGTGCAATAATATAAATGAAGAATGCTGAAGAACCAACAATATTTACAGCATCTATTCTGTATTTATTTGCAGTGTTCCCAACATGAGCATAATGTGCATTCCTACCTTTAGCTTTCTGGTCATTGCATAACTTCCAGTTCTTGCTTTCCAGACTGGCCTTAGAATAGCAATTTTTGCAGAATTGAAGCATTGTAATACCTGCATTGTGGGTTTTCACCTTTATGTGTACTTATCTAAACACATAGTAAATCTTTATGAGCATACAGGTAACGAAGGTTGCCTTCTCTTCCTCTGCCTGGTGTGCTTTACAGATGGGAGGAATAAACCATAGAAATTTGCAGCTGGGATTATCTTGGCGTGAATTAATCCCAGCCAAAAGTAGATTGAGGTAACTAGTTTGTATGTTTTCACCCCCACAGTCACAGGAGCAGAAGCGTGTAGGGGTTTAGGAAAAGCTAGCCAGAGTAAAATGCATTTTGGCTGTGCCTGCTGGTGTAATGGCACTGGGGCTGCATGTTAATTCCTGCCACAGTCAGGGAGTCAGGAGGCCTTGCTGTCTCATTAATGTGTCTGACGTGGAAGCAGCAGAGTGTCTGACCTGTTGTTTCTACCCATAAAACAGGGTTGAAATGGAAACTGTTGTTTTGCATGCCTGGATATAAATCAAATGTGTGTAATCACTCCAGTTGGCTTCTCTGGTTAAATAAAGTGATTTTGATAGGAAAAGTAAACAAAAAACATCTCCAGGAGAGCAGCTGCACTTAGCATATGTGATACCACTATTTAAAATAAAAATTCAGGCATAATTTTGCAAATTGTAATGATCACACCAAGTTACAGTAATGGAAATTAAGTTGATGTGACACTTCTTATAGGGAGACCTTGCTTATACTTTGCCGACAAGGATAGAGGCAAACTGACATAAGAACTGCCCACCTAGTCCAACAGCACAGCATAGAGGAGATCTGCCAACCCCAATACGTGGCAGCTCCTTTTCTCTGTAGAAACAAAAATAGATCATATCTGTATGTACCTGTATGGGTATGTATCCTTCTTCTTAGTAAATCTGCTGTCTTGCAAAAGACATGGCAACAAGTGGAATATAAACCATTTCCTGTGAATATTCAAATTATAAATTATAAGGCTGGATTACATCATGTTTTAAAAAGAGCCTAAAATATTCTCCAGTAAGGAAAAATTATGTTTAGCATTCTGTGTGATGAATTATGAGATGAGAAAGTTCTTTTTAATGAATTAGATTGCTTGATATAGTGAAAATTACTCTTCATTCACTTCCTGATCCTGTCTCACATTTCTGCTTTAGTTTCAGAAAACAGATGTTTTATATCCAAAACTGACAGGCTATATTAGTAGTTTCTCAACAACCTGTGATGCAGCATTTCGCACCACATGCAAACCTAGTTCGAAAAAAAGAAGATAATACCCACTTTCCATTGCAGTGACTTTTGGGGCACAAACTTGCCAGAAGTTAGGAATTCCAGTGTTATTTGTATTAAATGTTGATGATCTATATAGCAAACATTGTTTTTATTAAACTAATTAATTGCATCCTGCGAGGAGCGTATTTTAAGGAGAATTTGTCTGTATCTACAGCTTTTGCCAGTCACATTGTGCTACTGTCATAAATGTTGGCTAGATCATGGTTTTCCTTACTTTGTTGCAGTAATTCCTGCTTGATATAAATGAAGTTGTTGGCATTGGTTTTCAATTGCATCATGTTTCTGACTACAGTATCTCTCTCCTATAATTTTGGTGGAAATAGGCAGTTGAGACAGAAATCCTTCTGCAGTATGCAGTGTGTTGTCAGGGCCAAGATGAAGGAAATCAGCAGCAGGAGCAGCACAAAACAGATCAAAATGTGGTTTGCCTCTGTTGATGCAGTGCAGGCTGATATTTTGCAAGTGTGGAGTAATTAAGGGGAAAAAACCCAACAACTGTGGTATCCTACCTCTGCATGTAATGTGATTACCATCAATCAGTGAAATTGGAGCAGCTGAAGGAACAAATCCAAAACTACCCTGAGACACCATGGCAGCTGGCTCCTCACAGGGACAGCAGGGACAGAGGCTTGGCCATTTCAGAATAAAAATTGCTTTGAATGACCTTCTGTTTGCTGAATGCTGGGTGCTTGCTTAAATCCTGATGGTCACAAGGAAAATTAGAAGATGATCAGTGCATAGTACAACAAACACTGTAATCCTGAGCTTTTGGGAAACTGGAGAGAAAGAAAAGATTGTGGAAAATGCTTAAATATTTGGATACCACAGATGTATTATGCAGCAGGATGGAGGTACTGTTTACATATTATCCTTGGAGTGTAATTGCAAGAATGTAAGATCTGGGGAATCAGAAGTATGTCTCTGTTCTGTAAGAACAGTGAATAATGATAGTGCTGTGTGTTATCTGTGAAATTTTAAAGTAATTTTGTGTACACATTTTTTTCACAGCAGGGATTTGAGTAGCATTTTCATGCCAGCTTCTACATTGTTTCTAGAAAGGTTTTATAGCAAAGAACAGTGCTTTTCAATGAAACACAGATTTCACATCTGGTATACCTAATATATGCTGTGCTGAAAGACATCCCTGATGAGTTATATCCACTTAAAATAAAAATACTTTTTCAGAATAATACATGCTCTAGTTCTTCTTGAAATTTGTCCTGCAAAAATGAACCACCTGGATTACCATGGTTCATAAGGATATCTTATTTTGGGGTTTTTTTCTTGTAGAATGATTTATATATAACGTTTACAGAATTTTACATTATTAAAAAAGAGGCTAAACTAGACCTGCAAATAAATAATTTTAAGTCTATTAGTTGGGAAGAGTAATATAAATCATGATGTATTTTCAGAATGACCATGGAGATGCACAATCTGAAGCTAACAATGAACCTAGGCCAACACCAGCAGAAAATGGAGTAAATTACACTGCCTCTCTTACACCGAAGCCAGCAACTCAGGTTGTCCATAGCCAACCAGCACCAGGTAAAAAACCAGCCAACCAACCAAACAAACAAAAAACAAACTACCACCCCAAAAAACCCAAAGGAAAACAAAGAAGTCCCATCTTTTCAAAATAAATCTGGATAATAATTCTTCATGTGCTTTGCATTTAAAGAACAAAGGTGGGGTTGTGTGTGTTTGGTTTGGTTTTATAAAATAGGTAGAAATTTTCCCAATACTGCAGTATGCTCTTAGGGCCAGTCTTGTTCAAATATACAAGTATCTTCTACTTAAGAGTTGCTTTTGTGATGGAACTGAAGTTTATTACAAGCAATGAAATTTGGTGGGGGTTTTTTGGTGGTGTCTGACATTTTTAGTGCAGGAATCTCTTTAAATTGTTTTTACAAATATGCCTAATTTATGCATGTAGTTACATCCTACTCCACACACAAAATACAGTCTTAGATACTTATATATTTTGTATTTATATATCTCCTATAACAAATGCTTGTTAAACCACAGGGTTTATAATTTTATGGCTGCAGTCTTCATAGGCTTGATCTAACTGACTTCCAAGGAGCTGGATTCATCTCCTGTACAGAAATTTTGCACTGACAGCATAACATAGGGCAGTTGTACTAGTTGTCAGTCTAATACTGCTTAAATGGTTTGTATGAGTCGTACCAGTGAGTTTAATAACATCTTCCTCATAAGAAAAAGAACAAAGCTCAGCTTGGTTTTTGGAAGGTTGCCTTTTCGTGTTGGTTCACAGGATCAGCGTTGTTTTCCTTGTTGCTAGTCTTCTCCGCAAGAGATGTGTTTTCTCAAATGAACAGTAAATGCCATTACGTGTATGTGCTGTGTCACCTGCCATGTTTTAATATGCAGTCAAGCAGCACAATAATGGCTTTTGTTTTAAAATAATTAGTCAGTCATTTCTTTTATCTCTAGGCTCAGTGAAAGCACCTGCAAAGACAGAAGATCTTATTCAGAGTGTCCTCACAGGTAATAAATACACAGTTTACACTGTACGAATGATACACTTCTTTGTCAAGAGAAACATTTTTTATGAAGTAGACAATCTGGCTTAGACATTTCTTTGAGTGACTAGCACTGCAGTAACTCATAGAAAATGTTCATACCATGTTTTATTCCTCAGCTTTGAAGTTATGAAATGTTTGAGCATGTGTTTCATGAGATCAGTAATGAGTGTCAACAGGGAATTTTTTAAAAGTACTCCATTGTTGTAGTTTCATAAGCGCAGTGCTACCATCTAATGCAGACTAAAGACCGGCATTATTATGAAAACAGAAGACAAATTTGCTCTGAATATTGTGAATAGTTGTGAAACCATTTTATCTTCATTAGTCTTGCAGTGTTCCCATTGCTCCTAGAAAACTGAAATTAACCATTTCATTAAGCAAACTGGCCTGTCAGTCAGATCATGCCCTGCCGTCCAATTGGGAGTCACATCCTCCAGCTTGGAGTTATGAGATTTGCAATCTAAACTCTAACTCAGTTTATTTTATAGTCAGTCTCCTACATTAGCACTCACTTCATGTCCAGATCTTGTGTAGGCCTACATTTAGGTGTGGAAAAGAGATAAGACATGTGAAATGCCACATGTTGATTGCCTCTTATTCAGTCTCCCTCATGTGCAGTAGAGACTGGTCTGAATTATAGAAGTACCTGCTGGCCTCACACAATCAGTCTGTTGTCTGGGAAGGGATCTTCAGTCTGGCTTTTCCAGAGGTGTGACCCCAGATCATGCAAGTCATCATTCCCTCCAGCACCTTTTTTTGTTTGTTTAATTGCTGGTTTGGAGTGAGCTCATGCAGGTCAGGCTAGTGGACCCTAGCTCGAGCTGTGATCGGGGTTCACAGAGCAAGACATCCTTCATAGCTGCAGTTGGAGTGACAGCACTGGAGGGAAGTTCTCAGCATTTAGCTACCGATCCTTTGCTGGACTGGCAACCAGCTGGCCATGACTCCTCTGATGCAGTGTTTCCATCAAGAGAGAAGCGAAGTCTCTCCCAAGATGCTGTGATGATACCAGGACAGATGCCTCCAGCTAGTGCCCAGGTCATGGCAAGAGAGCAGGCAGGTGAAGTGCTGTTTGCAAAGGGGATTTAGGCATCAGCATGTTACGTAGTCTATCCAGAGAGAAGGGAGACTTGAAGCATTGGTACAGTGGGTACAGAAAAGGTCTGTGATCATATCTATGTAAGATCATGTTTTTATATGTTAGCTGATGGGAATCTTTTGCATCTGAAAGAGGTTGAGGAGAGAAAGTACATGGTTTTTATTTTACTACACATTTTGGTGTTGTAAATTTTTATGTCACTTCTTAATCTTCTATCAATTAAATTTGCCACAGTATTTTCAATCTGGTTAGCTTATTTCCAGAGAATTCTACTTGGTTAGTTGAAGCTAGGACATTTCACTTACCAGCAGTAAGCAAGCATGCTTTGTTTCATTCCTGCTAATAGCAATTCCTGGGTTCTGTGATTGAAATCAGACATTATTAGAAAATTGAAGCGGTTTTTGTTGTTATCATTGTAGAAGTGGAAGCGCAGACTATTGAGGAGCTAAAACAGCAGAAGTCTTTTGTTAAGCTTCAGAAGAAGCACTACAAGGAAATGAAGGACCTTGTGAAGAGGCACCACAAGAAAACCACAGACCTTATCAAAGAGCACACTGCAAAGTATAATGAAATCCAAAGTGACTACCTGCGACGAAGAGCAGTTTTAGAAAAAACAGCAAAAAGAGACAGTAAGAAAAGGTATGTAGCTTTTCTGTTCTTGATGTTGGAGATCTTCACTCAGGTCTTCTTTTATAGTAGACAGTCAATGTGGAGGTGACATCAGAGCACAGAAAAAAATCAAAAGCAGCAAAATTCCTAGGTAAATGAAGTCAGGGCCTTCGATGTGGAAATCATCAGAAAAAGCCCTCTCTGTGATGTGCTGCATCTCTGCTAGAAGCCAGGTAAGTTGTTCACCATGTTACACCTCTTTCCCTGGAAGTGAGGGCAAGCAATATTTATCTTGGGACTTTCCCTAGACCTCTGGTGTGGGTAGGTGAGACAGCTGTACTGGCAACAGCGACCAGTAGTTAGGAAGTGAGCTTAATCACAAACTATGGGAGGGGGCATCACCTACATACTGGGACAGTTCAGAAGCCAGACTGCAACACGGAAGAAATCAAACCTATCTGGATGAAGTGTTTTACCGTCCTGCTCAGGTCAACTGCCGTATGTTTTATCAGAGCATCCCATCTTCTCCCATGCTGACTTCCTTCAGAAGAAGGAGTATCAGTTCCATGGAATCTTCTGCCCTACACTTAATAATAGAACTTTATAACGTAGTTCCTTTCTGAAGCAAGGAGAAGTTTTTGCAGCCAGCACATATGGTCATCCTGTCCATATTAAGCAAATAGTTTACTCTGGGCCACCACGGTGTGCTGTCTGGTGGTGGAAGAGACGCAAGTGTTGAAACAGAAACAAAAGTTAGTACTCTTATTCATGGGTAAAACGGAGATTCTAAATTTGGTGCTGAAGAGCATTGTCTCCAAATTAGAGCCCTGGAAAAAACTTGTGCTAGAGTAGAGGGCACCAAATGTATAATCAAGTGAAAGAAACACCTGAAAGTTACTAACATCTGACTAGTGTTTAAATTATGATTGATCCAGACCACTTCGCGATCTCTTAATGATGGCTTGGCTTTGCCTCTGCATGCACACCAGTTCTGTGCCATGTGTCTTTCTGAGGCTTGCATTGCCCTATCTCTTTTTGTATGCAGATACAGTTTTATTTTACTTGTTTAGGTAATAATAATAAAGGAGACCTGTATTTACCATTATCAGTTTGAAATGCAAAGTCTGTTATGACTTATGAATCTTTCCACAATTACGGTCTTGTTCATCTGGTAAGGAGCTATGTATTAACAAAGATCAGTTCTTAATTCCTGGCAAAACACAGACACGTGTAGGTACAACCAGCATTTAATACTGTTACAACTGAATTCTTACTTCTCATATTAGTGCAGCATTCATGTTTTAAACACAATTTATTTGGAAAGTAGTTAGATAAGCACGAAAGTCCTCTAACTTTTACATAAAATTTATATAGCTGCAATTCTTAAATATGAAGACATTGAATGAATGTTAAAACAATTACTTGACACTTTTTGGTAGGAGACTATTAGAGAAAAAAGCTGCAAGCATGCTCTGGCTGCCGACAATGTTGATAGTACCTCTAATTGTAAGTGACTGGGATTCAGGCCATAACTTGTCCCTAGGAATGAGCTTATTCATTTATGCTTGCCTGATGACAGTATGTCATTGGGCTTAATAAGAGCTTAACACTCATAATATATCTATGTTCAGCTGGCCTTAACTGTTGCCAGTTTCCAGGCTTCCAGGTTCTACACTTGAGTTTAACAAGCTCCCTTAATGACTGGTTGTCGACTGCACACACAGTGGTATTTTATCCACTGTATTTTCCATCATCAATGTGTGTGACAGATAGTGGCAGCCAAAACAATGTCATGTTTCTGTCTTTCCTCTAGCATATTCTGTTCAAATTCAAGCAGAAAAACAAACTGAATAAATAAAATTACTCATTTGTCTTTGAATAAGAAGGATTTTGTTGTTTTTATCTCGTTATGATCTGACTATGCATCATTCATGATATCAGGCAATAAAACCCTGCAGTCTATTATGTAGAGCTGTCACAGTGATTTCAGAGATGTGAAGTTTTATGTGCAGATACAGAGAAATCTGAAGGTTAAAAAATCTGAGGTTGAATTTTTAAAAGGCAAGAATATATTTTTAGGGATTTTCAAACTTGCAAGTACGTATTATGTCAAGCAGCAGACTTCTAACAGAGTACTGCATCTCAAGGAAAAAGGAGATTTTTATCATTTTAAATTATTACTGTAGCTATTTGCCTGTAACTGCAAAGTATAAATCACTACTTCATCAGGAGTCCCTGTATCAGATTGCCATAAAAACGTGTTGTCTCTGGTCAGAAGTAATTAATGTTTCATGCCCTTGTCTAAAATTGGGCCAAGATTCAGTAAAGCCATTGTCTATAGGAAGGTTGAAGTATTTATTGGTATACATGCACAAGTGTTTTGCTGGTGGTGTTCTGAATTTTCTTGAATGATCATATTCCTTAAAAGACGGTCCTAGTATTTTAGCCAGCATTTAGAAATAGGCTGTATTTCTTTTTCCCAAAAATACAAAAGAAATGTCAATTTTAATATGTACAATGTAGTGGCATAATGTGCTGACTTTAATATTCATTAATGCTGTCATCTGGTTCTGTATTTAAATTATCCTCACCTATCACACTGACACCACTTAACCTCTTAGCAGAATATTCAAATACAATAAAAATACAAGAAATAAAAAGAGGCTACCTTGGTTCATGTCCTCACACTGATGAAAGCAGCTTCACATTATTTCAGTTGAAGTAACTCTTTAATTGACAACAGCTGCAGACTTGAACCTGGGAGAGAAGAGAGGCAGCCAGTTGTAGCAATTTCTCTGCATTGTAATCTCTGCAAATTTCTGAGTAGCAAACTCATTTTTCTCACAGTGTCAGCCCACTCTGTTCAAGGTTTTGCTGTTTTGTCCATCTCATGCACTGTTCCTGAGGTTTCCCAGGCAACTGATTTAACTCCTGCGTACAGCAGTAAACACAGAAGCAGAGCAGGGATACAGCTATTTTTTATTTTTTATGTTTTCCTTGGGTTTAGTTTACTGCTGGCCTGAGAATGATACTTACCTACTTTTTCCTTGAGCACTGTAGTGTTGTCATATCATGTCTCCTTTCACAATTACATCTATCCTTCCTTTTGTCTTAAGAAAGACAAAAAACCCAGAACTGTTCCTTAGTGTTGCTTTTTAGTTAACTTCCTCATTGTATTTTTCCTTTTCTCCTACGTGCTGCCTTTCTGAGGTTTATTCCCCGCTGGGGTGTTAACTTTCCTCCTTAAGTCAGCAGTCCATACTGCACTTTCCTCTGTGTGTGCTATGCATGGCATTTCCTGAAGGGGGGGGGAGGGGGATACCAAATAAATGGATGGTAGGGATGTTCCTACCATTTTAAGCATTTTATAAATGCAGATGTAAGGTTAGGCTCTTAGATTTGTTGCTAAGTGCATGCAAGAATGACTTGGTTTTCAAAATACTTGGCATTCATCATTTCTGCTGAAGACTGTGCAGCTTTTAAGTTCAAGTTACATGTCTGGAGGTGGATAAACAAGTTCTATGGGCATATGTTTATGGGAAATCTTGGCAGTTGCATTTATAACTCATTTATACGAAGTCCAGTTCACACCACCGTGATGGGTTAGTAAAATGAGGTTTACAAGCAATAGCCATCCTATTAATAAACTGTTGACACTATTTTTTTTCCTAAAAGGTGACATTATTGGACTTACTAAAGCTAAAATCATCTTCTGGCCCTATATATGGTGCAGAGAAACTTCATAATGAGCTACTATAACCAGCTGCCTTAAAACCAAGGTTTAAATAAGGGGCAGAGTGCACATGCCTAGTGACTTAGACCTTGGTCATGTGTGCGTGTCTGTCTTTGCAGATCTGAAACAGGTAGCCCCGATCACAATTCTTCAACTATTGAGCAGGAATTAGCTGCGCTGGACTCTGAAATGACCCAGAAGCTAGTCGAGCTGAAGGAGAAGCAACAACAGCAGCTACTAAACCTCCGACAGGAGCAGTATTACAGTGAGAAGTACCAGAAACGAGAGCACATTAAGCTGGTACGTTTGTAATGTCGTCTGCTTTTCTTTAGCAGTCTCAGGGTGAGTAATGAAAGCAGCATGACATTTTAACTAAGTGGGGCTTCCTCTTGCTTGGAGTCCATTTCAGAGCTTGTTTTCCCTGTGGTCTGCTGCAACTTCAAGGAGTTGTTGTGTCACTTTGTCACTAACACTTCTAACAACTCAGAACGCTTTGGATGGAAGGCAGAAAGGCAACAGGATTATTACTACTGCTAATGCAGAGAGTCCTTAACTCTAGTTACGGGTCTCGGTTTACTGCAGCTTTTGGATGACGTTCCCATTTTGTTCTGCCACTTTTTTAAATGTTGAACACTCAAGGAGGCAGGATTAGCTGGAGAATAAATTGAAACGCCATGAAAAAATGAAAATAGATTCAAACATTCCCCAGGGCACAGAGTTGTGCCAAACAGTGTTCCTGTTGCAGATGAATGCTTTAAGGGGATCCTAAGGGGATAATCTGTATATGGTGGAGAAATATTTTGCATCCATCAGTCCAAGCCAGCTTCTGTTTTTACAGCTGGAGTTTCACCGACGACTACAGAAGAATCATAGACCCTCTGAGCTGAAATAGAAGAGCTTGGGCAGATGGCAGCTGATGCAGATGGATATTCTCAGGCAGAAGAGAGCAGTTTTTAAAGGGTTTTATGGGAGTGCAAACTGTTCCTTGACTCCAGACAATCCTCTCTCAAGTTTTTTTTCTGTTATATGATGTTTTGCCTCATTACGGTTGGGTGAAGTGATTTGTCTGTTCTGCCCTTCCATCCAAAAAGAGCAGGTCAGAGCAGTGATATGCATGGATATCGCTCAGCAAGGCCTTTTTACAAATTAATTCCTGTGGATCATCACATGGTGCTGCCATTAAGCAGCATCCTGTTTATCAGCAGTTGTATGTGAATCACAGCTGCTCCAGCGTGGGCGCATGGACACGGTTACCTGTGCCGCAGGGAGAGAGTCCACCTTTAAGTAACAGTTGCTGGCTGCATCTCAGAGATTTTAGTTTTTATCGAAACAAACCATTTTGGACCCACATAGTTGGACTTCTGTTGTAAGCTAGCTTGTTTCTCATTTCAAAATGGGAAATGGCATTTCTCAAAGCAAAGTTACATTTCCAGCATGGTCCAATTCGGTAGTGTCAGAATAAATTAATTTTTTAGCACAGAACCTTCAGACAGTTTTCCCTCTGAGCTGTGCAGGAGTTAATATTCTGATTAAAATCCGCCTTGCAGCTGAGAGATTCTGTCTGATGTCTTTCTTTTAGAGGAGAGCCTATTGTCGGTATCTTTCTTCTTTTATCTAAGGAATGAAAAGCTGGATCAGACTAGCTAGGCGTTATTACACATTCCATGGTTCATCATCTTGAGAGGATTATTTTACAGAATCAGACTTAAACTAGAGGGAGTGATGGAACCAAATTGGTCGCATTTCCCACTTTAATTCACCGTTCATTGAAGCTGCACACAAGCCCTGTCCATGTGTCCTTTCCCGTCAGCATCACCACTACAAGCATGCTTTTTGTTAGCAGTTTCAGCACGAATGAGATTGGCTCCAGCGCTGCACAGCAGATTTCAAACCAATGACTCAGATTTTTTTCAATCCATAATTCAGTGATCAAAATGTAGGCTATGCTTATCTATACTTACCTTTCTTAGCTATCGTGCATGAATTTTCAATATCTACCTGACCACCCTGAAATCCAAGCTGTTCCATGTAATAATGCTCAATTCAAGAGGAATGTTTTCAGTGCTCACAGAGAACCCTGAATATTCAGTCCTACAGGAATTCAATCTGTAGTTTTTATTGCATTAATTCAGTTTGTGACCATTTATTAATTCTTGTAAACATTTTAATTCCTAACAGAGGTAAAATCTGCAAGATATATTTTGGTTTTACATTTAATATTCTGAAACTATGTCACCTTGATGTACAGAGAAGTAGTAGTTTCTGTGTAAGTTGGACATACACAAGTCTGGTTGGACTCCGCAAGTTAAGAATGCATTTACACCTATAAGAATGTTTACTGGTTTTTGATCATTGGTAATTAGTCAGGGAATGGTGTAACACTTTCATGTCTGTTGCAGACTTTTGGGGAAACCTAGATGCATGTATGATGTTTAGCTGAAAATACGTATTTTTGTTTCTTTGGGATTTTTTTTTTTTAGCTTATTCAGAAGTTGACAGATGTAGCAGAGGAGTGTCAGAACAGCCAGCTAAAGAAACTGAAAGAAACATGTGAAAAGTAAGGTGCTATTCCCCTTATAATTGATTACTACTCTGTGTGGGTTTTGTTTAGATGCAATTTGAACTTGCCTTTATTTTTTATGCTTTTAGAGAAAAGAAAGAATTGAAGAAAAAAATGGACAAGAAGAGGCAGGAGAAGATCACAGAAGCAAAGTCCAAGGATAAAAATCAAATGGAAGAGTAAGTATATCCCTAGATCAATATCCTTATATGTTATGAGGAAACAAGACTTTTCACAAATGGAAAAACAAAGAAAGGTCTCAACCCTAAACACAAGGCACCTTTTAGTCAGACTGTGATACCTCACCAGAGCAGTGCAGTCCTTCTTCCTTCCCCTGATACTAGTTTAATTTCCTGGGACTAATCTAATCTCCTGTTGTGCAAGTATTGAGTGTCTGGGTCAGCTGCAAAGGTGCTGATGTGTGGTATGGAGACATGCCTATGAGTGGCATGACAGAGAGATTCACCAAGATGCTGCTAATCCAGACACTATTCCTCTGAGTATAAATAGACTTACTGGCTTCAGTTCCTGCAGGGTTTGATTTCACCTTAACATAGGTTTTTATTTGTGAGTTATCTTTTCTTCATAACTCTATTAGAACTCTTCAGAAGAAATAGCAGCAACACGCTGGAAGGTTTGCTCTACTTCCATGACAAATTCCACTCAGATGCCATGCTACTGATTCTCCTCCAGTGACAGTGTTATGCAGCATGCAGTCACTTTGGGTGGGAGAGGGAGGAAAGCTGATCTCTAAGGATGCGGTTTCTGTAAACAGGAACGGGAATATTAATTTCTTTTATGCACCACCAGACACTACAAACTGTAGTTGTGCAAGCTGATTATATTCTTCACAAGGGCACAGCATCTAGGTTTGTTTGTCCTCCTTCATTTGTTTTGACAAGCAGCTCGAAAAAAAAATGGAGCATTTTAATCTTACATTGTTTGCTGGGATATTCTTGTCAACAGTCTCTACTTTAGTAACATTTAAGGACAGTGAAAAATACAGGAGGACAAAAGAAAAATCCAGAACATCCGAGTCTTACCAAGTACGAAAGACATGACTGTGTTTGGTTTTCTACAGGTAAAAAGGTTTATACAGATTTTGGAGTCTCTGAACATAGAATCTGTGTGTTTGGTAACACTGAAAGAAGGTCACACACACGCAAAATGAACTGCATTTAAAAATCTATATTATAGAATTTTAATAAACATCCTAGAAAAAAGATAACAAAATGAGAATAACGGATTATGAAAAAAAGGGAGAAATACTTAATATGATTAGAGCTGGTCAGAGGACATGAAAGTCATATTAGAAAAAAGTAGTTAGTCATGATGAAAACATTATAGCATTAAAGATCAACTGCAATAGAAAATGATTTGCTGAGAGGTTAATGAGACACTAGTGAGAAGGGCTTAGAAATGGACAAGTAGAAATTCTTTTTTGTTTTCCTTTTATTTTTTTTCTCATTTTTCCCAAGGAGTTTCCTTTGCCAGGCTTTTCAAAGAACGCTTGGGAAAGGTGAGATGGGAACTACATGGCAAACTCAGCTTTCCTCTGTCAAATAACTCAGGTTGTCCTCGTTCTCGCGGTAGGACAGAGAGTAGTGAGACCTTCTGGTGAATCCCTTTCGATTCATCCAGGCTAGGCTGTTGTTTATTTGAAGCTTTTAGACAAATCTGGGAAAGAATATTACACAGAGATAATACATTGTATTGTTACTTAATTTTTCTAATTCTTGCATGCACCCAGGGATTGCGTGGCTACCTGAAACCATCAGATTTTAGTGCCACCTGAACAGATAGAAATTTCTGTAATTAGGTTTTGGAGTGGTGTACTGAATCTGGTCAACTCAGGTATCTGCAAATTGCTGTTTTATGTTCATTTAACTCTTTGGGGGATCTCATGTTCAGCCTTTGACCAAAGGTTACCTAATAGCTATCTCACCAAGTCACTTAAAGTTCAAGTATTTCCTCTAAGTTCAGCTTTATGTGGTTTACATAGCAAAGCTGGGGACCAAAGTGGAGTCTGCCCTGCCCTTTGTGGGAGGTTTGACGTTGTCTCTGAGATGTCACCAGCAGTATCTGCTGCTGACAGAGGCTATTTCTCTACTATATAATGTGCCACAATGTGGCAGTGTGCATCTACTGATGATCGTGCGCTCTCCTAGACTGACATTTGGGCCTTAAGGAACACCACCATCACTTTGAAGATGTGGCAATATCCTATGGGAAAAGCCTGTTGTGAAAGAGTAGGGGCTTTGCTGTGGCAGGTCATGGGGAAGTCTGAGCCCTTCATACCATGAAGATGCAGCCTGTTATGAAATGCACGTTCAGGAATTGGATAAAAGTCAAGCAGGCAGATCCGTACTTTTAAAACATGGCCTTACTTATTTTTCTAAGGAGTTGTTGGGGATTAAAATACATTGATGTGATCTTATTGACTACAATAACTTGTTGATTGCTTCTCTCCAGAGAGAAGACTGAAATGATTCGATCATATATCCAGGAGGTGGTGCAGTACATAAAACGGGTAAGTCAGGCTGTATGTTTATTTTTCATTTTGGGGGGTAAAATGTCGGCTTATCTTAGGTCATATTAAACTGCAGATTCTAAATTTCGGTATAAAGATTCTGCAAGTGCCAATTTTTAACAGATGCAGTGTAGACTTCACATTCCAGTTAAAACTGGAATTTCAGACAAATCTTGATTAGTTGTTAGTCAATGTTTGGGGGATGGTGCTAAAGGAGGCAGATTTTAATATGGTTATGATTTCATCTCTGAATATCCTGTGTTTATTTGTGGAAAATGTACCAATTTTGTTTAATTGGCTTGTTGTCTCATGAATGCAAGGATTACATAAGGAACTCTGAAAGTCAATAAACATTTAATTGCACAGTATATTTTAACCTTAATTACATTTGTTAAGATACTGAAATGCAAAAAATATTCTGTGAGCTCTGTAAATACGTGTCAAAGAACTCCAGTACAGGTGTTAGCTTTTCTGAAGATACAGGTGGTTTACACTGGCCTGAAAGTGTGCACTGCAGTGTTTTGATGTGTGAAGTCACAATGAAGCATATGCCACCATTGAATTTTCTCTTAATTTCAATGCAGAGATAGTTCAGATCAAAAGCTGGCCCATTTTTAATCAGAGACCTTGATTCAGGCAGCAACCTAAAGAGTTAGAAAATTAAGTTTGCTTAATTCCTGTTGGAGTCAGACACATGTCTGAGCGCTTATTAAATGAGTCCCAAAATTTGTCAGCATGTTCATTTAGGACTCTAGGATGCAAATCCTCTTCTAGGAACAGGGTCCATCTTGTACAGCTCACACAATAAAAGCTAAAGCAAACTAATACGATCTTTAAAAATGCATTATGCTTTTAATAGCATTAGAAGTCTACAATTAGTCCTTTAGACACTTCTGATTCTAAATCACTTGTGAAATCTGAGATACATTGTCCACATACAACTGGTAGAGCAGTTGTGCTCTGGAACGATTGTGAAAATGATGTGTAAGTTTGTATTAGAATTATTGATAGTTTTGATGATAACATTTTAATTTTGATGGATGAAGTGTTTGTTGGGAAGAGGTGGGAAGGTGAGGACGTGCAGTCTCTTAAAGAAGATTCTCTGCTCTTTTCTTACAGCTAGAAGATGCTCAGAGTAAAAGACAGGAGAAACTTGTAGAAAAACACAAGGAGATTCGTCAGCAAATACTGGATGAAAAGCCTAAGGTAAAGGGTTTTTGAACAATGTTATACTGCTAAAAAAAGTCCTTCAGGAAAGAAAGTATTCTTACAGCAGGTAGGCTGATGTTTAAACATGAGAAAGTCTATTCATAGCATCATAGCCATTGTCTTTAATATTCAGGATGAAAAGACGTCAAGTAGCAGCCTATTATGGAGCACCACTTCAAGTCCAGATGTCATATAACGGGGGTTATTTTTCAGTACTCATATTGTTAGAAAGCTTTCAGTGTAAATGGTGCTTCTGTCCAGCAGAGTGTGCCCTTCACTCTGTTGTGCTTTAGCAACACAAAAACAAAACACAGTTTACATTGAAAAGAAAAAGAGATATCTTTTTAGCATGGTTGCCACAGATATTTGTGATAATTGATAAGGATATATTTCTGTGGAAAACAGTGTTTTCATAATTTTAGTGCTTAATATTCTACATTGCTTGCTGAATTTTGTTTCATTTTCTGCACTACGTCTACGTGTGATATTCTGAAATATGGTTTTTCATCATAAAGATTGCAGGCTGACTCTTTCTCCTAGTGAAGCTGGTGATAGTTTTGCCATTGACTTCAGTAGGGGAGGTTCAGAGTCCTCCACTTCTACATGATTTTCCTGTAGGAAGACCTAGGTAACTATATAATCAGACTTCTGTACAGAGGGAGACTGCTTTTCAGCAGGGTTCATATCCAAGTGTGATTCTTCACAGCCCGTTATGTCATGTCTGCTTTCATTTTTTCTGCACTTGCTCAACTGTGTGTTCTGGGCTTCACTTTTCATTTCTAGTCTGTATCCACAGTCCTGTTGTTTCCGTGCTTGTAATACAGCTTGAATTCTAGCATTGGGTGTCAACTGATGTGTTGTCATTTCTGTGAAATATTCAGAGAATAAATTAGGCTAAGGTCTGAATAGCTAGAAACTCATAAAATCATGTTTATAAAAAAGCTTCAGCTTTTCAATGTCGTGGGCATCTGAGCGTAAAGACTATACATAAGATTAAGTTTTATATTTGGCACTGTAGGATCATGAGCTTCTCAGGCATGTGAACTAAAAAGACTGGAATTTAAATGCTGGAATTTTAAATTTCTAAGAATAATCTGCTAGTACGTCTAACACTGACTTTTCACAAATATTTAGGTACTTGATTACTTCTCTGTGTCTGTGTCCTTTTTTCTTGATTTCTTTTTAATTTATCGGTATACTGGGAAATGGCATAAAGCACTGAAAATTTGTCACTAAGGACTTGGGCTGCGTTTTGAAAGATTGTGCTGGACCAGTAGTGTTAGACTCTTTGATCAGCTGTCCACGTGCCAAGTGTTAGGTCATGGCACAGAGCAGCTCCAGACTCCTTGTCTTCCCCTGCATCTGGCCATCAGTTAAAGCTCTGCAGTAATCAGCCCTCCTCAGTCAGTGCTCTCAGATTCTCCTGAGAATACCCTCTGCGGTAATGTGCCCCACAAGGCCTGGCTGCCTTTTTTTTTTCCCCCACATACTGAAATGGGCAGACTTTGCTGAATTTGTGATGGTATGTGCCTCTCGCTGGTGTGAGAGGATTTGAGCAAAACATAATTACTCATTTTATTGAGTCTCTTTTTATGTTTTACTTCATGTTCATATTTCATATCCATATTTGCGTCTGTAGTGACAGAGCTTATGATACAGAATAGATCAAATGATTTCCCAGCTGAGAAGAACCAATGTATTTTACGCAAACAGCAGCCTTTCCAAGGGCAGCTTTTTTAACAGGCTAACTTCTTGTGCTTCAGTATTCAAACGCCCACTAAAATTTATGCTAGCTGTGTTAAAAGGGTTTTCTGGCAGTATCAGCTCAACCCCTAGACAAAGAATTTAATATATTAAGAGGAAAAGAATTTTTAGTATTTTTACCAATAATTCCTTTGGAGACAGATGCCATCATCAATCACTGTCAATTGGTTATTTATTACTGACTCACAGTTCGTTGTGTTATGCTTTGTGTGCAGAGCTCTCTCATAGCCAGGAAGAATATTGTTTCACAAAGTGTTGCCAACAGACTGCCACACCAGTGAGGGTTTTTGCTGGTGGGTTTTTTTTTTTTCAAAGTATGAGTTTGCATCTTCCTTTGCTGCGGTGTGTGTAGGTCACCAGAGTAAAATTTCCCTTAGGGTGCTGACATTTTATACAACAGCTTTTAGAAACTGCACAAACTGGATGCAAATTAGTTCTCTGTACTGGAGGCAGACAGGTTACTTTTTGTTTAAAATATCATGTGTTTAGATGAAAGTACTTAACTCAGAACTGTATCTGTGTAAGTAATGAGGATATCTTTTGGCAAACTAACTTCTGGTGCTGTGGAAACTAGAAATGGAGTCTTATCATCAAATCTCTGTGTGTGTATGGAAACAGGCCAACCACTCTCACAAACATGTTGGGAAAAGGAGACTGTCACCTAATTAAGAAGTCAAATACTGACAGACACTAGGTCAAAAGATTTTTTAACTTGCCATTTTAGTGAAAGCACAATGGAAACGCAAATGTTCTCCTGTTGCTATCGTTTTCCTAACAGCATCATTACCAAGCAAGTCCACATGTATTTTCTTTTCTCTCCCTCCTTTTTTTTTTTTTCCTTACATTATCCCCTGGCAACTTTATTAAAAGCAACAGCTTCTAATTCTTTGTCTCCTCCTCAGTCGTTGATACAGATTAAGCTTGTCCTGTCCTTATCTTCTTCCCCTTGGGCATCTCTTCTGCATGCTGTGGAGGCTGCTGTAGAAACACAGCTCTGTACACCACAGTACTGAATTCTGTACATTAGAGCAGTGTGTGATTTTTAGATTCTCCACTATAACATGTCTGGCACTCGTTATCTAAGCACAGAGGAGTGCATCGAGGATGGGCATGGTCGTTGCATCTCAATTTCTTTGTCCTTGACATCTTGTGCATCAAATTAAACATAAATCAAGTGCATTTCCTTCCCCTCACCCTTGCCTCCAATTTCATTGTAATTACAAAAATCAATACATGTGAGACAATGCAAGGAATTAATTATTTTTCTGAGGACAGACTCAGTTACGGTAAATAGACCCAAGCCTCGTCTGATTGAAATCACTGAGACTTTTGTTATTCATGCTCATGGGTCAGAGTTACATTTAAATCTCAATATAATAGCTGAGATTCCTGTGCTCTTGCAGTCAGCTCCTGCTACCAGCTGAGTTAACTGGACTCTTTTGGCTTCACTGGACCATATTCTTACAGCCCCAGCTGTCAAGGAAGATGTAACTTGTGTGGTTCCTCATTTTGTAGCCCATGTTCATGTCTCTGCTCACACCTACTCCACTGTTCACAACCCCAGCTTAGCCAAGGCCTGCCAGATTGTATGGGCTCCTGTAGAGAGGTGGAAAATAGCACTGTTCAGGGTGAGGCTTTATCTGTGGGAAAAGGTGCAACAGCTCTACAGAGGCATCTTAAGATGTGCCAACTTTCCTCTAAGTGTTGCATATCTGTGGTCATCCAAATGAATGAAAACAATACAACATTAAGGCATAAAATTGCTTTTTTGCCCTCAAAAAGTATAAGGAAAACAATTTTGTAAGATTATAAATCAGTTCTTGATGATGGAAAATAAAAGCATCTGATGCATTCTAACTCACTTTTAAAGAACACACATTTATTGTCTCTGTTTGACATGCATTATTAATTGTACCGTGTGGGAGTCAACACTTGTACATCCAATCAATAATTAATATTAGCACTGTACCTAAAAAATTTATAGGAACATAAATGATACATATTCAAGTTAGAGAACAAATTAATGTGATGCTGATCATTTACAGCACTAAGTCTCACATAACTTCAGTGTTGTCTTTCCATTACATAGGGCTTGAAAGGACCTCCAAGGTCTTTCTTCTCAGGGGTAGCTGCTTTCAGAAGCAATCACATATGTCAGCCTGTTAATGAAACAGTGCAGGACAATGAGTCCATCCTTCTGATTGTTATTTAAAGGAAGATATTTGAAAACCCAATGCATGGTTTCATAGATTTCTGATCGATGCTTTCTGATTCCTTAGAATATCCAAAAATACATCAATTTTTGCGTAGGCTACAGCTTGTCATATGTGCTTTAGGTAAAACTTTGTGGTCATCTTCATGCAGATCATGTTGGGCTAAGTGGAGGTGGTACTGACAATAGGGTCAGCACAATCACCCCTCTAACTTTAGAAATAAGTGAAATACAGCAAATGTATTTTACAGCACCGTAAAATTTGATTTTAGTTAACCTCAGAGCTCAGAGCCACTCTATTACCTCATCTGGAAGAGAGTGGCTCTTAGGAACTTTGATGACTATTGCAGTGTCCTTTCAGCTCGCTGCATAATTCACAATAACAATGCACTGTCCACCACAATCCCTTTTTTATCCTTTACACCTCTGTAGGAAGCCAAACTGTCTTTTGGGCTAGCTGCACTTAATTCAGACCCTTCCAAATGCATTCCAGTTCAACCACAGGCGACTATTCAAGAATTTCGGGGAAGGAGTTTGGAGGAAAAGGTTATTTCAGTTTACTGAGTTTCATGGGACTTTGCATTGCATGGATTTGGATTGAATGGGGGAAAGTTGCACTCCTAAAGTAATATTCAGGCTCATTAAAAAAAAATTAGTTGATAGCCACTGTAGTATTTTGAAAAGTTCTCCTTTTATTTTCTCCCTGTTCAGGTAAAAATTATTTCTTCTGTTGGTTCATTCAGTTTAAACATTCCAAATGTTTAAAAAGAAATCTCTCTTGAATCCGTGGCTGCTAAGCAAAAAAGACTTATGGCATTATCTGCCAAAAAAGCAGAGAATTAAGAGGATTGAAATAATTTACTGTTTGTTTCACTCTTCAGCTTTGGGTTTTGGTGCTTGTATATTCCTCAGAGGGGAATAATAAAATGCTTCTCTGCCTCATTAAATGGGCAACAGCATAGAGAAAATGAATGGAATTTTCTTAGCCTCAGTGAACAACAAATATTTAAAAGGAATATTTGCAAAAAAACATATATATTCTAGGCTGTGATTTCCAAATCTCCCTGTGACTTGATCTGGTATCTTCCCACTTCCGAACCAGAGCTTGCACTTAAATTGAAAAAGGTAGTTTTCATGGACTATTCACTTGAGGATCCTGGCACTTTGCTCAGCAACTCTCAGCATCAAGTCCTAAGTGACAATCAGCCTAATTATCTAATAAGCTTTAAGTAGCTTAAGCCCTGATGTTACTTAAATGTTTTATTAGTGCAATTGCTAAGCATTCCCCAGTTGCAGAGTACTTTTTCAGCAAACTAGGGTTGTCTCATTTTTTCTGTTTCTCC
>Ga0181612_146722_pt1 | contig 21341 bp, 9 predicted proteins | sample HoacroProtozoa21_FD_119630 | JGI IMG/M metagenome (GOLD analysis project Ga0181612, IMG submission 119630) | Hoatzin crop microbial communities from Cojedes, Venezuel. Combined Assembly of Gp0051906, Gp0051904, Gp0051908
CCAGTCCTCGGGCACCTCTCCTGTCCTCCAGGACTTCTCAAAGATGATGGAGAGTGGCTCAGCAATTACATCCGCCAGCTCCCTCAGCACTCGTGGGTGCATTCCATCGGGGCCCATGGATTTGTGGGCATCCAAATTGCTGAAGTTATCTCTCACACAATCCTCCTCGACCAAGGGAAAGTCATCCTCTCTGTGGGCTTCTTCTCTTAGCTCTGGGGCCTAGGATTCCTGAAGGCATCTTCAATCTTTGTTTTTCTGTAATACATGGAAAATTCTGTCTGAGACCAGCTGTCATGACCCTAAATGTGATGCTTATATATGATTTTCCTTAGATAGATTATTTTTTAGGTAGATTATTAATAAATATTTCTTTATTACTTTGGTTTTCCTCAACAGTTAACAGAATTCTTGTTTCAGGCACTCTGTAAAGACAAGTCTCTCTAATCCATGTACAGGAATCTTACAATCTAACAGGCCCGTTTTGTAAGAAAATAAAGACTACTACTTTGTGGCACTCAGACTACAGTGGTAAAACACAAGCATCCCCATTGCTTGAGCAATTTAATATTGCTGAAATAAATAACTATGCAGTATAATGTATTTAACAGTAACGAAAAATACTAAACAATAATGTGTGTGCATGTTTTTAATTAGTATCTCTGCCAGTTTCACAGGACTTGCAATGTACAATTTCAGGTGATAAATAAGAACAAAATTTCCCTATGGACAAACACATTTAGTCACAATCTGACAATTTATAAAATAATGCTGCTACAAGATTTTCTCCTAGATGACGCATCACTAGCAAACCTAAAACACAAACTTGTCTCTTTTGAAAAAACTGTGTCCACCTTACAGTTTCTGTGGAAAAATGTAGTTGTTTTTTAACTTCACTTGAGAGTTGTCTTGAAAACAGCTTCTGTATTCCTCAAGAGCTTATGTACATTTCCCTAGTAAAGAAACATATTTCATGAGGAAACAACTTTTCTCCTGAGGCAAATCATCATGTTTTTAAGAGGGCTTAGAGACAGAGAAATGAAGGGGCAGAGTTGAATCATCACATATTAACAACAGACACAAAAATTTTGTGCAAACACAGGGCTGGTTAAAATGCACTCTTCGTAGCTTTGCAGAATACATTATGGTCTGCAGCACAATGGCTTCTGCTTTAGATATTTCATAGTTCAGCACAATATATTTCTGTGAGGCAGGAAAATGCTAATAATGGACACATATATAACAAATTAATTTCTCAAGGGACAAGGCTGTTCAGCCCAGACTACTCAGGCATCATTCCTTCTAGATTTCAGCTAATTAGTGTAGTGCAATTTCGGAAAAGGTACAAGGGATCATATTGATAAGTGTCAATAGTATACATTCAGAACATCTATTATTTCTCTTCTGTGTCCTTGGAGTCCTGAAAAAAAAATGTCCAGCCATCACTTCTAGTTAGTTGCTAAGCAGAAGATAATTAAACAAAAACAAATCCAAAAACCCCTCCTCTTTTGTTGCTGTTTTATCTGTATTCCCTTCCCCCACTCTCAATCTATCAGAAGCAGGTAGAGAACCAGGACGTAGTCTTTTTAACCTATTAACTGCAACACTCTTTCTTCAGGAGCTGGATCATGATCTAATACATTTACATTTTAGAAGAATTATTATTTTTAAGTAGATTTTTTGTGTGTCTTGTTGTAGGATGCTGTTGAAAGCGTGGCTTGCACTGACCATCTTTCATTCTCAGTGATTTCGGTGTAGAGAACACATTACAAAATTAGGACATCCAGGAACATTAGAACACATAGGTGCTCTAAATCTTTATATAAACTCAGATCCTATGATAAAAGAAACTTTACTTGAGACCTAACATCTAGATTAGTTTTTTCCAAGGTTAAAGGGTCTCCTTTTGTCCCGTTCTCTTACTGTAGAAACTTGTAATGCTTTTTGTTTAATTAAGTGACAGAATAAATTGACCAAGGCAATCGGGAAGTGTTTTGATCCAGATTATTGGAATGGAAACTATACTCAGCTTTCCCAGTAACTTCTAAGCCAGCATCCTTCTCCATTAGATCTGACAACAACAATTTTCTCTGGACCTCCTGATGCAGCTTGTCACTACCAACAGGCCAGTATTTACTTGGCCAGGGGTTACAACATACTGATTCATTAGGCTACAACCATGAATCTGCCACTTCAGAGAAAAGGCCCATCCATCTCTCTGCATTTAGCTGTCATTCCTACCATGAATGTAATGCTGTTACTGAGACAGCCAAGTCCATTGCTCATGCCAGATGTTGTTAGGAATTCAATCCATCCTATCTGTGAACACTAGTCCCTTCAAACAACAAGATGCTGATTGAATTACATATTGAGTGGTGAGGTTTTTTGGCATTTAATTATCCAACTGAAAGGAACATGCTTAATTGTTACTTGAGTTACTGGTTAGTGACTAAATAGAGGAATTTTATGAAGCGATGGTAGAGCATCGGCAGCTGAATAAACGTTTCACAGCAGTCAATGGCTATGACAAAAAATCTTTATGTCTTTACTGAACACAAATGCCTCTCTTGTTGGGTAAAATGAACAGGTTTTATTTTTGTTTTTAACTAAGAAAACATGCCATTATTTCAATAAGGCAAATTCATGTTGCTCAACCTCCTACTAACCAGTTCTGGCCCTCTGAGCAGAAGCATTGCCAGGATGTAGAGCGGTAGCAGCATAGTGACAGTTGTTCATACATTCTCAGCTATTCATGCCTGGGTAGCCAGGGAAAGGACTGTTGGGACTGCTGCATTCAGCAAAGGGAGTACGTAACCCACTTGGAGATGAGCTGGTCCTTATGGAAGTCCAGAGACATAGGACTCTAACACGTAATCTCTCCTTATATCTGCAAGGCAGCAGAACCCAAGACCGTCACTGCACATACCACATCGAAGCAGGACTGTGAAATCAAAATGGAGTTAAGTCTCATCTTTTCATTAGGCTGATTAAAATTGTCCACATTACAGAAATAGTCTTGGGCTTCTGTACCTGGCTTAAGCTGAAGAAAGAAATATTATGAATATATGTGATATTTTCAGACTAGCTAATAACGCTGCACTTTCCATGAATGTTCTGTCTTGTAATATGACCAGCTACATTTCAGTAATAAAGCCTTGAGGAAATTGAATCAGGACTTGGGACTTCATTAATTTATCCATGTGAAGCTTCGTTCTTATTTATAAACATAAGAAAGCAAAATAAGCAGCTGAAAAGACAACAGATTATTCCCCTAGATTTTAACTGGGAAATAAGACACACTCAATATGACAAAAACAGAATAAAGCTGACATTTTCTGAGACTAAACATGGACTCTGCCTTTGGTTTTTTTTTTATTTTATCTGGCTTAATGATATAGTCTGGAATCTAGGAAGTAATCATCCCATTCATTCGCTAACAAGTAAACGATGCTTGGTTCATTTACCAACTTTACTCTGTTACCAGCTAGAAAGAAATTGTGATCTTCTGTTCCTTTGATGAGGCCAGTTTGTCTAACATTGTTGAACTAACCGTATTTAAAGGAGAAAAATAAGTGCCTGGACTATCACTGCAGGTTTTTTAAAGTATTTGAACTAAAATTAGACCAAGTTTAGTGAAAATTTAGCATAGTTCATCAGATCTTAGACTGAAGAGGGCTGGGCAGCTTGTGCAAGAATTCTTTGCCATTATATATATAATTACTTACAAGAACAATGTCTGATAACTTGATCTAGTCTAGAAGAATGTTTTTTCTGCTCCCTCTCTTATTCGGTGAGACTAATGGTCTTCAGAGCTGAAGGATCCCAATTAGCAGCAACATGTGGTTCCACTAGATTGGCACTCTTGCACATTAAGACCTAGGCTTAAATAATTTCACAGATTCCAATGGATGTCACTCACAGTAGCACAGGGAATGCTGTTCTTTCTTCTACTTTAATGCTTCTTTCAGAATCTTTGTATAAACCAGAGCAGTGCAGTCAGCTGTGTGCTGCTCTTCTCCTAATTCTCCTGTCCTGCTTCCTTCCATCTTAAAGCCACAGCAACGATCACTTGAGGTTGGCCACATCTAGCGGGTCTGGTGACTAGGTGTCCGTTCAGTCCAGCTTGGCAAATACTAAGACACTTCACAACTGACTCACAGGTCCCCTGCTAAGTATTAAGAGTTAATCTGTTGACAGTCTGATACCTGATAAAAGAGTGCAACAGGTATTAATATAGTTAACTATTTAGGGTTAATAACCCATTTATACAGTGCCTTCTGCAAGACCTGATCCTGCAAGCTGGAAAGCACTCTTAACGTTCTTTTGCTTTAATGAGGTTTAGACTTTTTAAGGTGCTGTGCCATGACAGCTTTGTACTCTACACAATACAGTCTGCAGTGCTAATATTTATTTATTTAGCCTTAAAAACCCATAACAAGCATTACAGTACCTTAAAAGACTTTGTGTACCTTATACAACCACAGCACCTTATAGAAGTGCATACAGCCATCTCCATGGATACCTCAGCATATGAAGTACAGCTGTAATATCCAGTATGATCTGACCTAGAACTTGTCTTCACAGAGGCCACATACAAATATTTGCACATACTATATTTAAGGTAAGGACAGAGTCACAATAAAATACTGTTCCAGCTCACAAGCAAAAAATATGAAGGAATCTAGAAATTATATCATCACTGACAGACCCTGTGAATCTATCTACAAGTTTTCAGTTTTCTATTCCAGTCATTATCATCGAGCCATTAATCTGGTTGGAAGTTAATATGCAATGTTGTATTATTTACTCCTTTGTAATACAGATCATTGATACCATGACCTTTTTGATTTTCCTGTTTCCATCATGCTTTGCCAGCTTAATTGATTATAAAATGTATATAATTTTATTTATCTATTTATCTATCATCTGCAGCTGATTTATCTGAAACAGCAATTGTAAGACCATGGGAGTTGTTTTGGGCCACCACATGCAAGGTCATGGAAATGAAGGAATAATGTTAACAGACCTGCTGAGTTCCTCTTCACTCTCTTGGATTTATTTCTTGGAATAATGATGTGCTGTTGACACAGATATTTGGGCATTGATTCGCAAACTTCAACTATTATGGAACACTAGATTTCTACTATTCAAGTCATATGGGCTGATATGGGCTAGTGGTCTCTCTGCAAACAGAGAGGCACATTTTTGCCAAATGAAAATTTAGATCATGTTATCCACTCTGTCTCTGCCTTTAATTTCTATGTATCTTAATTGCAACGTATGATGGTGTAGTCTGGTAATATTCTGAATATTTTTTTTTTTTTCTCCTGGGAAAAAGAGAGCTATATCTGTAAAGGACAGCATAGCTTCCTACAAGGATAACCAAGATCATCTAACATTTTACAGAAGCTATCCTATACAAAAAATTATTTCAAGAGTAGCTAAAATCACACTGTCTAGCCTACTGCACTTCAAAAAACTATAAAATTATTGGGTGTTTGTAAGACAAGATGACCTTAAGAAATCAAGTTTCTGACCACTTATGTCTAAGAGAATATTATTGACCCAATGTCCTGGACACTTTCCCTTCTACATATTTAAAGTTTGCCTGGGATGTCCATAGGAATATTCTACAATTTCCAGGCTGAAAGAGGACTAAGTACTGCATACCTAAGAAGTACCATTAATAAGTAATTCCTAGTTGTGAAAGGTAGAGTTAAAGAATTAGGAGTGTTATATTTTTTTGGAATACCAGAATATCTCATGGTTTTTACCAAATACTTCATGTTCTCCTCAGTTCTTATTATGCAGGGTATTATATACAATGCGTACTATTGAGCATTTATCCACTTTTGTATTCTTAGTAGTTCTCTTTCAAGTGTTTAAATTCTGGCTAAGATCTATTTTCTGTCATACCATATCATATTTTCTATAAACTTCGCTAAAAAATCAGATTACTCTGGTCAACACTGGATGATTCTGAGGGTAAATAATAAAACAAGATTTTTAAATTGCAACAGAAAATGTTTACCCATTCAGTGTGACCTTATTCCTTATAAGACTAACCTTGCTGCAGGGGTTTCAGTAGCTTGTGACTGGAGTTGCAAGTCTGGCTGCGTTTCTCACTTCTAAGGGGATAATTGCAATCAGGATGTTCACTGTGCTTGACATTTTGGTTTAGGATGCAGCTTAGCAGAAACCATAGCAGAGACATTTTTGCAATTCACTGTGGTGCAAATTTTTGTCCTCAACTGTTGAGTAAGTGTAAAGGGATTCCAAACAGCTAACTCAAATTTGTGTGCTTACAGTGTAGGCTCTGCATTAGTTCAGTTGGACTTCGTCCTTTTCATCCAGCCCTTGAGGGTTTTGGCTGCAAAGTTGTGGTCTGTAATTTGTGGCACTTCATTCTCCGGCTACTAAGAAAAAACATTTGACCTTTAACAATTCTTGAAGATGAGGCCATGGAGAATTTTATCCTTTCATATCTCCAGCTGATACTAATGAATGATTTCTGAGGGAACTATGAAGCAATTTGGCCTATTTCTTAAAACCAGTATGGAAATAACCAATATTATGCCTGAAAAATATCTAGAGGCTTTGTCTGTTGTGGGAGGTATCAATGCATGTTCTCTCTGTAGGAACAAAATACATCCTTGATCCAGCAGAGCTCCAAGTCACACCTTGAACTTTGGTCATTCAACAGGTTTAGTGAAATGCTTACACTTTTGTGGTATCAGGTCTGTGGTCTGATACAAAGCTCTAAGTTGAATGGGAGAATTTAAACTGGCTTTGAAGCTTTATGATTGTGCCTTAAGCATAGGCAGCATTGGCACTATGTGTATTGAATAATCTGACTGGTCTTCCGCAGGTACTTGGGACTGATACTTAGACTGTAGCTTACCAAAAGAAATCTGTCCCTGCTGAAAGCTGCTGGAGTAAAATAGGAGAGGGAAGACAACTTTTGTGAAAGACAAGTCCATCACAAATCATTTCTCCTGGCCATCTACCAGGCCTGCATGCAGCTACTGAAATGTGTATATATAATCATGCACTAAAACTGGGACCTCAAATCATGTCACAAGTGGAAAGTATCTGTTCAGTAAATCTGTTTTAGCTGTTTAATTTTTGAATATTTTATTTATTTTGTTTTTATTGTAAAGTGTAGGGGCTGAGGTTCTAGCTATTAGTTATAAATAGGTCAGTGCAAGAAGACATAAATGAGAAAAATAGGTGATTAACCTTAGACTGATAGTTATGAGTTAAGGTGGGAAAACTGGATTTGTATTGTCCATTAATAGTACCATTTGGTGTTAACCATGATGTGAGCTTTGTACTAAGCCACTTGTCACTTCATTAAGGCTGCAGTAGGAATCTAGCTATGGTTTTCCATAGTCTGACAGCAGCGTGGCAATTAAAGCACGCTTGTGGTGGAAAAGGCCTGTACTTGCTTTTTGCTATAGAGTTCATATTGGCAAGAAAGTGTTGAAAAAAGACCAGGAAGGTGGGCGGGTAGCAAGCGAGACTGAGGGCACAAAGGAAAGAAACCTTTCAGACAATTTGCAAAGAGTGAGAAAATATATTCAAATATATTCAAGGTAGCAGTGGCTAAATGGCTACAGCCCAGATGACAGGACTGCAAGTGGTTCCCTTAGAAACATCCTTCTTTTCAGAGAAGTAAAAGAGTGTAACTGGCTTTTAGGTCATGCAGACCATCTTTCCACTAATGCAAAATATAGCTGAAAAACATGAAATAATCAATATCAGTTAAAAATTAAAAAAGAAAAAATTCCCACTTTAAATCGCAAGGTCCTGCACCATAGGATGCAGGCTTATTCTTCCCCCACTACTTGATGCTGTGTGTCACAAAATTAGAACCTAAAGGCTGTTTTGAGTTAGGGTCTCTTATGTCTTGTTTGGATATGTGGGAGTCCAGATTAATATGGGCCGAGAAGCGCTCTCGGTTGCTCTGATGCATGTATTGTACAAGACATGTTCTTTTTCTAGCTACCAGATGCATAGTTTAAATAATCATGATAGAGGAATCTCAAATATATCTCAGATCACATGTTTCTGAATTTGGCCCTGTATATATATATATTTATATATATATATATATAAATGGTTGTAACACTTTCCAGGGAAAATTACAAGCTGAGAAAGCAAAAAAATCATTGCATTCACTGGGGTAAGGTATGCTTTGACAGATCTTTCAGCTTTCTCCTCAGGGCTCTATAAATGCACCTCAGTTTTGAAGATAGTGTTATTCCTTGAACAGGATATTTATTGAAAAATATTTGCATCCTTTTTAGTCCAAAATTATTAGTAAGCAAAAGTTTTTCATAAATAGGATATAGTATTTTTTGTGAAGAGTCACTGTTGTTAAACTAGTTTTATTGTTTCTGAAATACAACATTTATGGTTGTCCAGCTGGATTTATAGCTGCTAAGAAAAATGCAGAAAAAGACATTTCCTAGCTTATAGATCATACAGTATCCATCCTCTGGGTCCAGCAGACGGGAAAAAACAAAAAGAGAAGATCTGAATCTCTGATATCCCAGAAGCATAGGATAGATTTTTCTAGACGGGACGAGGTACCTGAGGAATAGGCTAAATTAGCCACTATGGAATTCTTTGTGGATGTGGCTGGGCAGCTGCTGAAGCTACCTGAATTAGGTCAGGCACCTTCCGCATTGCCGCTGGCTGAAATCTTATTCTTCAGCTCCTCTAGAGTCACTGTATTTTTTCATTTTGAGTATTAATTCCTTACTGTAGCTATGTAGACTGAAGGAGGATTACTTTCCACTCTATTACATGACTCTGCTGAATCTACACAGCACTTATTCATATCTGTCTTCCTAATCATTTTTTCATCTTTGAATTACCATCAAATCAGGTCTCACTTCTGATAGAGGACTCTCCTGCTGCCTTTACTGTATGTATTCATAAGCACGTGTTTCACTGAGAACAGAAAACACCTGTGCTTCCTTCAGAGTGCTATGACTTTGATTTTTTCTTGCCTGAGTAGACTCACTTGAGTGATTATTTATCTCAGCTCAGCAAAACTCTCTTTTGATACAAAGTACATCCAGCACATACTATAGAGCAGAAGGGGAAATTTTCAGTTGTAGCATCTCTTTCACCAGTTTCTTTCCCCCATGACCACTTAATAATCACTGTGTTTCAGAACTGAAAATTTTTTCTCAAGAGCAGTGAACGGTGTGTGGGTAACACAATATAACACCAATAAAATCAGTGATAGAACTGCCAGTGTCTTCCATGGAGGCTGATTTTTCATTATTTTGTGGATAATTATGGAGGAAAAGATCCTTCAAAATCTAAACATGATTTTGTGTTGAATAATATGGTTCATACAAGATACTTTCTACACTTCTTCAGGAAAAAGTAATTGTTTCATTCATGTTTCAAAAATGTCAAAAAATGACAAATAAAGGTCAATACCACACCTGGAAGAGAAGGTCACCTGTGGCTGTCCCAGAGTTGTGTGCAGAGCTGAAGCAGAGGATTTATGATAATGTACCTCTTGCCATAGTCTTATGATGTGAAGTCTATGGTGTCCACAGTGACCTAAAATTTCCTGGACCATCTTCTCTGCAGCTACGTGTTCCCAGTCTCCATCTCAGTTTGCAGTCTGCCCAGCAGCTTTAATGCAACTGTTTGCAGCACCACTTTGTAGACTGAATAAATGATCTAATCTGAGATTGTTTTTTGAGAGACAGAGGGGAAGAAAAGTAACCAAGAAGAGAAATTCTTAAATGAAACCCTCCTATAAAATGGATTTACATCCTGAGACAAAAGCAGCTTTCTGCAAATATAAGGCAAGTTAAAAAAGGAGAATCGCTGGCTGATAAAGTTGCAGGATTGCACAGTTGAGTAATGCTCATGGTCCAGAAAGGTCCTCCCAGTACTGGCAACAAGAAAGGTCAAATGTGGTGCCATTTAAGGTTAAGAAGGCTTCACAGTGAAAAAGAGAACATTTTAATACTGCACCAGTAAAAAGAGAACAGATTTTCTTTTCTCAGACTGTGACTTACTATAAGCATTTGTAGATTCTTGCTGGGTGAAATCTTAAATTCCATCTAAATGAAACATTCATCTCCTTGACAGTTTGTGGTGAATAGCAGCTTCTGTTTTCTGTCAGTATGAATTATGCATGTTTGGAAAAAAGCTTCCAAATTTCAATTAATGTTTCTTAATTTTCTGTCTTAGACCAGATGGACTTTGTTAACAAAAGGATTGTATCTATATCTAATGGAACCTCAAATTATTTTAATCAATTTCAATTGAGATAAATATTTGAAGCATTAAACCTGTCTCCACTATTTTTTTAACAAAGTCGATTCTGGATGTCAACAGCACACTGCTCGGTTTATTACTCTTTTATCCAATTAGAAAGCAGAATCCCCATGCACTAATTGGCAAGTACATAAAAGAATCTACATGTTGCTTAAGAAGCAGAGAGGCAATCAACTTTAATTAAGTTGCAACAGGCAATTTGTAACTAATTACATTTGGTGTTAGATGGTGCTGGTTTACTGGCATAGAGGGGGGAAAATTCTTGTGCAGTTTATTGCAAGTCCCAAGATAGATAGAGCATTTTTCCTACAGTAATGCCATAAGTTTTAGTACTGAATATTTTATAGATTTTTTGTCCTGGTTGATGTCTTTGAAACCTACATTACTGTACATTTTGGGGACTCTAGGTTTGCACCAAATCCAATGTATTCAACAGGAGTCATATAATTTTTCTCAGGCTTAGCATTTTTAACTACACAGTTCAGTTACTTCAGCTTGTTCAGTAACTTTAGTATGTCTGTCTCAGTACCTTCAGCAGCTCTCTCTCTTGCTTGTGAAATATCATTTAGCAAATGTATATGAAATGGAGAGTAATTTAACATGCATACCTAATTTGTTGAAATTTTGTTAAATCATAGAATGTTAATTTGTTTTATTTTCCAGAATTCGTCCAGCACATATTTGGGAAGTTTTAGCAGATACTTCAGTGTCCCAAACTGAGAAATATTCATTTTGATTGGATATATACTTTTAATCTATAGCTTGACAGTACTTAGATTTACACACTAACTCTTAAAATGCATTTTTACAGTGAATTTTTAAATTTAGATATTAAAATTCTTCATTTATTTGTTGTCTAGAAATATATTTTGTTGTTACGATTGTTATATATGACAATGAATGTTATCATGACAATATTTGTGTATGCATAAATGAACTGATAAAGGTTTACCGCATTCTTTTAGTAAGACCACACAGAGTTTAGCATTGCCTCAAAGAGGTGTACGTATGTACACCAGTGGCCTGAGCAAAATGAGTCTGTGGATTCACTAGAGCTCCATGGGTTTCCGTTACACAAAGAAGTCTGAAGGACATGAATGTCAAATCAGAGAAATTAAACCCTGAATAACGATTACAGACATATCTTCTAAAAGTAGCCACTCAGGAAAAACTTTCAGACTGCTGACAGTTGCTTAAATTAGAACTGTGTTATCCAGTGTCTATAAAATAAATACATGCATGTGATCAAAAAGTTTCATTCACAGCTAGTTGCCTTCTGTCCCACTGAAAGGGTATGCAGCAGCAGAAGAGGGATTGCCAAGCCTGAGGACTTCTAGGCTCCCTATACAGTTAACAGGGAAAGTTACATTTAGAGGTGATTCAAAGAATTGAAGTGGGAATCCTAATTGCTGCCTAATACAGGTATTCTGAATAGCCTCTTGAAAATATCCATCTTTCTTCACAGAGTATAGGGGGCCTAATCACTGAGGTCAGGCTCCTAAAGCTAAGGGGTGTGATTTCTTCCACCTACTCCTAATAACTACACACTGTGGCAAACACTATAGTGAACAGGTGACACACAGAAAGCTTTCTCTGACTGCACAGCAGATGCTAGATCATTATTTCTCATCAGGAGAATGGTAAAACCAGAACAAAACACTTTTCTGTAAAATTTTTAGGTCTTCTTTACAGTATATATCTTCTATATATGCATACCCCATATATAACACTATATAACACCATCAATAACTGCCTTTTCCCTCTCAGTTTTTCATGGCTATATGGATCAGTTCAGCTTGTTAATGGATTTATTGCCCAGACCTGTATGATATTTTTGTCTATGGGGAAAAAAAAAATCCCTAATCCATTTTGAGGACTAATAACATCTGTTACAGTTTTGGATTAGACGGAAAGACATTAATGGATGCCCAGCATGAATTCCAGTTAAGTATCAGTTTGTGTAAATAGAAAAGTGACAAAAATAAAAGTAACACTAGCAGCAACACATCTGTTTAAAGAGCTAATGCAAACTACAAGTACTTTAGGACAGTAATTTAGGCTATTTTTCAACATCTCCTGTTTGACACATAACCATGTAAGATATGTCAGAAGCTTGATTCGGTTGAGGTGATGTATACCAGCTCTTTCTTTAGGGAGAACAAAGCAGTGAGGCACAATCTTTCAAGGTCTGAGGGGCAGTGAAAGGCTCAGTATGGGCTGTTAATTGTGATACATTGCTTTGCTCCTCTGGAAACATGTTCTGAATGTCTCACACTATTAACTGCTCTTTTATTTGCTCTGCATACATCACCTCAGAAAAAAAAATTGATCCAAAGTCACAGCTGAAGAATACTTCTCATGTTGAATATCAAAAGGTAAGACACTCCTGAGTCTGCTGTTGTAACAGAAACAATTACAAGTTGCACAGCCCTAATAGTGAATTACGTGAGTGGCCAGGCGCTCATTCAGTAGTTTATTAATTTGCTGGTTTAGGCATAGCTTTGTGAAAATGTCAATCTGCTGTTTCCACTCACCTCAAAGTTATGCATGGGAATATGGAAACTTATGGAATTCAAGGCTTAGTTCTTTGCTGGTTTACACCTTTCTGCACCTGTCTGTGCAACAGAATTTAGGTGTTCAAAGTTTTTTAAAATGTGAAGTACAAAATGTTAAAAATATTCTAGGAAAAAATGGTTTGTGCAGAACTGCTTCCAATCATACTTTTTACCCCTCTATATATTACAACTTTTTGTATATCCAGTTCTCTTCAAATGAAAATCTGAGGGGTTTAGGATTTGGATCTCCAAGCGTAAGTGTGTACAGTAACTCTAGGGTGATAGGCACTGTCTATCTTCGGATTTTCTTTCTAATTTTTTGCTTTCTATTATTACTATTATTATTAAAATATACTATTATTACTTATCATTTATTTAACAAGTGCTGGGTTTGTGCCTGTGCAGGAAGTCGGTAAGCAGAAGGTGCATCAAATTGAGCAAGTATTTATTGAGCAAATACAGTGGATTAAAGGGGTAGTATTTCTACTCAGTGTCAAGTCAGGCTGCTTCTATGAACCTACCTACTCAGAGTACTTCTATGCATATGTATGCACTCAATGTAACAAAAAAATCTCACTTCTTGATCATTAAAATCCTGAGTATCTATAACTGTGGTGCCAAGCTTTCTAGACCAGCACCTCATCTGTGACTGAGGACTGTTTACCACAACACCTCTCCTGCTGTTTATGGGTTGGATAGAGGTAAGACCTCCCGTGTGTGTGTGCTGTGCAGATCATTTGTTCAAGTGCAATGTGTCTGGACTCCCTGTGCAAATCAAGTATACCGTACGTACCCAGTAAACCTTTTCCATTCTGGGAGGACCTTATGGGATATTGAAAGGCATGGACATCTCACTTGAGCTTGCTCTTAAAGGATCTGTGGGAATTAAGACAATCAGGCAACTGTAATCAAGCCGTCAGCTGCAATATAAGTACAACAACAAAGAGCTAATCAAGAAGAATAATGGCAATGAAAGCTGTAGAATTTACAGCCAGCATAAAATCTGCGCACTTCAGTCAGGGAGCAAAAAATTTACCATCAAATAAAATTTGTTTGTAACTGAAGCACAAAACTCTCTTTTTCTAGCTGCTTATTTTGCTGTTGTGTACTCATCACTGCAGCAGTATTATCACTGCAACCTCACGTTCTTTTCTGCTCCACCATAATGTATTATGTATATAACTTTATGTGTGCCGTAGGTTTTATAAAATTTGAGTGAAGTTTTGACAAAAAATACATAGTCTTTCGGGGGACAAGTAACAAACCTTCACCTCATCAGTTCTTAGCCTCATGGGGCTGATCTATTCCTTATTGAAGGTCATTACCAAAGTTCTTATGGATGTCCATGGTGGTTAAATGAAGGCATGTGGTTTTGATTGGAAGTTTGCACATTACAATAACTGATACCTTATTGATTTAAGACCACAGACCTGCTGATAAAGCACTGCATTGAAATTTCAGACTGGGATCTTTCTTTTCTTGGCCATGGGCATTCTGTGTGACAGGAGCCAGAGACTTCATTTCCCAGAGATTTTCTTCCTCCTCTCCTTTCCTTCCTGCATTCAACTGTCAACTGAAGACACAGACTCCTTTAATTGAAATGTTTTGTATAAATCTCTCTTTTAATACATTTCTGGTCTTGTTCAGAATTTCTAAATGCTACCATAATGTAAATAAAGAATACAAGGAAAAGTGAGGATTGAATTGCTTACAGTTTATAAATCCATTTTTGAGAGTAAATGTTGCCAGTATCAACATGATGTAGCAGTGCCAAATCCATCAAAGTACTGACATTAATCAGAAGCAGATTTTTTTAGTTTCTTGAAAGAGAGAACCATGGCTTATTACACATTTTGTACCAAATGTACAGCATATCTATTTTCTTTATGAAATCATCAGCTGAGCTCAAGAAGCAAGCAAGGTTGAAAAAATACAATGAATATATTTGTTAACTATTATTGGATAAAATAATAAAATCAGAGATGGAATGTCTGATCAAGTCCTGGCTTCTTGGAAATATAAAAATCAGTCTAGTATAAAATTTAAGCTTAGTCAGTAGCTTGGGGTATTGGTAATATTAAATAAATCATGTTAAATGTTGGCAGTCATATGAATTTTCACACAGGCTAAACTGCAAATAACATTATGCATTTATGTTATCCAAGCTTGAGCTACACAGAAATTCCTATTTAGTGAAGTTCTTCTCCTTGTAGGACAATGGGAAATGACAGGGGTCAAAAAAATCAGGGACAACTTTGCAGGATCTGTCACAGAGTGAATTTCACACACAGCAGAACTGATGAACAAATTCACACTCTTACCCAGCCAAGAGGAGTTCTTATTAACTTTTTAGGCAACAGCTGGCTGATCTGGCACATGGGATCAGAGCAAGACCTCATTTTTTTCTGAAAACAAGAGATTAAGGGTGAGGATAGAGAAAATCCCTCTTTGTGGGTTTTCTGTGCTCACAGAAGCCCTCCCAAGGTATCAGCCTTCAATAGCTCACCTTCTGCCACTTCTGTAATGAGACATGGAAAGAGGTGACTTGAAAGGTCTATCCTGTCTGAGTAGATTCTCGTGTTGCAACCTCTGAGATCTGCATGGAGCTCCAAAATACTGTTTTGGCAAATGTCTTTGAAAGTAAGCCACTTTCTCACAAAGACCATTACAAATTAGAGAAAACTTGATTCACAAGAGCTTTGAGAAAAACAGGACGCTGAGATGCTCTTCTGACAGCAAGAGCAAGCTTTGTGTATTTTGTTAACCTTTCAATGTATTGGGTGCAAGATTATGCTGTAGCCACTCTGCCCAACTACAAAACGAAACAGAACCACAGTAAAACTGTCTGCCAAGTGTTGTGAAAAACAGAAATGAGCCAAACCCACAAAGATCTCTTAGGCAATACAACCTCCAGAATAGGCAGGTGCACGGACATCTGGAAATGTGAGGAAGCACACCTTCAAGTATTAAGAGTTTATGACCTGATTTAAAAAAAAAAGAAAACAAACAGAATAATGGAATACTGTCAGAGTAATCAATCTATTTATGTCATAAAGGGACTATAGCACAAATTAAATGAAAACAAAATATAGACAGAACAAAGTATAATATTTTTCAGCCCAACCTGAGAATTTGCTATGTGGCTTTTCCCTTGAAAACGAATCAATAATAATTAATTCTATTTAGATGTGTTGGAAGACACTATTCATAAATAGTGGTAATAATTATGCTGCCTTACTTTGCATATATTTCTCTTTTATTGTAATCAAACAAACTGTCCAATTACTAGTTGGGAAAAAAAAAATAAATCCAGAAGTCATTTTAGCCCTAATCTCTTTAAAGTTCTGTCTCTTCTTCACTGAACCGTGACCACTGAAGAACTGTCCACATTTGTGAATACAAGTGGACAAAATTCTGTAAACCTTTTTCCACATAAACAAGTGCTCCCTGTAGAGAAACTCAGTTCAAACTCAGCACCAGATTGAATTTGTTGGATTAGGCACTTTAAAATGGGACCAAATTACTTCCTTACCATTGGGAAAACCTGAAACATTACTGATAGCAGTAATGGAAACACTGCACTAAAGTATATACTAACTGTGTTGGGCAATGAGGAGTTTTAAAAAAGTCTTGGTGTTTATGCAGAGCTAGTGAATGTCAGAGTAAATAAGCAAACAAACCAAAAGAAATTGTGTTTTAAGTCAGTTGGTGTATTTTTGACAACAGCAATTTTAAAGTAGGACTTTGTACAGGTAAATAAATACAGGTTGTATTTTAGTTACCTCCCTGTGGTCAGTCCTAAAGTGGCCAGGTTTCATATCCTCTGGGGAGTAACCAAGGAATAGTCAGCTTAAACAAATTTACATCAGAGCAGCTAATTCAATATACTGTAATAAATGTCATTTTTCTTAGTCCATAAATTTTTTCCAGATAATATCCCTGTGAAATGAATCAAAACACGTTTTAAGTAGGGCTGAGTATGCCCCAACATTTGCCAAGCAGCACTCAACATTTTGTGTTAGTGTGCATAAAAAAGTGTAAAATAATCACTCATTTATCTTGTTCTCAGAAAAAATAACATATGCAAGATAAATAAATTTGTTCCTCTTATAATTAAAATTATCAATCTAAAATACCAGCTCCTGAGTTGTTGCTAAAGTAGAGCCTATGAAACAAGTTGCTCACTTCAGTTGCATGGCCTTATTCTAAATGCAGATAACCATGCTCAGCTAGGCTAAATGGAAACACAATGATCCTTGATCTTTCGATGAATGCGTTACCTGGAATAATTTGTTCTTTATATCTTACTCAGCAATTGTCAACAAAAAAAGCGATAGCGTTAATTGCTTTATGCTTGCTTACTCCAGCTGGAAAATTTTACATTCCATAAGAGAGTCCACAAACGCTGGCACAGATTTCTGGGTTTATTCACATGAGATTATGAAAACTGGTAAACTACTTGTCAGAAAAAGCATATGTTACCATATTTTGTCTTGTTTAACAGGCTTGCTGTTATTTCAGATTCACTGTGAACTATGCTAAAGATGATAAAAAAACCATTTTAATTACAGCTTGAAATTAAACCATTTCTTCCTTGAAGTACAATGCAAAAACATCACTGCTAAATGAAAATGTAAATTTTGTGAATTACATTAAAAGATCTTTCTCACTAAACATAAAATATAGTGATAGATGATACACATTATTTACTATGTGAGTCCGTGAGTTTGGGTATTCAAGCAACACCCTGGTGATTCAGCTAATGCCACAGGAAATCTTTTTCTCTTACTGTTCTTTGGCATGATAGAAGTACTATTTGAGGTTGGTTGGTTTTAAATTGCTCTGTTATTTGGACCTGTTACTGTTCTCGTTGAATTATCTGCTAATTTCACAGTGATTTCAATCACACAACATTGGGTCCTCATACAGGAGTATCATTATGGTAATGGTATAGTGATGAGCACTTCCATTGTAAATAATGATATGAAGGAAGAAAGTTCTGGTATTTTCTGAAATTTTAGACACAGCAAAAATATTAGAATAAACTTTAAAAGCAAACATGTATTGTTTTAACCAAACAGTCTGCAGAAATATAAAGGTAAAATTTTAGAATGGCCATTGACAACATTCTAATTTAATTTTGTTTCTGAGAGTTTTTTGAAGAGTCACAAAGACACCCATGTGCTGGTAGGCAAGGACTTTGAAATTTGAATGGAAAATAATCCATGAACTAAAGTTACTGCCTTTTCTTCTGTCATCCATGAGGAGAAATGCATTGACAAATGCAGCCAAAGCACTCTGCTTTGCCTAAGTGATAATATACAGAAAGTGACTGTTATGACATGAGGTAGATCCTGCAAGAAGCTTGTTGATAAAGTACACCTCAACCAGACATACTGCCTCTGTCTCTTTTCAGTATTTCAGTATACCACAGGGTAGTGGCTCCTCAGCAGGAAGCTGCGAGTGAACAGACCATAACCAGACGGCTTCACTACTACCCATTAACTACTCCTAGCAGTATCACATCTCTTGTGCTCATAGATGAAAAGCAACCATTACAGAGCACTGAGGGTTTACATGTTTGGAGATGACTGCCTGTTCCACTTCAGGTGGAATAAATACTTGCCTAAATCTGTGAAAAGGAGCTCATGTATACAATTTGAGAAAGAGATGTTAAATCAGTTGTTATCAGGATATTGTTGGCAGTTGAACTCATGACCTCTCACTGATTGTGTGCAGCTATTGCAAAGAAGATGAGAAATGACCAGCAGGCCTTTGGCAGGATTCTTTAAAGACTGGGACATCAGGACAACTGCAGTGAATCCAGGAAGCAAAGTATAAGGGCAAGATATTAATATTATATCTAACACATTCACTTGTCCAGGTTAGGTAAGTCGACAGATATTTTCAAGAAATGAAGAATCCCCAAGCCTGTTTCCTTTTACTTTTGAAATCTAATGGATGATTCACTATTAAAGAAAAAGAAACAATATTTTGCAACCAAATCTTTTGGTATAAGAAAAATTTTACACTCCGTCATATACATTAAAAATCAGAAATTTCTGAATGATCATTACTTTCCTTCCTTGCAGTGTTTATAATGTTTTAAAATTTTAAATATCTCTTGGAATTACCAGAAAAGGGTAGAATTTCAGTAATTACAAATGGATATAAATTTAAAAAACTGAACCCCCCAAAACCTCAATTAAATTTTCTAAAATACTTTGAAAGTTAATTATTTTGAAAGTGAATTTGAAAGTGAACAGATAAAATAAGTTGATTTGTAAAGACTTGAAAGAATTATTCAGAAAAATCCTAACCATTTACTCTGACTACTATCATGAGAAGCATCCTAGAATTAAGATCTTCAGGACAGAGCAAAGTGACAGCTGGAGAACTCTTGAAACACTGAACTAGTTGTTTTTCATTGCTTAAGAATTTTAATAAAATTTTTTATTTGCCATATGGTGTCTGGAACTGTAGAACTAGCCTTCCTAGCTGCTAAACAAACATTCTATAATGTAATAGATAATATCTTATATTCATATGACTACAATAAACTTGAATTATAGATGAACACCCAACCAACATCTGCTCCAAGTGATATATAGAACTGTATTTTATAACCCACACAGTGTTCTCTGCTGCTAATACTTATTAAATTACATTTTCTGACATGCAGATTATATTTAGTTTTAGATTACCTCATAACCTTCATATGTGGTCTCAATTTTCTTCACTATCAACACTGGGAGAAAAAAATGCTTATATTCTAAGTCTCATTTTCATCACCCAACACTTCCTTCAACTTTCTTTGTGTATTCAGTCTTCTAGGGCATATGGCTTAGTTACAAAAATAATAACATTGTTACATTTTCTTGATGATCTTGCCAATACTGATTATTCAAAATTCAGATTTTTTTCCCTAAGTAATATCATGTGTTCTCACATATACATATAGTGAAAGGCAGAAGTAGTTCCTTCAGTACTAAAAGACATATCAGTAGGTTCAGGATAATGAGGCTGATTCAGTAAGACTAGACCTTCAAGCTACATTTTCAATTCAATGAATACACATTCTCCTTAAAACGACAATGACACATGCATGAATGAACAGCAATGAAGTGGTTAATTCACTAGGAAAAGAAAGAACAGCTGTGGGCAGCTTATGAAAAACTATGTTTGACCTGTCCATCATGGAGACATTTGTTTAGTGCTGCAGGTGGCAGAGTTACTAAGAAAACCAACTTAATTCAACACAATCTTTGGAATGACTTGCTTTCTTGATAGTTTTCTGAACAGTGCACCTCTATGTGAAGTCATGATCGTTGCTGCAATGCTTAAAGATCCTTACTGGGAACCAAAAGATCATTGCAAAGAAGAGCATTGTGAAGGAGACATTATCCTCAGCATCTTTTAGCATATGCAAATACAAACTAGAATGTAAGATTAGGACACAATTGAAAGAAGCATTTCACCGTTACAGAAAATAGTACCAATAAACAGACCATTGTTACTAGCTCGAAACTATTATCCTTACTTTCTAACAGCTAAATCTAGTAAAAAAATTTTTGTTGATACACACTTTCTGTAAGTTTAAAAATTAGTTACATATTTAATTTTCTTTATTTTGTATTTCACCGAAATTTAGGTCATGCTTACTATATTTAAACAGTTAGTTTGCAGGTCCTCAAAAGGAATTCCTATGAAAATCAGTGGTATTATACCAGAAGATAACATGACCAGCTAAACATCTTGGGAACTACAGCTTCCAATTATCCATATCTGCTGAAACTGTACACTTGAAGAGCTCACGTATTTCAGACGAGCAAAGAGCAAAATATAATTTTAATCGACCATGGGACAGGAAGAAGAGAAGTAACGTGTTTCCTCAAGTCGTCTCTGAGAATTGACTGCAAAAGACAGCAGAGACACCTGGAAGATCTTTTGTATTCTTCTCCTACTTCTTGCTGACCATCAGTCTCCTTTGTCAATCGGCACACCTAAAAAGACCCATTGACACTAGTAGCAGGGAGAGACAGAATATACAATGCATATATTGGAATATGAAGCCAGGACTTCAGTTGTGTAGGCTGCTGAATCCCTATTATTTTAGACCAAGGAATACTGTTACCCTTCAGATGTCTTCAGGGACTCCCAACAGTGATCTGTGCACCACTCTATGAGTTACCAGTGTAGTGGCCTTCATGGATCTGACCATGAACAGAGGAAGTTATTGAGTTAGCTGAGAATGATGGCAAAACTGTGAAATTTGGTGTAGTGCCCGAGGACTGGAAAAAGAACAATGTCACTCCAATCTTCAAAAAGGGCAAGAAGTAGGACCCAGGGAAGTACAGGCCAGTCAGCCTCTCCTCCATCCCGGGAAAGGTGATGGAGCAGCTCTTTCTAGAGGTCATCATCAAGCAAGTGGAGGAAAAGAAGGTTATCAGGAGTAGTCAGCATGGATTCACCAGG
>Ga0181612_102245_pt1 | contig 21337 bp, 18 predicted proteins | sample HoacroProtozoa21_FD_119630 | JGI IMG/M metagenome (GOLD analysis project Ga0181612, IMG submission 119630) | Hoatzin crop microbial communities from Cojedes, Venezuel. Combined Assembly of Gp0051906, Gp0051904, Gp0051908
TAGATTACTTCAGAAAGCAATGCTTCTCGAGATAGTTTACCCTACTACATCAGTAGTTGTACCAGCTTTGAGTGAGGAACGCAGAAAACCCAAACTTATTATGCTCGACACAGGATTAACAAACTACCAAGCAGGATTACGCCGTGAACTTATCGGAGCCAACGATATTCTCGACGTGTGGCGCGGATATTTGGCTGAGCAGGTGGTTGCACAAGAATTACTCACGCTGAACGACAAGGTAAGCCAGCGACGCCAATTTTGGGTTAAGGGTAACGCTTCGGCAGAGGTGGACTATGTGTTAACGTCTGATTCACGTCTTTATCCAATCGAGGTGAAAAGTGGTCGCAATGCTCATCTGCGATCTATCCACTCATTCATAGACCAATCTCCTGTCGATATTGGTATAAGAATTTGGTCGGGCCAATATTCCATCGACAACGTGCAGACCACCATTGGCAAAAAGCCTTTTCGTTTGGTTAACCTGCCGTTCTATATGATTGGAAACATAGAAAAGATTATTGAAGAAAACAGATAATTATTGTATTTTTTTGCAATCTCGGTTGTGCTTGTTTGCACGAACTTTAGATTTGTGCTCAGCTTTGATAGATATAAAATCGGCAATAAATCATGTTTATTGCCGATTTTATATTAACTTACATACTAGTCCAAAATTAGTTTTTTAAGAAAAACAAGATAAATCAAGAAAAATTGACATTATGTCTAAAAAAACGACATTATTTTAGACATATCATATATAATGATAACAAAACAAATGTTTTAACATTCTAATGATGTCTAAAGGGAAATTAAAAAGTTACGTTTTTTATTTTTTAGATTTTAATAACAATATTACCTTTATTTTTCCCTTTTGAAATGTTAAAAACCTGTTTTGTTTCATTGAAATAATTGGTTTTCAAAAAGAAAATATTTATTTTGTCAAAAATTCTTGTTAAAATAGTTTTAATTATGACTGCTATTGATATTATTTTATTATATATTGTCAAACTAAATAATTCTACAGACAGAGATACTCAAAAGTTAATCTGGTTAGAATCTAAAAAGTAATTGCCTATGAGAAAATAAAATAAAAGAAGAATGTTCTTATATCTTTAAATATATGTAAAATTATTATTATAGTCCAACATATTAGTATTGGATATCTCTACCTCTTACGAATTTTCTGCAAAAAAATCCTTATAGAGGTTAATACGCATCCTCCCATTAAATTCTCAGTATTTTGTTGATATATTAAAAATATTGGGGAAGTTGTTAAATTTAATAGAAAAGCGGAGGAATATATTTCATATAAATTAATATATTATAAATTTATGTTTAAAGTTTATTCATTTTTTAAAATTTTTTCATTCAAACAATATTTACACAATCTCACAATTTTAAGAGGGTTAGATACGAATGGTTTAAAAGCCATTAACGATCTTATGGAGAAAGTTTATCCTGGCTTTCAAGGATTTATATCAGACTCCATTAATAATCATCCATTTTCCGTTTTTCCAAAAGCATTTGATTTCATCAAAAAGAATGGTGGAACACAAAAACTAGCGGATTATTATAATAATGCGGATAAAGATGAGAAGCAATACTTTATTGATACCATCAAAAAAACATTCAAAAAGGATTTCGAATACGAAGAGCAAATTTTACTATTGACAAAATTATCCAAGTTGAAAGGTTACGATAATTTGGCACATACATTGTGCGATGTTAAAGATAACATCGTTATGAGCAGCATACAATCTGGTCAACGAACAATAGATCAATGGAAAACATTCGTTAGACGTGAACAAGAAAGAGGTAACGATTTTAAGTTAGGTATTTTAGACCAAATAGAATTTCAAGAAGCCAAAGACCAAAACAATTCAGATAAATCTAAAGAGAACGAAACCAAAAAACAAGAGAAAACAAATAAATCTAAAGAAAAAGATATCACTTTTTTCCCTGAAGAACTTCTAGAACAACTTTATGATTATAATGGTGTAGTATTCAAAACAATTACGTCAATAGACGAGTTTAAAAAGATTATCATTCGAGCACCACATAAAGAGAAACTAGTACCTTGTGATGGAAAAACTCTTTTGCTATACTTTATCTTACGCCAACTTTCAAAAATACCTCCAAAGGAGAAAAGAGACGATTGGTATGACGATATTCTAAAAGAATGTGGTTTAGATAAAGATAAAGTCCGCAAAAAAGCAGGTGATGCATTGAATTCTAACAATAATAATACACGCAATACAGCTAAACAGCTTAAAAATATTTTTGATGAATATTTAAAGTATATATAATCATCCATCACTGAATCCTTTCTTTTACTATACAAACACTTTAAAAATATGGCGTGATTTCCAAAAAAAAATGGAATTCACGCCATTTTTATTATCGCAAACACTCATAAAAGTGATGTATGCCCCCGAATTGCCCCGAATGCCCTTTTTTTTACCCTACATATTATGCTCTTATATTTAAGGTAACTTGTTGATTTTCAATTTTTTATAAAAAAAGTGCATTTTTTCTGAAAATTTTATTTTGCCCATTGTATGCACTTTTGCACCTGTGAAATTTGCCACAGAAAACAATCCATAGTGGGTTGTTAATTAAATCATTTTATTTATGCGAACAAAATTTTTTAAAAAGCCTTTGTGGCAAGTAACAATAGGCGAATTTCTTTCCCTATTGAATGAGTATCTAACTGCAAATTTTCCTATTAAGGAGGAAAAGCAAGAAGTGGAACCCGTGCGCGAAAAAAGGTATGTTTACGGTATTCCTGGTATCGCTGCACTGTTTAATTGTAGTCTTGCGACTGCTAACCGCATTAAGAAAAGCGGCAAGATTGATGACGCTATTATGCAGACTGGACGCAAAATTGTTGTGGATGCAGATCTTGCACTGAAACTAGTACAGGAAAGCACGTGGCAGAATAAACGAGGAAGGAGGATGCAATAATGGGTACATTATCTGTTGATTTCAATTCTGTCACAAGCTCCGTTAAAAGTTTGTCTACAGAACCTAAATCGAGCGAAGGGCAAGAGAAAGAAGCAGGTGTCACTACGCCCACTTCACTCTCTTTCCCGATAGAGGTTTTCCCTCTAGAGATTCAGGAGATTATCTCGTCGTATCTCCAGAGCGAGGGTTTTAATCATGACTTTTTGTGCGCTTCCATGTTTACCGTGTTTGCTTCGGCTATGGGAAATCTATGGGAAGCGAAGTTTACGAGTACGATGCGTGTGTCACCTATATTATATATGGTGCTCATCGGACCACCTAGTTCGGGGAAAACACCGCCGTTGCGTCAAGCGGTGATTCCCTTGCAGCGATATGATAAGGAGAACGACGATGTTTACAATCCCCAAAAGAAAGAGTATGATCGTCTGATGCAGATGACCTCAAAGGAACGCAAGGAACAAGGTTTTGAAGAATATCCCGAGAAACCTGTTCACAAGGAAATCCTTGTTATTGATTTCACTATTGAAAAATTGTTCTCTATTATTAAAGACAATCCGCATGGCAATCTAGTTCTAGTAAACGAACTCAATAGATTAGTAAGCAACCTCAATCGTTATGGTAAGGGTTCTGACGAAGGTTATTGGATAGAATTCTTCGATGGCAATCAAGTAAAATATGAACGCAAAGGGTCTGGTGAGTATATCAACGTGTTTCGCCCTTACGTTTCAGTCATCGGCGGTATGCAACCAGGTCTACTATCCAGGATGTTCGGAGGCGCACGAATGGCAAGTGGATTCACAACACGATTCCTGAAAATCTTTCCGGACATCACAGAGATGCCGAAGTGGAAACAGGCAGACGAAATGAGTGAGAATGTTACGCTCCGTTGGGAGAATATTATTCGTCGAGTGTTAAAGAAAGAGACGGAGTGCGAATATGATTCTAATGGTGAAATCGTTCCGAAAGTTCTAAAGTTCTCACAGGATGCTATTAAGATTTTATCTCCATGGGAGGAAAAAATCGAACAGGAATGGGAGAACGCAGACAGCTATATACAGGGTGTTTGCGGAAAACTCAAGACCTACGTGATTCGGTTTTGTCTGATTATCCATGTTATGCGAATCATTTGCGAAGAGGTGACGGATGAGATGATTGACGAAAAAAGCGCGAAGGCAGCTTGTACACTTGCAGATTACTTTCTAGAAATGGATAAGCGTGTTCACAATCTTGTGAGCAACAAACCTGTGGATACTGTACACCAGCAGCTCTATGACATGCTGGAGGATGAGTTCTCTACCGCAGATGCAGTATCTGTTGGAACTTCCTTGAAGTTATCAGAACGGACGGTAAAACGTTTTCTCAGTAACGGCATAGGCAACTACTTAAAAAAAGATCGTCATGGCATCTATACAAAGTTTGATTAAAATAAATGTTTCACCACGTGACACTTTCGGCACTTTGGCACTTTCTTTAAAAAATGCCAAAAGGTCAATAGTGCCACACAAAAAAATTAAATATTATGAATAAACATCGATTTGTATTACAAAATTATAAGGGACCTTCTACTAGGTTTGAATGTCCCCATTGTCATCAACAACACTGTTTCACTCGCTACATCGATACGGAAGGCGTTATTCACTTTCCTGATTATGTTGGCAGATGTAACCATGAGCACAGATGTGGTTATCATTATACACCCAAACAGTTTTTTCACGACAATCCTGAAATGAAAAAGTTGCTTTTCAATAATACTAGTAGAGACTTCAAAAGTGTCAAAGTGTCGAAAGTGCCACGCATGCAAACGCAGAAATTGCAGGAGCCCAAAGTTGAACCGTACTATTTTGACCATGAGCTTTTGAAGGATACTTTGGGGCATTATTCGATAAATAATCTGTATCTGTTCCTAGCGAAAAATTTCGGATATAAGAATGCAAAAAATATGCTTTTAAACTATAATGTTGGGACAGCAAAAGTGTGGCGTGGTTCTACGGTATTTTGGCAGATTGATATCGAAGGTAGACCACATGACGGAAAGATTATGATGTATGATTCCGAGACGGGGCATCGCTCTAAGGATCAACGATACCACGTCAACTGGGTGCATACGCTGAAAAATATTGACAAGAATCGTATTCGACAATGCTTCTTCGGCGAACATCTTATCAGACAGGAAAGAAATCTTTCAAAAAAGATTGCCATTGTAGAGAGTGAAAAGACGGCTATCATCGCTTCTTTCTACCTGCCTCAATTTGTGTGGATTGCCACGGGTGGTAAAGATGGAATGTTCCGCCAAGCTGACCTATCCATCTTTCAAGGGCGCGAGGTTATATTCTTCCCTGATTTGGGAATGACTAGAAATTGGCGAGAGAAATCTATTTATTTTCTGCGTCGTGGCATCAATGCATTTGTATATGATTTTTTAGAACAGAATGCCTCTGAAGAAGATAAACAAGCAGGTTTAGACATCGCAGATTTTCTCCTTCAAGAAAACCCTCTCGAATATCTTCTTAAGTTAATGAAAGAAGAAAATCCTGCTGTCGAATTGATGGTCAATCAATTAGAATTAGAGATTAGTGATGATAATTAAAATTGGGTTTTGTTAGCAAGTTATGCCGAGGTTAAACCTTCGACTACTTGCTACTCCTCTTTTCGGGGTCGGCGGAAGTAATCGCAGGCTCATACTTTATATTAACTTTTTATTAAATTAAAATTATTTTTAATATGTATAAAACAAAACAAAATCAGCAAGTTCAATCCAAGATTGAGCTTTGCAAACACCGAAACAAAGTTCTCGGTACCAAGGTCAACGCAGAACAAAAGGCGTTCATCCAAGCGAAAGCTAAACAGTGTGGAATGACAGTTAGCGACTACCTTCTTAGTTGCGCATGTCGCTATCAACCGAAAGCTCGTCTTACACCTGAAGAAGCACGTTACATCGCTAACCTACGCGACTGTCGCAACGACATTAAGCGTTTCTTTGCTACATTCAACAGTCTGAGTGCGGAAGAACGCAAGATGTTAGTAAGAGGATCAGCGAACATGCGATATTGGTTCCAACTAGTTGCGGACATCACTAACAAATTGAGTGATTTTCTAAATCGGGTCAACGCACCGAATAGGATTCCTGACCCAAGTATTAACAATTTAAACAAAGAAAGATTATGATAGCAAAAGTAAAATGTATATCGCATGGCATAAATTGCCTGCGATATATAACGGGAGAGTCAAACAACAAGAAACATCCCGAGAAGATTTATTTAATTAAAAATTATCTTTTAGATTCAGCAATGGATGCTACGAGCATATACGATAAGTTCGACTCCGCTTGTACTGCAAAAAGTGCAAAAATAAAAGACAAAGTTATACGAATAGAACTTAGCCCTTCGAAAGAATACACAGAAGGATTCACATCGGATGATTGGCGGAGATTGTGGGATGATTTCATACATGAGTTTGATAAAATCGAAATTCGTAATCGCAAAACTGATGAACTTATATCAGAGAAAACCGATCTTGCTAATACGATGGGAACGGTGTGGTTGCATCAAGAAAGTCGTAGTGGGATTCCTCATCTCCACGGAGCATACTGTCGAGTGGATAAGTATGGAAGAACAAACAATGATCATAGAATAGAAGTTAGAGCGAAACTTGCTGCTGAGCGCGTTGCTTTAAGACGTGGGTGGATAACAGCTCAATCTATTCATGACTCTAATGTAGAACAAATAAAGACAGATTGCATCTCGCTATTGCACAAAATGGATAGATGGGATTGGGATCTTTATGCGAAAGGACTTCAACAAAAAGGTTATAGCGTTAACTTCCGCAAGAATCATAACGGAAAAATCGTAGGTTATTCCATAAGAAAAGGTAATGCTATCTACCATGCAAGCAAGTTACGTACAAATCGCCTCACTGCAGCACACATCAAAAACACATGGATAAATATTCATCGGGAAATAGCAGTACAAGAAGAAGTCAAACAGCTAATATTCCAGGCATCTCGCTTGGGAAACGATATCTCAAAGCAAGAACATCCAAAAACTACATCCTTGGTGAGAGACTATTCTATACCTCGCCCTGATTCCGTTTCTTATTCCATATTTAATAATGGAAAAGATTTAACGTTATTCATTCCGCAAGAAGTGGATGATTATTTCAAAGATGAATTTGACGAACGCACTATTAGTAATAGTCTTGAATTATGTAATTTAGCAGTGGCTGCTTTTGCACAACTGTTAATACCCTCTGTTTCAGAATCATCCGTCGGTGGAGGAAATTCCAATGATTTACCTTGGCGCGACAAAGATGATGACGATCTTATGTGGGCACGTCGCTGCGCGATGTATGCCAAACAAAAATTAGGAGTACAACCCAAAAGACGTTGGAGGAGATAACTTATGAGTAAAAATAAAATAAAAATAAAGGCATTTGAAGAGGAGAATAGCACAAATGATCATATCCCTCTCGAAGTCTTAAAAGCTAATAATGACTTGAATACAGTCAATGAAGAACTTGATAAAAGTCGACAACAATTACTACTTGCTACTGACGAAATAAAAAAAGCAAACATGCTTATGACTAACATTCTCGAGCAAGTTCCTCCTCTAATGGAAAAATTTGACTTGGCAATAAAAGCAGCAAATTATGGTTTTAATGTCAAAGTACCAGAAAAAGCACAGCGTGAATTTAAAGCTGCTGCCACTGCTATAGTTGATGACATGATAACGCGTATAAATACGGAGGCAAAAAACGTTGTTGATAATATGGTAAAGCGTATGAAAACGGTGTCACAAGACTTTGTTGATAATATGACGCATCACTATAAGTGTATACCTATTCGACAGGGCATCTTTTGGGGTTTGATTGCCTTTGTATTAGACCTCTTTGGTTTCTTTGTCAGCATCCTAGCTTGGAATTTCAAACTTCAAGACGCCCATATATGGCAGGTTATCGGCGGATTTCTTATAGCGATGTTCATTCTTGGATTACTTTTGTATTTCATTTTTAGAAAATAAGACTTTCATACGAGAGATAGGCTGACACTGAACTAGGAAACGTGTATTGACATGAACTTCTGAGTATATGAAAAGTGAGGGAACTATGTATCCCTCACTTTATTTTTCGTTTGATTCAGTTTTCTTGCACATATATATTATAGGTATAAAAAAAGAAATATAACAAGCTCTTTACATCAATCTTTATAAAATTCTTTTTATAGTAAAAATGCAAAAATCTCGTAAATTCTGCTATGTTTATGGAAAATTGTGTATTTTTACGACTCAAAAGCCATGCTAAGTAAAAACAGCATCCAAATCATTTTTGCTTAAAAACATTATGATAATGGAAATGGAAGGTAACAGAACTATATTTTAAGATTGCAACATGACGATTCCTTCTTCCGACATACTCTCAACCAACTATATGAATCGTGTTTTCGATTCAACAACAGCAACCTATAAGTTTTATTGGTTTCTGTCGCTCCTTGATATGCATATGCAAGGGAAAACGGAAATGTTTGCTTTGGATGTTTGTGCAAGAATGGTAGCGTACGCATGGTATCCCGTTGAATACTTTAAGTTGTCTTTTGGTTTTGGTGACTCAATGTCAAATATTATTCCCGAAGTAGCAAAGTTGACGGGTATAACGGTAGATGATAAGTTGGAAGATAAGAATGAAGTTATTGCCCAAGCCGTGAAAGAGAATATGGAAGTGAGAAGGGTTGTAAAAATTCTTCTTAAAAATGTTCCGTTTAGATTCCTAAAACCTTGGATTGATACATCCAACGATAAAGAATTGGAGCGTCGCTCACAAACGCTTGAGAACGAATGCCTTTATTCCCTAAACGGCAAAAATGAAAATCTTACTCTTACCATCAATCCCAAATGGAGTACCTATCTCACGAACAATTATGAGGTGCTTAAGAGTTTTGCACTATGGCATTTGACCCAATTTGTGCAGCAGAAGAATCCCAACGTACCAAATATCGCTAACAAATTACTACGTCCGGAAACTCGAGAACCGCTAACCAAGCAAAAGCATTTTTGGAATAAGGTTATAGAGATTGGTGGCGCATTGAATTGTATATACACGGGTAAAGAGCTCGGCATTAATGCATTTGAACTCGATCACTTCATGCCATGGAGTTTTGTATCGCACAATCAGAACTGGAATCTCATACCTGCCGATGGTTCATTCAACTCGTCAAAGAATGCCCGCATTCCCGACTTGGGCTATTATTTACCAAAAATGGCAGAGATACAGCATCACGCTCTGCGCACTTATCTTCCGCATTCAGGTAAGAAAGATACTGTGCTCGCTGAGTATTACGCCCTCGGTTGCTCTCCTCAAGACCTTATGGAAATGAACGACGCTCACTTCCTCGAAATTTTCAAGAACACTTTTGCCCCATTGAGTCAGATGGCAATGAACATGGGGTTTCTGACCTTAGGACCACGATAAAACCATGGAACCAAAGAAGATAAACCATCCTTATTTGACAGCAATTAAGCGTACAGCGATTTCTGTACCAACAAGATATTTGCTTCAGCATAAACTAATAAAAGGGAAAATCCTTGACTTTGGTTGTGGTTATGGTTATGATACAGACGAACTAAAAAAACAAGGATTCGACATTGTTGGCTACGACTATTACTATAGACCCGATTTCCCTTCAGAAAAATTTGACACAATTATCTGCAACTATGTGTTAAATGTGCTTGAACCATACGCTCAGGCAGAAGTAATGATGAACGTTTCCAACCTACTCGCGCCTAAAGGTACAGCCTATTTTGCAGTACGACGTGACTTAACCGAAGAGGGGTTTCGCCTGCATGCCATCCATAAACAATACACTTACCAATGCAACGTAAAACTGCCATTTAAAAGTTTGACTGCCAACAAAAGCTACGAACTTTATCAATATACGCATTTTAATAAGCTTCCTCGCACCGAAGGAGAGACTTGTCCCTTCTGTCGCCTTTCAAGAAGAGTAGAAATTATATGCGAAACTGCAACCTGCGTAGCATTCTATGATGGTTATCCCGTTTCGCCAGGACACGCATTAATTATTCCGAAGCGGCACGTTGCCTCTTATTTTGACTTAACAAACCATGAGCGAGAAGCCATGAACGTCATGCTTCAATACGTTAAGCAAAAGGTTGATGAGCGCTTTCATCCAGACGGATTCAATATCGGTATCAACGTTGGAAAAGACGCAGGACAATCCGTTTTTCATTGCCACATGCACCTAATACCACGTTACAAGGGTGACGTTCCAAATCCCAAAGGCGGGGTGCGCGGGGTGATACCAAATAAGCAAAAGTATTGAACCAATAATATCACATCTTTTATCTTCCATTGCTATAGTCTTTCACTTTTGATACTCGAAAAACGACACCATTATCTTTAAGTACTTTAAGGTGTTTACAGAATGACTTTCCTAATGAAGACTTTCCATCTATATTTTTTTAAGTTTTAAAGGCAAAAACTAATACTCACTATTAGGGTTGGTCATTAAAGCGATTGCTTGCAAAACTGCATGTGTCTTACCGAATCCCGTTAGGAGTGGAATTTCTATCAACCCTCTCTCCCTGTATTTGCGAATTATTTCACAAATACTTTTTACTAAAAGATTAGTGAACTCATATAAATTAATTTAATAATATTTATTTGATTTTCAGAAAATTACTCAAAATTATTAAACTTTTTTATAGACATTAAAACATCAACCTTCATCTTTTATGGTCTTGACGTTTCTCGATTATCAACTATCCGTATTCTTTACTCTATCATTGAAAGTTTAGCATCAATACGAAACCATTTATTTCGCCATTCAGTCTTACTCACACGACAAACAAAAGCCTTGCCGGCATCCATTAATCGGGAAATCATCAGGTTCATCTCCATTGGAACCCAACCTACGCGTTCCTTATCAAGATACACGCCAATAGCTGCCGAATCATATTTATTATTTGGATCACGGAGCAAACGAAGCACTGTTCCTTCTGTAATCTGTGGAGCCAACTCATTTATATTCTTGCAATGCGTAGTTCCAGCAACAACGATATCCAAAAGAAATATCTCTCGTGTAAACGGCAAAAGTCCTTCATTTCCTTTGCTCAAAAGTGCGAGAAGTGACTCGCTGATAGGTACTATCTGATTATCCATATACTTAATCCTCCGTTATTAATTTGTATCTTTCTGCTTATATACGTTTTTGCTCTATCAACTGATCATGCTCTCGTTCCAATTCTTCCTTCTTCTTTGCTAAAGCATCAGAATCTTCAAGTAAGGAACGTACATTGAATGGAAATGAAGTAAGCAGATATGCTATATCATGTTCTATCTCTGCAATTTGTTTTTGCAGACGAACTTTCATTTCATCTAAGGTTTCTTCGTTCTTACTCAATAGCGTATCTACATTCTCATCCATCTTTAAACGCATTATCATTTCGCGTAATAAGTTTAAGTCATGGGTGTGATAAGCTGCTTGCGCTTTAATAAAAAGTTCTGCATCTATCTCTTTTTGGTTAGGATTCAAATCAGGATGCAAACGTTTTACCAATACACGATAGATGTCATGCATCTCTTTCATGTCAAACTCACTGATGGTCCCTGCTTCTTGGGCAGCTTTCAAGGTTTCTTGCTGTTGCTCAATCTGCTTATAATAATCCTTTAGTTCTATCTTGACCTGAGTATCTATAAGGTTTACATTAGGTTTTTGGTCACGGTTGATATAACTTTGAGCTAACTCGACCTTTCGCTTTAACGCTCGGACTTCTACCTGAAGCAGGTAATTTTCATACTGAGCTTGCCCGAGCTCCTTCAGATAGCGGATATACAAATCTGTCTTTTCGGTGCTGATCATAAAATCCTTTTGAGTATAAAGCGTTAAGAACTTCTTTCTAAGTTCTTCAACCTCCGCCTTTAGTAATTCCGTTTTAGGGTCTAATGCGAGTGTATTCATATACGTTTTTAATCTATTTGTAAATTACAAATTGTCTTTATAACCAATTTCGATCCAATGTTTTGAATATGCAGTTTCGCTCATATCATCTAGATATTCTTGTAGGAATTTAAATGGAATAGGATATGTCATGATTTCGTTCCATCGTCCAAAACCAAATCTAAGCATTTGTAAAATCTCAGAAATATCCTTCGCGATCTGCCTATCATCATTATGATGTAATATAAATATTTTTCGTACTCTTGGCATTCTATCCATCTTTGTTCCATTCATTATCTTCAGATTTTCGCTATTGAATCCAGCAATATATGAATATGCTCCATTCTCTTCGCCATCAATACCCTCTGAGAGCCAAACGTGTAAACCGATGTAACCACGTAGATACTTATGCACCACTTGTTTCCTCTTGAACAAGGATAGAGGTTCCGATTCTGCTAGTATTTTCCCATATGCTTCATCTATCTCTGAAACGTCCAAGATGGGTATCTCATCAGTATCTACTATGAGGAATATGTTACCATCTTTTTTAAGTACCATATAATCCTTTGCTCCTTTTATCTTGAAGAAGTTATCATAAGACAGATAACTTTGTGCGAAATCTTCAAAAGAGATTGGGACTTCATTATAAGAAAAACCAAAATCCTTGAAGTGCATACTCCCATTTTCTGATAATGTTAAGATAGCACCTAAAACATTGCCATTATTGATTTTGTAACGGGCAAATTCCCAACAATTAAAAGCTGGGATCATTACATTTGGCATCATTCGATTTCGCAAGCAGTCTTTGACGACAAGTTCCAATAGAATACGCCTTGTTTCGCTATCTGAAAATTTCTCTCTCTCGTTTTCACTATCATACACAATGTGCTGGACAGCAAGGCTGCTGTTAGCCATTCTATTTAGGGATTGAGAATAAAATGTTTGCTGCTGTTCTTTTTCCTTTGGCTCACATAACTTTATTAGCATTCCAGTGGTAGGCGCTGTCTTTGGAAATTCTAGAATATTGCCGACAACATTTACTATAGCTTCTCTTATTCGGTTTATGTAGGTCTTTGAGTCAATAGTCTTAAATGGATCTTCAAAATAGATGTTTTTGCCTTTGAGATATTCTTGCAAAAATGACATAGTTTCTTTCTCTGTCCTACGAGCATCATAGTAATATACAGGGAAATCGCAAAAATCAATGCTTAACATTGATTTGAAAGAGGCATTTACGCCATCTACTACTTGCGCAAGTGCAAATAATTTTCCATGAGTATAATTTTCTGGATTATACGGCCAGTATGGGACCATGTTGTGCTTGTCGGCAAATCGCTTCTTTTGAATATAGTATTGCGTCAAATCAAGATTTTGGGTGTTTAATTTTCCGACGATGACAGGTTTAACGGCGACACCAGACCACCATTGCCCATATACATCCAGACTTGTTTGGAAAACGCAGTTGCTGTGATTGATTAATTGCTTAACATCACGCGGATTCGAGAAAGAAATTGTCTTAGCAGTCAAGTTCATATATTCATTCACCTCTATCTTAAGACAAACAAGTTCTTTCCGACTTTTTGGAACAAGGAAATTCTTGTCATCACAAAGCAAAAGATTGCCATCGTTGTACATCATTCTATCTGGTTTTCTCTTACCTAACGAATTGATAGCAAGCGAAGCCAAAATCCGTTCTTGAAGTTTACTGTCATACTCCTGCAGCGTATCTATTTTGAATCGAATGTTGTCATATTTTCGGAGGCTATTTAATATAGCGTCTGTTTTCTCTTTATTAAACAATATAAAGAATCGAACATTCTTGCTCTGTGCTCCTGCCCATCTAGCCCTAAGTCCAGCTACTGAAATAAATGATTCTTCAGAAAGTTGCTCGTAAGCCAGGTTCTTTAATGATTGGTCTATGCTATAATATGATACTATAGCATATTTAGCAAAAAAGCATTGTTTATCAAACGACAAATGTATTTTATTCGTCGTTATTGGTAAGTTCAATATTTCGTGTTCACTAAGTTTCACCATAGTTCATTTAGCCATTTATATATTTCCGTATTCTTTCTATTGCGCTCGGAATCACAACTCCGTTATTATCTATCATACCACCTATCTCATGAATATCGTCAAATGAGTCTTTATCAATGAGTAGCATGTTTACGACAATTACTTCACATCCTAGTCTTTCTTTTTTGTACTTTCGCTTTTCGGCGGTACTCCAATCGCCAACTTTGTCATTATGGTCAACTTTCGGATTCATATTTTTCACATCAAAAGCGATTTTGTTGCTTCCATCAGGATTACATACGACGAAATCCGCCAGTTCGTATTCTTTTCCTTCTAGATGTTTGAAACAACTTACTGAGCAATTGGTATAATGTAGGACAAGTGCCTTAAAGGCCTCTTCACCAATTTCTCCTGCATAGTCAGTGCTCAAAATCTGAGGATGAAGTATCAAGCCTTCTTGTTTCCATGTTGTCGCATAACCATTTTCCTCAAAATACTTACGTATAACATCGTTCTTCATCAAGACATCTAATCTAACGTATGATGGAGATATTGCAAATGGAAATCTTTTCCCTTGTCCATTTGGACATGCTCGCATGCGGTTGTCATAGTAATATGTGATACCTCCGTTGTTGTCATGTTCCCAATTTCCATAACACTTATGTATGAACGTAAGCCTTCTATCTTGTTCATCTAATTCTTCAAGACTATCTATTACCGGTTTTGTTATAATCGTGTGCTTATAACTTTGATTCATAATTTGACTAACATTGATGCTATGAGGAATACCCTGTTCGTCATCTCCTTCAATCTCTTCATAGTCATTTCTTGGAGAAGTAAAATAAAGAGCTTTGCTTCGCATTTGATTCAATAATTCTTGAGCTTGGTTTGCCATATTGCATCGGACAATCTCTTCTGGCGATGAAACATCCAAAGTGATTGGGGTTTCAAATATATAATTGGCTAATGTCCTAAATTCTTTTGTTAGTGATTTGTCCATGTTTTCTTTAAGAAAGAATTCCTTCATTGTTTCGTCAAATAGGATATATGTGATTTTAGGCTTATTTCTTGTTCGACATAAACGTCCTACTGCTTGTTCTACTATAGTTTGTGCCCATGCGGCTTTATCTTTCATTATTCCAGGATTTGTTTTCTCTCCAAAATAAAATGCTCCTGAAATGGCTTTCCAAAGCCATTGTGAAACATCGTTTTTAGACAAGCAACCACGTTCATATAACATCATCAAAATAATCATCGCATTATATAAACTCTTTTCGTATGTTGACTCGTTACCATCTTCATTCATCATTAAATAAGATGTTGGTGACTGAAGAAATATTGCATCCCAGTCTTTTTTCTTTATTCCATCTTCCGTTTCCCAACTATCTCCAACTAAGTAATCCAACTCTTTTGGTATGCCATACTGAAGATTTGTTCCAGCTTTGAAACTACCATACGCTGAGATAAGCATCAGTTTAGTATCTTTGCTTTCACTCAATTCTGAAAGGATCTCTTTCTCAACTTCTTCCCAATCTTTAGAAATTTTTATAAATTTATTTTCCCAATTTGTTGGCATTTCGTCATCGCATTGAGGCATTTCTTTATACGATCCATCAATCAAACAGCTTAAGTATTGGAATTGGATTCTATCTTTATCTCCTGTTCTGTTTTGAAAATATATCATACTATGAACGTCTGGATGTGTATAAAACCAATGATATACTTCAATAAATTGAAATAATCGATATAAATTAAATTCTATATCATTATTATTTTTATCCTGCTTTTTGAGATTACGCAAGGTTATTCTAAACCATTGCTCATCTAAACCTTCTTCTTGCGCTTCTTTAGAAAACATTTTTTTGTATTTTTCTGGCAATTGCCAATGATTTTCGCGAGAATCAACATATTGATGATGTTTAATGGGCATTATCTCAATTTTATGTTCCGTTGGATATGTCTTCGCAGATAGATTATCAAATTTTTCTATATCTTTTTTAGATAAAGTTTGTACTCTATTACCTAAGACTTGTTTCAAATATTCTATATCAAAGTTGCTGACCACAGAACGGCAAGAAGATGTAGCCGAACAGAAAACTATAGAAGTTCCGTTCTCGTTCAATAAATCTTCTATAATTTTTTCTGGAAAATAGTTTATTTCTCGACAAGATAATCTTACACGATGTTGATTATCCTTGTCATCGATTTCTTCTTGATATAACTGTATTCCTTGAGAATATACAGAAAGGTTGGGCAATTTTAATAATTGTTTTTCATCTTGAACAACTATGTTCTTTCTGTTGGTAATAAATTCATTGATTTGTTGTTCAAACTGATATTCTGATGTAGTTTCAAATCGCGAAAATAATGTGTGTATTTCTCTTTCGAGCGTTGGCCAACCTAAAAAATGATTAATGGATAAATTTCCATTAGAAACATTGGCAATCTCATTCTCAAAATTTTTTCTACTATTCTCAAGCATTTCCATCACGACTTTTCGGAATTGTGATTTTATTGCAGTCGTATTATTACGAACTAACGCAAGAAAGTCATCCAAAGAAACCACAAAAGAGAATCTTTTCTTAAGATTTTCTTTGTCTTTGCTATGAACTAATCGAAACTCTCTATCACCTTTTTTATAACAAATATATGAATATAAATAATTGTTCTTTTCAGTAATATTTAATTTAATAGCTGGACCAGAAAAAAACACACCTCTACGATAATCCTCCAAATTTTCATTTATGTCAAGAAATATATTTTTATAAGGTTCCGTATTATCAAAGTGTCGTTTCCAGTTTTTCTGAATAATACTTTTCGCTTTGTTTATACAATTCTCAAGAAGTTTTCCATAATATTCATTTGACAAATGTTCTGATGAATCTATTAAATTTTTATATTGTAAATAACCATTGTATCCTTTAGCAAAACGCTTCGCGCCACCAGAATTCGCAATACCCTGATCTATTATTGCATCACGCATTGCCACTGCAGCTTGGTCTGATTCATCGAAAAATATAAGTGTCCTTTTATTTCTTTCTGCAAAATCTGATAATTTAATCTTTTCGCCTATAATAGGGTCTATTCCATACATCGCTTTATGTACAGTCATCAAAAGAACTTTCTTGTTTTTATATTCAATTTGTGGATAGACCTTTATTAACGAGGGAAATTTTTTGACAATGTGGTCTATTCTAATATGTTTTTTCAGCGTAGTATTTTGTATGAACTTTCTATAGATTTCAAAAAAATCACGAATTGCTTTTCTAAGATTTGACTCGTTTTCTTTAATTTGATTTTTAAGATATTCATTATTACTATTCTCAAATGTAGTTAACAATCCAGATAAAACCTCAAAAATTTTTTTGATATTGTTATAACTATATTTTAGTCTTTTAGTATTGCCATTTACTCTTTGTTCGTCAATTTCTTTTTCAATTTCCTCGAGAAAAGTATTAAATGATTTCTCTTTAATCGCCTTTTTAATAACTTCTGAATTGTTTTCTATGACAAGTTTATCGCTTGGCTTAATGAGACTATTCTTTCCATTGATGGATCGGTCAATCTCACGATTCATGCCATCCACTAGTTTCTTTTGAACGCACAAAATGATAATGCGGTCAAAATACTGTGGATAATAGTTACAAGTCAAATTACCTATGGTATATGATTTCCCTCCACCTGTTGCTATGTCACAGATGTGAAGACCTGGTTTTACATAGGTCTTAAAAATATTTTCAACGTGATTGCTTAACTGTGTTTTGTAATCATCCATAAAGTCATATGTCTATTATTTTGATGTACATTATAAAGTTATACCTTTTCGATGAACTAGCGGAACGCCTGATGGACTAGTAACCTTGCGAGAAACCACCTTTCTTTTGTCCGAAAACTTGCCAGATGCTTTTATGCGTTTCGCAAATCAACAAATTCAGTAAAGAAAAAGTTAATATCTGGGGATCGAAATTTATATTATGAGGATCTTCTGAATTATCAATTTGGGGGTTATCTCCTTCTTCCCACATCCAGATTATATCATGTTGAACGGTGTGCATCGTGTATTTTTCAACATGGATTCGTTGTTTTTCAAGAGTATATTTACAATCATAAATACAAGATAAGATAGGAACTTCCAACATAATAGACAAAAGATTATTCTCCTTCACATCAATCTTTAATATTTCTTTTAACTCTTTAGAGAGTTCATCCATTTTTTCGCGTATATGAAAGCCTAAAGAACCTTCTCTTCTAAAGTTATGAGACATCCTCAAGATAATCTGTATATAGTTATTGATTGCTTCTCGGTCTGGTTTTTTAGTGAGAAGGAGAATCATCAGTTTATCAAACTCTTTATACACATAGACAAACTCAGGTGCAAGCCATTCGTATGTTTTTATTCGTTCTATAGGTTTATATATAGAATCAGTTAGTACATCCAATGACATACCTTTATAGAATGGTGTGCCCATTGAGATTGCAGCGATGGTCATCGCTCCGAAGATGAGTTGTTGTATAGGATTTTCTATTCCTAACTGATTTTTTAGGCAAGAATAGAACTCAAGAGGTAAATCTTGGAAACGTTCTATTTTGGAAAGTTTATGTCCCATATTATCTTGCATATCGAAAAAGTAGTAATCTCTTGGTTTGAAGGTATCTGTTTCCTCGAAGAACTGATAATTAGCATATACGTTTACCTTTTCCCCGTTATATAAGATTCCGACGACTGTTGAAAAATACTCTTGCAGGAGATATACACTTTTAAAGAGTTTATCTTTCCATATTGTGTTATGTATATCTTCTATGGAATCCATTGTAAAGAGGATGATGGCGTTTCGGTTTATTTTCTCGTATGGAATGAACCACGCATCAGGTTTTTCTCTATCTCCTATACCTTCAAATCCCAGTTTTCGGAATGTAGTTTTTTTTCCCCATCCTCCGTAGGCGAAATCACCTTCTTTAGGATGTAGGTCAAGCAATTTTTTTGCTTTTTGTCTTACTTCGTCTTTAGTTAAATACATGTTCAACTATTTAATAAATTTTTTAATAAGAAAATTTATCTTATCTTGATTCAGTCCCATTTCATACAGTCTCAATTTCAGAACCTCGATAAAGGTTGGCGGTTCTAAGGCGAAGTGTTCTTCCGAATAATCGGACACAAGACCAGAAAGTAAATCAAGTTCTATAACGTTAGGATCATCGGATGGAGTATTCTCATCCACAATTTTGAGCAATTCTTCTACTCGTGCTACTGCCCATTCATAGTCTTTTTCAGTTTCAATTTTTTTCATAATATCGTATATTTTTGATGTAATTATTTTTTGTATAATATGTATCACGCATCAGGTTTTTCTTTATCACCTATTCCTTCAAATCCGAATTTTCGAAATATGGTCTTTTTCCTCACTATCCGTAAGCGAAATCATCTTGGGGATGTAGGTCAAGCATTTAGCTTTTTCTAACTTGATACTTTGTTAAATACATATTCAACTATAGGATTAAAAATCTTAGTTGGCAAATTTAGTGATTTTATATTTAAATGCATAAGAAATTCTAAGAAATAATTAAAAAATTTCGTTACACTTTATGCAATTATGAATTTAACAAAATCATCTTTCTAATCATATAATATATATAATAAGGTATATTATTTAATAATGTTTATTTTCTTCCCTTTAGAACCCTATAAACTAAAATACGATGATTCTGTAACATCGCAAAATATTATTTCGAACCCCCTTTTTATTTTCTTCAATACTTGTTTTTTTATGCATTTATAGAGTATCAAAAAAAAGTGTCCTCATTCGCAAAAAATGGGGACACTTTTGGGGACACCTTTCGAAAAGCCTTTATTTATCGGTGTTTTTGCGGAGAGAGAGGGATTCGAACCCCCGACACGTTGCCGTGTGCCGGTTTTCAAGACCGGTGTAATCGACCACTCTACCATCTCTCCAAAGTCGTGAACGACTTGCTTCTGATAGAAAAGCGAGTGCAAAAATAGTGGTTTTCGCTTATTCTGCCAAATTTTATGGCATTTTTTTTCTTGGAGTTGCATTTTTCTTGGAGTTATTGCGCGTGTTTTCGGAAAATGTGGAAATGGATTTTTATTCAAAATCAACGAATTTTTGCGCGAAATAGGTCAGAAAAATGCATAACTATACGCATAAATCCCACATTTTTCGCGATTTACATTTGATGAGTGCTGCAAATTGCCTATCTTTGCCGCATGATTTATCCTGCTGACTTCGAGCAAAAGATTGGGTTCAACAAAGTACGAATGCATCTCCGTTCGTTGTGCCTCTCGACGATGGGACAAGAATTGGCGGATGCTGTGACATTTTCTTCTAACGCTGACCTAATCAACCTTTCTCTACGACAAATAACCGAATTTCGACATCTTTCGCAAATCGAAGACGATTTCCCAGCGCAATATTTCTTCGATTTGCGCGAACCAATCGGCAGACTGCGCATCGAGGGCACACGACTCGAGACGCCCGAACTGTTCGATCTGCGACGGATGCTCACGACACTCGAAGGCATCGTGCGGATATTGAATAAAAAGTCGGATGAAACAAATTTCGACTACCCCACTCTGCACACGCTATCCACTGACGTGCGAACTTTCCCTGACGTTTTGCGAAACATCGACCGCATACTCAACAAATTTGGCGAAATCAAAGACGATGCGTCAGACGACCTATTGCGAATCCGACGCGACCTGAAACGTCAAGAAGGCAGCATTTCGCGGCTCCTAAACACCATTCTCCACCAAGCCCAACAAGAGGGTTTCATCGAAAAAGACGTCACTCCGTCGATGCGCGATGGGCGTCTCGTCATCCCCGTTGCTGCGGCTCAGAAACGCAAACTGCGCGGTATCGTTCACGATGAGTCAGCCACTGGTCGCACTGTGTTCATAGAACCCGCTGAAGTGGTCGAAGCGAACAATAAAATACGTGAATTGCAAAACGATGAACGACGAGAAATCTCCCGAATCCTCACTGTTTTTTCCGACGAGCTGCGCCCTGACGTGCCTGATCTGCTCAATGCCATCGCATTGCTTGGCGATATCGACTTCATCCGCGCAAAAGCGTTGCTCGCCAACGACTATCGCGCCATCGAACCCGAGCTCCACAAATCCCAAGCATTCGATTGGGTGCAGGCGGTGCATCCTTTGCTGCGCCAGTCGCTCGAAAAACAAAATAAACAAACCGTTCCGCTCGACATCAACCTCAATCCGCAAAAGCGAATCCTGCTCATCAGCGGTCCAAACGCAGGCGGCAAATCGGTATGTCTAAAAACCGTCGCGCTATTGCAGTACATGGTGCAGTGCGGACTAAGCATTCCGCTGCGCGAAAACTCAACTGTCGGCATATTCCAGAACATTCTCATCGACATCGGCGACGAACAGAGCATCGAAAA